>X411_Leopard__coassemble_68_pt1 | contig 38921 bp, 28 predicted proteins | sample X411_Leopard__metabat2_low_PE_007 | metagenome-assembled genome bin X411_Leopard | reverse complement strand
TTAACACAGTTAATTGTAACTAGAATAATTTCTAAGGGGGAAGAGAAATGGTAAAAGTTAGAGTAACTTGTAACAAAAACATTATTGAAAGATTTGGAGTTAAGAAACCAGAAGGATGGGATTTCAAGTATATCAACTATCCATGTAGTGATGAAGAATTGGTTGAACAGTGCAAAGATGCGGATATAGTATTCTGTGGACCAGTAGATTACTTCAGAAGAGAAGTAATAGAACAGTTAGATAATTGCAAGTTAATACACTCTTTAGGTGTTGGTTTTGATAAGATAGATCTTCAAGCAGCTAAAGAAAAGGGTATTTATGTGTGTAATAACAGAGCAGTCAATGCAGCACCAGTTGCTGAATTAGCAGTCGGACATATGATAAATTGTTTAAGAAGAATGCCAGAAGCTGACGCCAAGATAAAGGCACGTGGAGTAGATGGATTCAATGAAAGCTTCAAGGAATATCAAGTTAAGGGGCAAAATGAACTAGGCTCAAGGGTAATCGGATTAGTAGGATTAGGAGCAATAGGTAAAGCAGCTGTTGGTATGTTACAGGCATTCGGATGTAAGATTAAATATTATGATGTGTTTAGAGATGAAAAATTTGAGCAAGAAAAAGGCTTAGAATATTGCGAATATAATGAAATATTAAAAACTTGCGATATAATATCATATCATGTTCCAGTATTAGAAACTACAAGAGATATGGTTCGTAAAGAAACAATAGATCTTATGAAGCAAGATGCAATAATAATAAATGTTGCTAGAGGTGAAATCGTTAATAATGAAGATTTGGCTGAAGCATTAAATAATGGAAGAGTCTTTGCTGGACTTGATGTAATCGCACCAGAACCACCAACTGCTGATCATCCTATTTTCAACCTAAACGAAGTAGGCAAGGCTAGACTATCTATTACTCCTCATATAGCAGGAACAACAGATGACGCTTTCATAAGAATGTCAAAATGGTCTTATGAAGACATGGAAAAAGTTATGAGAGGCGAAAGACCTAATAATGTAGTAAATGGTCTATAAGATTAATTTATTACATTGTTAACTAAAAATGTCTTAGAATTGCAATGTTTAAAATATAGGCTTTGAAGGGATATTTATATTATTTTTAATATTATATCTCTTCTTGGCCAAAGAATATGTTTCGCACAAGCGAAAATTGCTGATTATTTTATAAAAAGGTGAAAAAATATGGAAATTAAAAAGAAAGACATAATTGTTTGTGGATTCGCGTTATTTGCAATATTTTTTGGTGCTGGAAACTTAATATTCCCTCCATACCTAGGTGTTTTAGCTGGTGATAGATGGTATATTGCAATGTTCGCATTCTTGTTATCAGATCCGGTACTTCCAATACTAGGAGTTGTAGCTACAGCAAAATTAGGAGGAAGAGCGGATGATTTGGGGAGAAGAGTAGGAAAGAAGTTTGCTCAATTAGTTGGAACTGTTGCTATTCTTACAATAGGACCACTATTTTGTGTACCTAGAACAGGTGCAACGACACATGAAATATTTATAAGACCATTATTTCCAAATGTACCAAGTTGGATTACTTGTTTAGTATTTTTCCTTATAACATACTATATAACGTTAAATCCAACAAAGGTTATAGATATTATAGGTAAGTACTTGACTCCATGTTTGTTAGTAATATTGAGTTTAATAGTAATAGTTGCTGTAGTAAATCCTCCAGATCCTGCAGTAACGACATCAACAAAAACTTTATTTACTCTAGGTTTTAAAGAGGGTTACCAGACAATGGATGCTCTTGGATCACCACTTATGGCGGGTATAGTAATATCTGACTTGGTTAGACGTGGTTATGATAATAGAGAAATACAACTAAGAGCAAGTTTATGGGTTGGTTTAGTGGCATTTATTTTACTAGCTTTAGTGTATGGAAGTTTGACATATGCAGGGTCTACAGTAGGAGGTCACTTTACAGCTGATACAGAAAGAACAGCTTTATTAATAGGTATGGTAGAGCTTATGATAGGTAATGTAGGAAAGGTATTTATGGGAGTTGCAGTATCTCTAGCCTGTCTTACAACATCAATAGGATTAACTTCTACTTGTGGTAATTACTTTGAAACAATTTCTAATGGAAAGTTGGCGTATAAAAAGGTTGTAACAGTTGCTGTTATTGTATCTTTTGCTTTATCATTCCTAGGTGTTGACGGTATTATTTCAATTGCAGTTCCAATACTTTCAGCGATTTATCCAGTAATTATAGTTTTAATACTTATGTCTTTATTTGATAAGAAAATCAAATATAACTGGTCATATACTGGTGCAGTTATTGGTGCTTTCTCAGTATCAATAGTGGAAAGTATAAACATGGCATCTGCTATGAGAGGCGGAAACCTATTGGGAGGAGTTACTGCTTGGATACAGACTTTTCCTTTTGCAAAATTCGGATTTGAATGGTTGATTCCAGCTATTTTAGGATCAGTAATATTTACAATAATAAGTATGACTGCTAAAGTAGGAAAGACTATAAACGATCCAGTTTATGATGAAGTAAATTAAAATATAAATTTAATTTAGTTTAGTATAGAGTTTATTTTATAAATGATTATATTGTCGTTTAATAATACTATAGCGACATAAAAAATAGGAGGTAATAGTATGATTTCAAAAGATATGGTGCAATTAGGTACAGCAAAGTCAGTAATTAGAGAACTTGCAGGATTTGGTGCTATGAGAGCGGCAGAAATTGGAGCAGAAAATGTTTTAGATTTCAGTTTAGGTAATCCAAGTGTTCCAGCTCCAAAGGAAGTACAGGAAGCAATAATAGAAATAATAAATGACAACAACCCTAAAGTTTATCATAGTTACAGTTCTGGTGCAGGTCACAATGCTACTAGAAAGGCTATTGCAGATAACCTTAATAAGAGATTTGGAACAGATTATACTATGGATAATTTGCTTATGACTTGTGGTGCTGCGGCATCTCTAAATATAGTATTTAAAGCTTTAATATCATCTCCAGATGATGAAATAATGGTATTAGCACCATTCTTCCCTGAATACACAGTATTTATTCAGTCACAGGGTGGAAAGCAAGTATTAGTTCCTTGCAAAGATGATATGCAGTTAAATATAGACGGAATAAGAGAAGCTATAACAGAAAATACTAAGGCCATAGTTGTAAACTCTCCAAACAATCCTTCAGGAGTTGTTTATTCAAAGGAAGAAATAGAAGCTTTAGCAGAACTTTTAAGAGAAAAATCTAAGGAATATGGACATACTATATATCTAATTACAGATGAACCATATAGAGAACTAGTTTTGATAGATGGTCTAGAAGTTCCATTTATACCAAACTACTATGACAATACAATAGTATGTTATTCATGGTCTAAATCATTATCTCTACCAGGTGAACGTATAGGTTATGTATTAGTACCAAACAAAATAGATGATAAGATGATAATGGCAGCTTGTGCAGGTGCAGCTAGATCTCTAGGATATGTTTGTGCACCTACATTATTCCAGATGGTAATAGAAAAATGTATAGATGTTGAACCAGATTTAACAGTTTATAAGAAGAATAGAGATATACTATATGATGGTCTTACAAAACTTGGATACAAGGTTGCTAAGCCAGCAGGAGCATTCTACTTATTCATAGAAGCTCCAGATGGTGATTCTGAAAAGTTCTCTGAAAAGGCTAAGGAATATGATATGTTAGTAGTTCCTGGAACAGGATTCGGATCAAAGGCACATATGAGATTATCTTATTGTGTAGAAACAGAAAAATGTGAAAAGGCTTTAGAAGTATTTGAAAAGCTAATGGAAGATTATAAGTAAGAAAAATAGTAGATGTGTGTAGATAATATTTAATGTTTATTTAGTGATATAAACCCCAAAATAATAATTTAAAGTTAAATTTGTTATATATAATGTAGTGAAGTAGCAATGTTGATTTTTCAATATTGCTACTTTTTATTTTTTCTTAATTAGACCCTAAAAACTTTGTGAAACAAAATGATAAGCAAGATAATCTAATTACTTATAACGGTATTTTTAGACTTTTAATTTATAAATTTAATAGAATATATTGACTTATTAACTATGTTAAAAAATAATGAATTAATATAAAATAAAATTAGTAATATTTTGAAAACTTTATAAAAATAGATATTTATTATAGAAAAATGGTTATAACTATAGTATAATAAAAAATATAAAAGAAAGTTAAATAGAAGTAATAAAATAAATATAGGAAAGATATTGAGTAAATTAAGAAACTCAGAATGTATTAAAAAAATAAATATAAAATCCTAAAAAATATTTTATTATAATGTATTTATTTTCTTTGGACAAATTAATTATTTTATGACATTATTGATTTGCTTTGACTTTTCAAAATAAATTGTTAGAAAATTTGAATTATTACTTATATTTTATGAAAAATAAAGTAATGAAATAAATAATGCTGGTTGTTTATAGAAATTTAGAAAAATAATTTTGAGAAAAAGAAAAGGTGAAGAATATGGAAATTAAAAGAAAAGATGTAATTATTTGTGGCTTTGCATTATTTGCAATTTTCTTTGGCGCAGGAAATCTAATATTTCCCCCTTATCTAGGTATAGTAGCAGGTGATAGATGGTATATTGCCATGTTTGCCTTCTTGCTTTCTGACCCTGTTTTACCAATACTAGGTGTAATAGTCACAGCTAGACTAGGTGGAAGAGCTGATGATTTGGGCAAGAGAGTAGGTGCAAAGTTTGCAAAGCTAGTAGGCACAGTTGCTATACTTACAATAGGACCATTCTTTGCAGTTCCAAGAACAGGTGCAACTACACATGAAATATTAATAAGACCACTATTTCCAAGTGTACCGAGCTGGGTTACTTGTTTAGTATTTTTCCTTATTACTTATTACATAACTTTAAACCCATCAAAAGTAATAGATATAATAGGTAAGTACTTAACACCATGTCTTTTGGTTATACTAGCATTAATAGTCGTTATATCTATAGTAAATCCTCCAGACCCAATGGTAACTACATCTACATCTAATTTATTTACTTTAGGATTTAAAGAAGGTTATCAGACAATGGACGCTCTTGGATCTCCTCTAATGGCTGGAATTGTAATAACAGACCTTATAAGACGTGGTTATAACAATGAAGAAATACAGTTTAAGGCGAGTGTAAAGATTGGTATAGTGGCATTTATATTGTTGGCACTAGTATATGGAAGTTTGACATATGCAGGAGCAACTGTAGGTGGACACTATGATGCAAATACAGAAAGAACTACACTATTAATAGGAATGGTTAGATTAATGTTAGGTAGCGTGGGACAGGTATTTATGGGGGTTGCAGTTGCCCTAGCTTGTTTGACAACATCTACTGGTCTAACATCTACTTGTGGTAATTATTTTGACACAATTTCCAATGGAAAGCTTCCTTATAAGGTGGTTGTAACAGCTTCTGTTTTAGTATCATTCTCATTATCTTTCTTAGGAGTTGATGGATTAATTACAGTGGCAATACCTATTCTTTCAGCTATATATCCTGTAATGATAGTTCTAATACTAATGTCTATATTTGATAAGAAGATAAAGTATAACTGGACATATACAGGAGCAGTAATAGGTGCATTTGTTGTATCTGCAATAGAAAGTATAAATATGGCCTCTAGTATGAGAGGTGGCAATTTACTTGCAGGTCCAGCAGAGGCGATAATGAAATTACCTCTAAGTCAGTTTGGATTTGAGTGGGTTTTACCAGCTATAGTATGTTCTATAATATTTACTTTAATCAGTATGTTTGCTAAAGTTGGGAAAACGATTGACGATCCTATATAAAAATATATTAAAAGTCCTTTATTAGTTAATTAGGTATAAACCTTTTTATAAATTTAACCAGCAAAAAGTTTTACCCGAAAGGGGCATTTACCAAAGAAAGGACGAGGCTAATATCTAGATAGATATTGAAGGTCTCGTCCTTTTTTTGCTGGATAAAAATACAACTAGTTTCAAAAATATTATCCTTATTTTTAGGTATAGTAATCAGATGTATTCCTTTCAAAAATCTAATATTTTTATATTAAGTACTGTCAAAAATGTATAAATTATAAAGGGATTTAAAAAAATAAAAATAAATTTATTAAAAAGTTGATAGATTAAAACAATTAGTAAGTAATAAACAATAGAAAAAGACTATAAGATGGAATATTCATTGAATTAAATATAGCAAAATGGTATATTTATTAGGTATGACTTAAAAAGAATTATAATTACTATCAATTAAAATGAAACATCAATTTTAATGAAAAATATATAGGGGGAAGTATGGATTTGCTTGAAAAGGTTTTTGAAAGCGTTTCTTTAAGTAGAGAAGATATAGTATACCTTCTCGATTTGCCATGCGATTCAAATGAAGTAAAAAGGCTAGGAGAATACGCAAGAAAAATAAGTAAGGAATATGGCGAAAATAAAGGTAAGGTCTGGGGAGCTATAGGTCTTGATTATTCAAATTGTAAAATGAACTGTTCATTTTGTTCACTTGGAGAAAAATGGAATCAAATAGACGAAAAATATGAATTGACAGATGATGAAATTTTGAAAATATCAAATAGATATATAGAAAGTGGTGTAGACTTTTTTGTTATAAGGACAACGGAGTTTTATGATTTTGAGAAATTAAAAGAGCATATAAAAAAGTTGAAAAAAATATTGCCTAAAGAAACACTTTTTATAGTAAATACGGGAGATGAAAATTCTAGAAGGGCAGAGGAGTTAAATAAAGTTGGAGCTGATATAATTTATCAGGCGATAAGGCTAAGAGAAGGGGTTGATACTAATTTTGACCTATCTCAAAGAGAAGAAACTATTAAAATAATAAATAATTCTTCTTGTGCTCTATCTCAATATCTTGAGCCAATAGGACCTGAACATAGTTCGGAAGAGATAGCAGATAGAATAATAGGAATAATAGAAGAAAATACAAAAATATCAGGAGTTATGAAGAGAGTGTCTGTGGAAAATACTCCTAAATTTAAATTTGGAGATTTGTCAGATGACAGAGTAGCTCAAATAACGGCGATTCTTAGAATATGCTTAAAGGATAAAGTCAAGGACATTGTAATTCATCCATATTCTAAAAAAGCAGTAGATTATGGTGCAAATGTTTTGGTAGTGGATATCGGTGCTATTCCAAGGTCATCAAATGTAGAGCTTGAAGAATGGGATTTAATGACTGTAGATAAAGCAAAGAAACTTCTTAAGGAAAGCGACTACGATGTGAAAAGTATTTAATTAAAGTGTCTAAAAATCGGATGATTCCGATATATAGAAATAGATTTTATTGGAGGTTATTATGAAGAAAAAATTATTAATGCTTGTATCTATTGCAGTACTGTCTTTGTCAATGGTTGCTTGTGGAAACAAGGACAAGAAGACAGAAACTAAAACAGATGACAGCAAGAAGCAAGAAATTAAAGTGGGAACTTGGAAAACAGCCCAAACTATACAGCCATTTCTGTATGACAAATTTGAAAATAAAAATGAAAATGTAGAGGTTAAGCCTTTTACAAATCCTGGAGATATGAAAACAGCTCTATTGTCAGGTAATATTGATTTTTGTGGAACGACATGGGTAACAGCTATAATGGCAGCTTCAAAAGGAGAGCCTATAAAGGTAGTTGCAAGTATGACTGAAAAATGTTCTGCACTTGTAGTTGGAAAAGAAAGTAATATAAATGATATAAAAGACCTTAAAGGAAAGACTATAGCGTATGTTCCTGGAACTATGCATCATATTTTACTTCTTGAAGTTTTAAATAGAGCAGGGCTAGATCCTAACAAGGATGTTACTTTAAAAAAGATAGATTTCTTTGATATGGGACAGGCTCTTGCATCTAAGTCTATAGATGCTTTTTGTAGTGGAGAACCATACCCATCAATAGCTATGGAAGATGGATACGGTAAAGTTCTTGAATACCCTTACTATGACGATAGTATAGGTTATATAAATGCTGCTATGATAACAACTGACAAGGAAATAAAGGAAGATCCAGAATTAGTACAAAGAATGGTAGATATGCATGTTGAGTCTACTAAGTATCTGATGGATCATAAAGATGAATGGATAGATATGTCAGCTAAGTTTGGAACAGAGAAAAAATATCTTGAAAAATCTACTGAAAATATAGATCTTACTTGGGATATAACTCCAAAGACTATAGAAGAAGTAAAGAAATTAGCAGAGAGAATGAAGGAAATGGACATGATAGACAAGGTTCCAGATGTCGATGCTATGTTTGATTTAACTTTCCTTGATAATGCAAAAAAAGATCTTAAATAGTGGTGATAAGTATGAAAAAAAGTATAAATAAAAATAGCAACTTTGATTTTGTGAATTTCATAGTGCCAATTATATTTATAGCATCGTGGGCTATTTTACCTATACTTTTAAAGACACCTGAATATTTAATCCCATCATTAACAAAAGTTATAAAAGGATTTATAGACTTTATTTTTGGGAATTATAATTTATCAACTTATTCAGGAACATTTTTTAAAAATGCAGCTGCCAGCTCATATAGAGTATTTGTGGGATTTTTGATTTCATCATTTCTTGGAATCTTCTTAGGTGTTCTTTCGGGATACTTTTCATATATAAAAAGACTCTTTGATCCATTTATACATATTATAAGAATGATACCAGGAATAGGTTGGTTTCCTATTGCTATGGTTTGGTTTGGAGTAGGAAACAAAACAACGATATTCCTTATTGCCTTGGCAGCCTTCTTTCCAGTTTATGTAAATACACTTAGAGCTGTATCAGATGTAGATAAAATTTTAATCGATGCAAGTAAAGTTCTAGGGGCAAATTCAAAACAAGTTCTTAGAACCGTGATTTTGCCAGCTTCTTTACCAGGAATATTTTCTGGTCTAAGATTGGGAATGGGAGTGTGCTGGGCATATCTAGTACTTGGTGAATTGACAGGGGTTAATGAAGGACTAGGAGCCGTTATGATGGATTCTAGAATGCTTGGCAATGTAGATATGATAATAGTCTGTATGCTTTCAATAGCTCTACTTGGTAGAATATGTGACCTTCTACTGTTAGGAATATATAAGATACTTAGACCAATGGATTAGGAGTGATATTATGAAAGAGAAAATACTCAGTGTTAAAGGACTTAATCTTGGATACTCAAATAATCAAGAATATAAAAAAATATTAGAAGATGTAAACCTAGATATAAGAAAAGGTGAAATAGTTAGTATTATAGGTCCAAGTGGTTGTGGAAAATCAACGCTTTTAAGTGCTATTGGTGGTATAAATAATGACTATGAAGGCGAGATAATATTTAAATCTAAAAAAGTATCTTCACCTTCTTCTGAAAGAGGATATATATTTCAGAAACCAGCCTTATTTGATTGGATGAATGTAGAGGATAATATAGGATATGGTCTCAAAATAAGAAAAGAAAATAGTAAGATTATATCTGAAAAAATATCTTCATATATAAATGAAATAGGGTTAAAATCTTATGAAAAATATTATCCAAAGAGCCTTTCAGGAGGTATGCAGCAGAGAGTATCGCTTGCAAGGGTACTTATAATGGAGCCTGAGATGTTGCTTATGGACGAGCCTTTTTCAGCTCTTGACTATCAGACAAGAGTAGAGATGCAGGGGCTTACATTGAGATTATGGGAACATTACAAGCCTTCTATTGTATTTGTTACACATGATATAGAAGAGGCCATATTACTTGCAGACAAGGTAATGGTAATGAGTAAAAATCCAGGTAAAATAATAGATGTAATAGATATAAATTTTAAAAGACCAAGAAGTATAGACATAATAAGCGATATAGAATTTGTTGAAATTAAGAAAAAACTTCTTAATATGCTTATGTCAAAATAAAAAATTTAAGATAATATAAAAAAATTTAAAATAACAAAAACAAAACTGTCATAAAGTATAATATTTATATAGAATTCCCTATAAATATTGTATTATGGCAGTTTTTTATTTAGTATTATAGTGGGAAATATAAAAACAAAGCTTTAGTAAAAAATGTAATATTGATTTTTATTTATATATATTTATAAAAAGAGCTGTTTTTAATAGAATAAATAAATATAGCGATGTCTTACTATTGTTTTTCCCTTATATTTTCACAGAATATTTGAATATATTCTCAAAATAATATAGAATTAAAACAATAGCAGTAGTATATTCATTGAAATATGAATATAGAGCATAAACATATATTTGGTAAATATGGAAAAGCAAGGCATCTATGGTTTAATTGGTATTAAAAGTATTTCGTAACAAAATTTTAAATTGCAGACATAACTATTTATATTTAAGTAATTAGTTAGAGGTCTAGACTAGCTTGATTTTAAAATATAATAGCAAGAATATATTCGCAGTTTATAAGTACATATTGAATGGGTATAAATTATATTAGAAAAAAGTGAAAGTTTTACACTTTGAAAATATGAAAAGTGTGGAGAGTAGGAATCAGTTTATTAGGCGCAGTTTTATTTTTGTATTGTGTAAATAATGCAGAATAAACTAAAGTGTTTTTGATATACGTTTGATTCGAACTAGTTTGTAGAGGAATTAGTGAACAGATAGTTCAGAAGGAGGATGTAATGGAACAACTTTTTTTAAGCGGATATACAAGAAAAAACAATAAAGGCATACATATATTTGATGTAGAATATGATATAGATAGAAATATTAAGTTTAGCAAAAATCAATTAATAGAAGAGTCATCTCCTACATACTTGGCAAAATCAGCTAATGGGGACAGGTTATTTTCTATTACAGCAAGAGATGGCGGAGGTGTAGCATCTTATAAAAAAGAGAATGGTAAGTATGTTTTAGTAGATACTTTGGCTGGTATGATAAAGGCACCTTGTCATTTGTATTTTGATGAGAAAAAGAATTTAGTTTATTCAAGCAATTACCATATGGGTAGGCTTGATATTATCGGTGTTGATGATAATTTAGAGCTTGAGAGAAAGTCTACCATACAATTTAATGGTAAGGGTAAGGTCAGTCCAGATCAAGATTCTTCAAAGTGTCATATGTCTATAAAAGATCCTTTTGATAAGTATCTAATAGTAATAGATTTGGGAGATGATGCAGTTCACACCTATTATATTACAGAAGATGGAAATCACAGGCTTATTTCAACATATAAAACAGAAGCAGGAATGGGTCCAAGACATATTGTTTTTTCAAAAGATGGAAGAAAGGCATATTTAATAGGTGAATTAAATTCTAGAATTGACATATTGAATTATGATTTTAGTAGTGGTGAATTTTCATATGTAGATAGTATATCAACTATTCCAAATGACTATGATGGAAAGAATACCGCAGCAGCTATTAAAATAAGTTCTGATGGAGAGTTTTTATATGCTAGTAATAGAGGACACAATAGCATAGCTGCATTTAAGATTCTTGAAGATGGTAGTTTAGAACTATTACAGTTGTTAAAAACAGAAGGTGATACACCTAGAGATTTTAATTTTAATAGCGATGAAAGATTTGTATTTATAGGACATCAAAATGGTGACTATGTAAAAGTCTTTAAGAGAAACAAGAAAACAGGCAAGCTTGAATATCTAAAGGGAATGGATATAGAAGCAGCTGAAACTGTTTGTGTAATGGAGTAAAATTTAAGATACTTTTTTAAAAGCTGTTGCCATTATATAACTTTGTTTATATAATTTGTGCAACAGCTTTTTTTACAATAATTATTTAAAAAGAAAGGACAATCTATTTTTATACATTCTTTGTTTTTGCTTTTATAAGTGTAAACTGATTTGGCGTATTCAAAGTCAAACAGTTTTTTACATGTTTCATCAAATAAAAATTCACTTGCCTTTATAATATCAATGAAACTATTTCTTTTACAACATCTAGGACCGCCGATTTCTCCGATTGAAGAGAGAACATGGCTGTCATTTTATTTGAAAAAACCCATGAATATTTTGTAAGTGGTGTTGCTCACTTAATTACAGATGCAAATATTCCACTGCCAACACCTGCGCCACAAATAGAACATTGGTTATACATCAATTCGTGTGAATAAACTAAATCTGCTCCACATACTATACATCCTGAATTATATTTCATTGTTTCTACCTCATTTTTCACTTGTATATAAGTCCTTTTAAGAATATATAGTATATATTTCTACTAAGATATACACAAATAGATAAATATGATTGTGTTTAAAGTTTAAATAATTACTTTAGAGAATAGAAAAATAAATTCTAGAAAAAATAATTTTATATATTTATATTTATGTTAAAAAATTAATTAAAACAACTTAGAAAGATTAATCATAACAACTTTATAGACTCCATAAATACTAAGTAGTAAAAATATTAACTCCGGAATTATCACAAAAAATATTAAGTTCTTGATAAATGACTTTTTATCTTTTGAAGCAGACTTAGCTTTTATAAAAAGAATAGTTGGAAGTACTACGTTTAAAGACATTGCAAGAAAAGTCACCAAGAAAATTTGAAGAGCATTAACATTGTTTATTATCAAATTTTCACCTCCTTATTAACATCGATTACTTTATACTTATTATACTATAATATGATGCTTAAGTTATACAGCTTTTTTTGAAAAAAACAAGATTTTAAGAAGTTCTTTATGCTATAATATGAGTATAATGCCGTTTTTATAGCAATATATAAAATGAAAAATACTTAATTAAAATATATAAGTTAGAGACCATTTTTTTTAATGACGTATTTGAGAAAATCGTTATTTTTAAAATAGTCAATTTTTTATGGGAATATATTTTTATCAATGTATAGTACATAGATAATTGTTTAATTTTTATATTGTATTTTTTATTTTAGGGTAACTATAAAGTGGAAAGGTATGACAATATATTCAGGAAAATATTATTAGATAGGATGTTAAAATATGAAAAAAAGTAAAGTGATAGCAATGGCTGTGTTGATATCCGGAACGGCTTTACTGTGTTCAAAAGCTTTTGCGGCTGATACTGCGAAGACTCCTCTTCAGAGTATTGACTGGACTATGAAAAATTTAAAGGCACAAGCGGGACAAAACAGGGATAAGGTCGAAGAGGAAATCGATGAAGTAAATCCAGATACTTCTATTTCAAAATTTAATATGGCAAAGGCAAAGTCTAGGTTTGAAGATGTAGTATTCTTGGGAGATTCTATTACAGAATATCTAAAGGTAGGAGGAATACTTGATTCATCAAGTGTTCTAGCTAAAAAAGGAGAACATGTAAATCAGGCAGATAAGCATATTAAGGAAATAGAAAAGCTTAAACCTAAACAGATAGTTATTTTATATGGAGCCAATGACCTGAATGGAGAGTCTACAGATAAGTTTGAAAGTTCATATATAGAACTTATTAACAAAATAAAGAAGGTAGATAAGGGCGTTGAAATCTATATACAAGCTCCTCTAAAGGTTGATGAATCAAAAGCTATTAAGAAGAATGATGGAAGAATAAATAATAATAATGTAGCGGAGTTGGATAAAAGGGCTAAAAAAGTAGCTGAAAAAACTGGCGCTAAGTATCTTTCTTCAGATGGTTTAATAACATCTAACAATCTTTATGAACCAGATGGAATACACTTAAAGTATGATTTCTATAAAAACTGGCTATTCTTCTTAAGTGAGAATTTATAAGGGGGGTGAACTTGTTTGGAAAAAGGTAAGGACAAAGAAAAAAGTAATGTCTCTCCTACGAATTATGAACATACTGCTAGACTTAGGACAGTAGATATAGAAAAGCCTAAGAAGATGTTTAATAAAAAAAGGTTGAGACCTTCTATAAAAACAAGCCCTCTATATAGGAAGAAATATGCAATACTTGCTCTTATAGTTTTAGTTGCTTTTATAGGAGCATATCAGCTTGTAAAAGTAAGAGAAATTAATTTTACAACACTTCCAGAAAATATTTCAAGAAAGATAGATGGCGAAGATCTTGAAAGAGGGAATGCTTTGACTTTGAGAAAGCTATATAGTATCAATGATATGGAGTATGATAACTTTGTGCTTTTTGCGCCAAAAAGCAATATGGTTGCAGATGAAATACTTGTTGTAAAGTGCAAACCAGGTCAGGCAGATTCTGTAATGGCAAAGATACAAAATAGAATAGAAAGTCAGTCAAATAGTTTTAAAAATTATGCACCAGCACAGTATGGAATAATTTCATCTAGTGAACTAAGTAAGAAAGGTGATTATGTATATTTTATATCAGCAAAGAATACGAGTGCAATAAATAAAGCGATAAAAGATAGCTATAAGTAAGGGAAGGTGAGAGTTTTGAGTTTTACTAGTTTAACATTTTTATTCTTGTTCTTCCCGATAGCAATGATATTACATACTTTTGTACCGAAAAAATCGAGAAATGGGGTTCTTTTGCTACTGAGTCTATTCTTCTATAGTTGGGGTGACCCGAGATATTTACTATTGATACTTTTATCAATAGTAGTGACTTGGTTTGGTGTAAAAAGGATGTGCCGTTACAAGAGTAAAGAGGAAGAAGCAAGGTTCAATATGGTATGTTTAATAGTAATAAATGTAGCTATATTGGTATTTTTCAAATATTATGGTTTCTTTATAGACAATATAAATATGATTTTTAGAACTAATCTTAGAATAGTAGAATTACCTTTACCATTTGGTATTTCATTCTATACTTTTAAAATTATATCTTATATAGTAGATGTCTATACAGGAAGAACTAAAGAACAAAAAAGCTTAGTTGATTTTGCACTGTATATTAGTATATTTCCACAAATCGGGGCTGGACCTATTATACAGTACAATCAAATGGAAGCAGAGTTAAGAAACAGAGTAATTACAACAGAAAAGTTTGGTATAGGAATGGAAAGATTCATTATAGGATTAGGTAAAAAAGTTCTTATATCGAACAATTTGGCACTTACTTGGGCTCAAGTGAAATCTATGCCAGATTTAAATATGTCAGCAGCAACTGCATGGATTGGAATTATAGCATTTACATTACAAATTTATTTTGACTTTAGTGGTTATTCAGATATGGCAATAGGATTGGGGAATATGTTGGGCTTTAAGTGGCCTGAAAACTTCAACTATCCTTATATATCAAAAAGTGCTACAGAATTTTGGAGAAGATGGCATATTTCCTTGGGGAACTGGTTTAAGACTTACATTTATTTTCCTATGGGTGGAAGTAGATGTTCAAAAAATAAACATATAAGAAATATTTTTGTAGTTTGGATGATTACAGGTTTATGGCATGGGGCGAGATGGAATTTTATAATATGGGGACTTTATTTTGGTCTTATAATATATTTTGAAAAAACAAGATTGCTTTCATTTCTTGAAAAAAGAAGTCCAAAGTTACAGACTCTATATTGTCTGTTAATAGTTGTAATAGGTTGGGTAATGTTTGACCTTCAAGGAGTTTCAAACATTATTAAATATTACGGAAATATGTTTATAATAGGAGCAAATCATATTGTAGATCCAACTGCAATGTATTTATTAAAAACAACATGGAAACTCATTTTATTAGCAATGATAGGTTCAACTACTTTAGTAAGTAGAGTAATAAACAATATAAAGTCAAGGTTTGGAGCAAAGGGATATATAGCAGTATCAATATTTTATATTATAGTATTTATACTGTCAGTAGCCTCATTAATTGGCGAGAGCTACAGTCCGTTCCTATACTTTAATTTCTAGGTGGGGGTGATGCAGGATGAGTAATAAATACAATAGATATGAAGAACCTGAGATGCCTGAAAGCCTAAGAAAGTTGCTTACTGATGATTTTAGTGATTCTAGAAGAAATGGTAAGAGAAAAAGTAAAAAAAGACCAGGGAAGGCTCCGAAAAAAACAAATAAAAGCAAAAAAAACCTATCAAAAAATAAAAAGAGAGCGACTGCTCCAAAAAAACCAGTAAATAAGAAGACAAAGACAGACAGAAATAAAAGCGCAAGACCAAGTGTGGGTTCAACTAAGGCAAGACCAAAAGTACAGCCGAAAGTTTCTAGACCAGTTAAGCCTATTGCTCAAGAGGCAACTAGAAAAATTCCGGTAATAAGAGATGAAAACGGAAGAAAAATAAGTCAAGATAGAGCTAGAAGGCAAAGACTTTATGAAGAGCAAAGTACGAAGAGAATTCCAGTTAGCCAAACAAGGAAATCAAATAAAAAAGTACATAAAAAGGCTGTAAATAGAAAATCTACGAGAAAGAGAAAGAAGAAAAAAAGTAGAATCAGTATAAAGCATATTTTTTCTGCAATAGTATATGCCTTTCTTTTAGTAGTAGGGTTTATATTTACAGGCGGAGATAAGAAGAAATATGTAAGTAAAGAAAAAAGAAAAAAACTAGATCAAAATTTCTATAGAATACTTTCAGGTGCTTCAATGGGTTTGATTGTGATTATGATGGTTGCATTTATAATTTCTCCTAAGGCTGAAAAGTCTATTTCAGAAAATAGGACACTTCAGCAAAAGCCAAGGGTTACAATGCAAAGCGTTCTTACAGGGAAGTATTCAAAAGATATTGGGAAATATGTTTCAGACCAGTTCCCAAATAGATCGGGCATGATAAAACTTAAGGCTAGATTTGATCTTCTCCTAGGAAGAAAAGAGTTAAATGGTGTGTATATTTGTAAAGATGGATATCTTATGGAAGGATTTACAGAAGCTAGTCCTGAAGTAACAGATGCTAAGGTTAAGGCTATTAACAGCTTTGTTTCTCAAAACCCTAAGCTAAATGTAAGCATGATGTTGGTTCCTAATAAGGTTGAAATTTACAAAAATCTTCTACCAAAGAATGCACCTTCAGATTCTCAGAAGGCATACCTTGATAAGGTAAAAGAAAAGGTTGATAAGAAGGTTAATTTTGTAAATCTTATTACACCATTTAATAGAATAAAGAATGCTACACAACTGTATTACAAGACTGACCATCATTGGACAACTGACGGTGCATATAAGGGATATGAAGAATTTTCAAAGAGTAGAGACATATCTCCAGCTCAAGAAAAGAGTTTTACTAAATCTCTTGCAACAGATAAGTTCTTGGGAAGCCTTTACTACAAAAATGGTGCTCAAATAGGAGAACCAGAAAATATTATTCTTTATTTAAAAGAAAAGCCGTACCCACTTCTTGTAAAGTACTATGATACAAAAGAGAAGGTAACTACACTTTATGATGCAAATAAATTAAAGGGTAAGGATAAATATGAGGTCTTTACAGGTGGAAATCACTCACAGATTAAGATAAGAACCAATGTAAAAACAAATAGAAAACTTCTTTTAATAAAAGACTCATATGCAAATGCAATGCTTCCTTTCTTGATTAATGATTTTGCTGAAATTAATGTGGTAGACCTTAGATACTATACAGGAACTATGGCAGACATACTTAATAACAATGAAGTTACAGACGTGTTGATACTTTACAATATAAACACATTCAACACAGATTCTTCAATACTGAATATATACGATCCAGATTATCACAGTCAGGATAATGAATCTACATCAGCTAGTGAAGGAAAAGAAAAGAAGTCTGTAGAAGAAAATAAGAAGATAGACAAGACAAAGGATACTAAGTCATCAGAGGATAAGGCTGCTAGTAATAAAAAATCAGCTTCTGGAAAATCCAGTGAAAGTGGACAAAGTTCTACAAGCAAGAAAAACTCTGATAAAAATACTGACGAAAAGAAAGATGTTCAATAGAAAAGTTTGAAAGTATCTTTAGAACATATATGAAATAAAAAAAGTGTACTGCATATGCAGTGCACTTTTTTTATTACGAAGTTTAGAAAGTTAAATAGTTTTAATACATTTTATAATAAAAAGTCCCACACTAATTAGTATGAGACTCTTTTATTTGTAGAAGTAATAGTTATTACTTCTTTTCTAGCTTATTTACTTCATCTCCTGCCCATTCATAGAATGAAGCATCATAGTTTTGAACATTTTTGTAACCGGCATTTTCAAGGGCTAGTGTCATATGAGCTGATCTTATACCAGCTGTGCAGTATGTAACAATACGGTCATCTTTTTTGATTCCAGCTTTTTCAAGTATCTTTTCAATTTCCTTACTAGATTTTATAGTACCATCTTCGTTATAAAGTTGATTGAAAGTGATGTTTATAGCGTTTGGGAGGTGGCCGCCTCTAGCTTCACCATACTTTGTAGCTCCATCATATTCTTCTTTTTCTCTAACATCTATGATTTTATATTGATCATAGTCCTTTTTTAGTTCTTCTGTTGTAATATTTGCATCTGGGCTTACAGCAGTAAGTAGCAAGTCTGATTCCTCTGGTTTAGGAACCTCCTTAGTAGTTTCTAGCTTATCTGCAGTCCAAAGATCATAGCCACCATTGTACGATTCCTCCTTAGAATATAAATAACTTATATTAGAAAGTATAAGTCTGAATTGTGAAAATTTTAAAAAATAATCAATCTCTTTTTATTATATCATAATAATATGAAACCATAAAAATATTTGATTATAAATATATTGTAAAAACATATAGTTAATATACTGCTGAATAAATAAAATCAATAAAAAAGAACAGGTGAAAACCTGTTCTTTTGATATCTTATTTTTCAGCAGCCTTTCTATTAAACAAAGAAAGACTTTTTATATCTACTTGCATTACTATAATTGATGCAATTACGACTAAAGCACCAAACATCTGAATAGGTTTGATAGCTTCTCCAAGAATGATAAATGCCAATATAGTGGCAAATATCGGTTCAAATGCCACAAGAATACTTGGGAGAGTATTTCCAAGGTATTCAGAAGACTTAATATAGTAGGAATTAGCTATATAAGTAGATAAAACACCAATAGCCAATAGATTTGCAATAGTATAAAGTGGATCTGCTCCATTTACTATTGAACTTGCAAGCTGTGGAATATTACTAAATATTCCAAGGAAGACTGTCCCTCCCCAAAATCCGTAAAGAAGAAGTGTATCATTTGAATACTTACCTTCAGCAAATCTTGGTATTACAAGCTGACAGGCAAATGTTATACCACTTAGAAGTCCAAATACAACTCCTAAAACATTAAGGTCTTTTCCACCTGCAGCAAAAATATCTATTATACACATACAACCTAGTATACATGTAATAACAGTTATAATTTTTTTGATTCCCACATGATCCTTAAAGAAAATTCTTCCGAACAACGTTACCCAGATAGGATTAGAAAACATTAAGACTGTAGCTACTGCTATAGGGATTCTTTCAACTGTTAGACTGAAGAAAGCCATAGCAAGACCGAATGCTATAATTCCGTAAACTACACAGAATACAAGACCTTTTAAATCAATTCTAAAAGCTTCTCTGTTTTTTATGGCCAACGCTATTGTAGTAAATACCGCAGCCTGAAGGCATCTTGTGAATGCCACCTGAATAGATGTTAAATGTGCGCCGTTTAAGTTTCTGCTGACAATACCCATTGTAGCCCAGAAAAACGTAGCAATTAACATCAACCTTATACCTTTAAAGGTATTCTTTTTAGTAGACATCTTTCTACCACCTCTTTCTTAAAAATTATTGGTTTGTCGTATAGTTGAAACTAGTACATCAAAGTTAAAATTCCAACACATAGAATCTATGTTTTCATTTCTGTTCATAAATTATTTTTTGAACAAACTCAACTCTATTAATTAAGATAGCTTATTTTTAAAATAAAATATCCGGGAAATAAATTTAGTTTAATTAAATAAAATCTGTAATTTTTATTTAAAAAACACAGATAAGACCTCAAATATTTATTAAAAAATGCGCTAACAGTTGATATTTTAGCATAATTAACTTTGTGATTCAAGATAAATATGAAAAAAAAGTATAATATTTTACAAAAGATATTGAAATATGTCAAGACTTGTGATAAAATAATATACTGCTTATAATGTGAAAATATGCCTATTTGACTTATATTTTGGCAATGTTTTCCGGTAGTTTTTTAACAAAAATTATTCAGAAGCAATATTTTATTAGATAATTGCGATTTATAAAGTGGGCTCGTGAAGGTAAATTTCTGTTGCATTTAATTACACTAGCGAGGTGGATTTATAAACGTAAACTCATAAATTAACAAATGCAATAAAAATTTAATTTAGTGAGGTGAAAATTGTGGTACCACATCCAGTCATGATTGGAAAAAGAGAAAGAATGAGCTTTTCCAAGATTAAGGAAATAGCTGACGTGCCAAATCTAATTGAGATTCAGGTTGACTCATATGATTGGTTCTTAGAAGAAGGCTTAAAAGAGGTATTTACAGACATTTCACCAATAGAAGATTACACAGGGAATCTTATATTGGAGTTTGTAGATTACTCATTGGACGAAAAGCCAAAATACGATATTGAAGAATGTAAGGAAAGAGATACTACTTACTGTGCTCCTTTAAAAGTTATGGTTAGGCTTATAAATAAGGAAACAGGCGAAATAAAGGAACAGGAAGTATTTATGGGAGACTTCCCTCTAATGACAGAGAGAGGAACGTTTATCATAAATGGTGCAGAGAGAGTTATCGTATCACAATTAGTTAGATCTCCAGGCGTTTATTATGCTGAAGAGAGAGATAAGACGGGTAACAGACTGATTTCTTCTACTGTTATACCTAACAGAGGTGCATGGCTTGAATATGAAACAGATTCTTCAGGTGTTATTTCTGTAAGAGTAGACAGAACAAGAAAGCAGCCGGTAACAGTACTTCTTAGAGCTCTAGGAATAGGTTCAGATGCTGAAATACTTGAGCTTTTAGGAGATGACGAAAGATTAAGAGCTACTTTAGAAAAGGATAATACTTCAAATGTTGAAGAAGGTCTAGTTGAAATTTATAAGAAGCTAAGACCAGGTGAACCACCAACAGTAGAAAGTGCTTCATCACTTCTAAACTCATTATTCTTTGATCCAAAGAGATATGACCTTGCAAAGGTTGGTAGATACAAGTTCAACAAGAAACTTGCTCTTTGTTACAGAATAATGGACAAGATAGCTTCAAGAGATGTAGTAAATCCTGAAACTGGTGAAATATTTGTAAGTGCAGGAGAAAAGATTAGTCTTGATGTTGCAAGACAGATTCAAAACTCAGGTATTAATCAAGTATGGATAGCAGTAGATAGCGAAAAAGAAATAAAAGTAATAGGAAATAACTTTGTAGACATAAAGGCTCATGTTGATTTTGATATATCAGATCTTAAAATCAAGGAGTATGTTCACTATCCAACACTAAAGGAAATATTGGACAACTATGAAGATGAAGATGAAATAAAGGAAGTAATAAAGGCTAGTATGAAGTCTTTAATACCAAAGCATATACTATTAGATGACATCATTGCTTCTATAAGTTATGAATTTGGTCTATTCTATATAATAGACGGTAAGTATAGAGTTGGTAATATAGATGATATAGACCATCTAGGAAACAGAAGAATCAGATGTGTTGGAGAGCTACTTCAGAATCAGGTTCGTATTGGTTTCTCTAGAATGGAAAGAGTAATAAAGGAAAGAATGACAGTTCAGGATATGGAAACTATCACTCCTCAGGCTCTTGTAAATATCAGACCAGTATCTGCGGCAATAAAGGAGTTCTTCGGAAGTTCTCAGTTGTCACAGTTCATGGACCAGACAAATCCTCTATCAGAACTTACTCATAAGAGAAGACTTTCTGCTCTTGGACCAGGTGGTCTTTCAAGAGAGAGAGCAGGATTCGAAGTTCGTGACGTTCACCATTCACACTATGGTAGAATATGTCCTATCGAGACTCCAGAAGGTCCGAACATCGGTCTTATAAACTCACTTTCTACATATGCAAAGATAAATGAATATGGATTTATCGAGTCACCTTATAGAAAGTATGACAAGGAAAGAAAGGTTGTTACAGATGAAATACACTATCTAACAGCCGATGAAGAAGACTTATATGTAAGAGCACAGGCAAATGAGCCACTTGATGATGAAGGACACTTCATAAACAAGAAGGTAATTTGTAGAACTGTTCTTGGTGCAGTTGAAATGGTTTCAGAAGACAGAGTAGACTACATGGATATATCTCCTAAGCAGGTTGTTTCAGTTGCCACTGCAATGATACCTTTCCTTGAAAATGACGATGCCAACAGAGCCTTAATGGGATCAAACATGCAGCGTCAGGCAGTGCCTCTAGTGAGAAGAGAAGCTCCTATAATAGGTACAGGAATAGAATATAGAGCTGCTAAAGACTCTGGTGCAGTTGTCGTATCTAAGAACGATGGTGTGGTTGATAGAGTTTCAGCAGATGAAATAATAATAAAGAAGAACAATGGAGATAAGGATAGATACAAGCTTCTAAAGTTTAAGAGATCAAACTCTGGTACTTGTGTAAATCAGACTCCAATAGTAAGCAAGGGCGAAAAGGTAGTAGCTGGAGATGTTATAGCAGATGGTCCAGCAACAGACCTTGGAGAAATAGCTCTTGGTAGAAACTGTCTAATAGCCTTCATGACATGGGAAGGTTACAACTACGAGGATGCCGTTTTAATTAACGAAAGACTTGTAAAGGAAGATAGATTATCTACAATACATATAGAAGAATATGAATGTGAAGCTAGAGATACAAAGCTAGGACCTGAAGAAATTACAAGAGATATACCTAATGTTGGAGAAAATGCTATAAAGAATCTTGATGACAGAGGTATTATAAGAATAGGTGCTGAAGTAAATTCTGGCGACATATTAGTAGGTAAGGTTACACCTAAGGGAGAAACTGAATTAACTCCAGAAGAAAGACTTCTAAGAGCAATATTCGGTGAAAAGGCAAGAGAAGTAAGAGATACTTCACTTAAGGTTCCACATGGTGAATCAGGTATTATAGTAGATATCAAGATATTTACAAGAGATAATGGAGATGATTTATCACCAGGTGTAAATGAACTTGTTAGATGCTATATAGCTAAGAAGAGAAAGATAAAGGTCGGAGATAAGATGGCCGGTCGTCATGGTAACAAGGGTGTTATCTCAAGAGTATTACCAGAAGAAGACATGCCATTTATGGCAGATGGTACTCCTATGGATATAGTTCTTAATCCACAGGGTATACCTTCTCGTATGAATATCGGACAGGTACTTGAAATGCACTTAGGACTAGCTGCTAAGAAACTAGGTTGGTATGTTGCAACATCAGTATTCGATGGTGCTAACGAGTACGATATTATGGATGCTCTTGAAGAAGCAGGTTATCCAAGAGATGGTAAGCTTCAGTTATTTGATGGACGTACAGGTGAATCATTCGACAATAGAATAACTGTAGGTTACATGTATTACTTAAAGCTACATCACCTTGTTGATGATAAGCTACATGCAAGAAGTACAGGTCCTTACTCACTAGTAACTCAGCAGCCTCTAGGAGGTAAGGCTCAGTTCGGTGGACAGAGATTCGGGGAAATGGAAGTTTGGGCTCTTGAAGCATATGGTGCATCTCACATACTTCAGGAAATCCTAACAGTTAAATCCGATGACGTTAAGGGTAGAGTTGAAACTTATGAAGCAATAGTTAAGGGTGAAAATATACCTGAACCAGGTATGCCAGAATCATTCAGAGTATTGATGAAGGAACTTCAGTCACTATGCTTGGATGTAAGTGCACTTGATTCAGAAGGTAATCCAATAGATATCAAGGAATCAGTAGACGAAGAAGGTCATGAAGATTTCAAGATTGAAAGTGTAGTACCAGATGATATAGAAGATACTCACATGATAGAAGAAGTTGAAGCTGAGGTTTACGAGGAAGAGGAAGAAGAATTTGATGAAAACTTTGTAGACGAAGAAGAGGAAGAAGATACAGCTTTTGTTGACTTCGACGATGATGATGAAGAAGAAAAGTTTTAAAAATTAATTTGTAGCATAAAGGGTAGAAGGAATTTTGTTTTGGGGTTTCTATTTTGAAATCCCAGAAACAATTATTATATATAAGTATCGAAAAGAAGGGAGAGAACTCCTTGTTTGAATTAAACAATTTTGAGTCGATAAAAATAGGTTTAGCTTCTCCAGAGAGAATAAGACAGTGGTCAAGAGGGGAAGTAAAGAAGCCTGAAACAATAAACTATAGAACACTAAAGCCAGAAAAAGATGGTTTATTCTGTGAAAGAATATTTGGTCCAACAAAGGACTGGGAGTGCCACTGCGGTAAATATAGAAGAGTAAGATATAAGGGTGTAGTATGCGACAGATGTGGTGTCGAAGTTACAAAGGCCAAGGTAAGAAGAGAAAGAATGGGACATATAGAGCTTGCTGCTCCAATGTCACATATATGGTATTTTAAGGGAATACCATCAAGAATGGGACTATTATTAGATATGTCTCCAAGATCTCTTGAAAAGGTACTTTATTTTGCATCTTATGTAGTAATAGAGGCTGGTGAAACAGGTCTTGCATATAAGCAGGTACTTACTGAAAGAGAATACAGAAATGCTATAGAAAAGTATGGATATGGAAACTTTGAAGTAGGTATGGGTGCTGAAGCAGTAAAGAGACTATTAGAAAAAATAGACTTAGATGCTCAGTCAGCTGAACTTAGAGATGATTTAAGAGATGCAACAGGTCAGAAGAGAGTAAGAACTATCAGAAGACTAGAAGTTGTAGAAGCCTTTAAAAAGTCAGGAAATAAGCCTGAGTGGATGATACTTGAAGCAATTCCAGTAATACCACCAGATCTTAGACCTATGGTACAGCTAGATGGTGGTAGATTTGCTACTTCAGATCTAAATGACCTATACAGAAGAGTTATAAACAGAAATAACAGATTAAAGAGACTTCTAGAATTAGGAGCTCCTGAAATAATAGTAAGAAATGAAAAGAGAATGCTTCAGGAAGCTGTAGATGCTCTTATAGATAATGGTAGAAGAGGTAGACCTGTAACAGGTCCTGGAAACAGACCTCTTAAGTCACTTTCAGATATGCTAAAGGGTAAGCAAGGTCGTTTCAGACAGAATCTTCTTGGTAAGAGAGTTGACTATTCAGGACGTTCAGTTATCGTAGTTGGTCCTGAACTTAAGTTCTATCAGTGTGGTCTTCCAAAGAAGATGGCTCTAGAGCTATTCAAGCCATTCGTTATGGATAAGCTTGTAGCTGAAGGATATGCACATAATATAAAGAGTGCTAAGACAATAGTAGAAAAAGTTAAGCCAGAAGTATGGGATGTACTTGAAGAAGTAATCAAGAGTCACCCAGTACTACTTAACCGTGCACCGACTCTACATAGATTAGGTATACAGGCATTTGAACCAGTACTAGTTGAAGGTAAGGCTATAAAGCTTCACCCACTTGTTTGTACAGCATATAATGCCGACTTCGATGGTGACCAGATGGCTGTCCACGTTCCACTATCAGTTGAAGCACAGGCAGAAGCAAGATACCTTATGTTATCAGTAAATAACATACTTGCTCCTAAGGATGGTTCTCCAATAACGACTCCTTCTCAGGATATGGTTCTTGGGTCATATTATCTTACAATAGAAGCACAGGAAGGTGTAAAGGGTACAGGAACAATCTTTAAGGATTATAATGAACTTACACTTGCATATTTCAACCACAAGGTTGACCTTCATGCTTTAGTTAAGATGAGAGTTGTCCTTGAAGATGGTAGAAGCTCTTTAGTAGAAAGTACAGTAGGTAGATTCATATTTAATGAAGGTATACCTCAGGATTTAGGGTTTGTAGATAGAGAAAAAGATCCATTTGGATTGGAAGTTGATTTCCTTGCAGACAAGAAATCTCTAGGAAAGATAATAGATAAGTGCTTTAGAAAGCATGGAAATACAAAAACTGCTGAACTACTTGACTATGTTAAGTCAATGGGTTATAAGTATTCTACAGTTGGTGGTATAACAGTTGCCGTTGCAGACATGGATATACCAGAAGCTAAGTATACTTACTTAAAAGAAGCAGAAGAATTAGTAGATAAGTATGAAAAGGCATATAGAAGAGGTCTTATATCTGATGAAGAAAGATATGAAAAAGTTATAGAAACTTGGACATTAACAACTGAAAAGGTAACAGATGCTCTTATGGATGGTCTTGACAGAATGAATAATATATTCATAATGGCTCACTCAGGAGCCAGAGGTTCTAAGAACCAGATAAGACAGCTTGCAGGTATGCGTGGTCTGATGGCCAATGCATCTGGTAAGACAGTGGAAATCCCAGTTAAGTCTAACTTCCGTGAAGGTCTATCAGTAATGGAATACTTCACATCTTCACATGGTGCTAGAAAGGGTCTTGCCGATACAGCCCTTCGTACAGCCGATTCAGGTTACTTAACAAGAAGACTTGTTGATGTCAGCCAGGACGTTATAGTTAGGGATATAGATTGTGGAACTACTGAAACTACAGAAATATTTGCAATCAAGGATGGTAACGAAGTAATAGAAGAAATACAGGATAGAATCATAGGTAGATATACAATTGATGCAATTGTTGATCCTAAGACTGGTGAAGAACTAGTTGGTGCTGACCAGATGATTCTTGAAGATGACGCAGAAAGAATAGTTGCAGCTGGTGTAGAAACTGTACACATAAGAACTGTTCTTAACTGTAAGACAGAACATGGTGTTTGTGCTAAGTGTTATGGTAGAAACCTTGCAACAGGTAAGCCTGTAAATATAGGTGAATCTGTAGGTATCATAGCAGCTCAGTCGATCGGTGAACCGGGTACACAGCTTACAATGCGTACTTTCCATACAGGTGGGGTTGCCGGTGGAGATATAACTCAGGGTCTTCCTAGAGTTGAGGAGCTTTTTGAAGCTCGTAAGCCAAAGGGTCTTGCAGTAATTTCAGAAATTGCAGGTCATGTAGAAATAGATGAAACTGGAAAGAGAAAAGAAGTTATTGTTATTCCTGAAGATGGCGAATCTCAGGTATATCAGATACCGTATGGTTCAAGATTAAAGGTTAAGAATGGACAGGCTGTAAAGGCTGGAGATCAGCTTACTCAGGGATCTATTAACCCTCATGATATAGTAAGAGTTAATGGTATAGGCGGAGTACAGGATTATATCGTTAAAGAAGTACAGAGAGTTTATAGATTACAGGGTGTTGATATCAACGATAAGCATATAGAAGTAATTGTAAGACAGATGTTATCTAAGGTTAAGGTAGAAGATCCAGGAGATACTGATCTAATACCAGGTGGATATGAAGATGTTCTTACTTACAATAAGTGCAATGCTGAAGCAGAATCAAAGGGACTAAGACCAGCAGTAGCAAAGAGAGTACTTCTTGGTATTACTAAGGCATCTCTTGCAACTGATTCATTCTTATCAGCAGCATCATTCCAGGAAACTACAAGAGTTCTTACTGATGCAGCTATAAAGGGTAAGGAAGACCACTTAATAGGTCTAAAGGAAAATGTCATACTTGGTAAGTTAATACCAGCTGGTACAGGTATGAAGAAATATAGAAATATAGCTATAGAAAAAGAAACAGTAGATGCTTAGTCTGAAACTGAAAATATAGTAAAACTTTGATTTGATGAAAAAGGCAGCTTAGTCTAAAAAGACAGGCTGTCCTTTTTATTTTATAAAGTCCATAAAAGCCTTATAAAGGTTTAAAATTGTAAATTGATAAATTATACAGTTTTAAGAAAACGATACCCTAGAAGTCGATATAAGAAGCTTATATATGTATATATTAATTAAGGTGGGGCTATGGAAACATTTATGAATAAAAAAGGAACTGACAAAATGTCAGTTCCTTTTTTATTCATAAATGTATATTAAAGTAAAGAGATTGCATTTTTAACAAAATCCTACACATTAACATAAATTGAAAAGATATCTTTTTTAACCTTGTGTTATAACATCTTCATCTTTTAATTTATCTTCTGAATCATCATTTTTTTCTTCAAGTGTCTTTTTTAGAATAATGGGTGTGAATATAGTAGTTACCACAACCATCAATATAATAGGTGAGAATAAATCTGCATCTATCAATCCTAGATTATAACCCTTTTGAGCTACAATTAAGGCGACTTCTCCTCTTGACACCATTCCTATACCAATATTAAGAGCCTCATGATTTGTAAACTTACAAATTTTAGCACCAACTCCTGCCCCTATAATCTTAGTAAGGATTGCAACTATAATCAATATAATTGCAAATATAAAAGTTTGAGATGAAAAATTGTCAAATTTTGTTTTTAATCCAATACTTGCGAAGAATATAGGCGAAAAGAATAGATAAGAAAGAACGTTTACCTTTTTAACGATCTCATTTCTTACACTAAACCTACTGAAAATAACACCTATTAAATACGCCCCTGTAATGTCTGCTATACCAACATATATCTCTGAAATATATGAAATTATAAATACTAATGCAAGTACATATACTGTAATTCTTCTTCTATCTCGCTTAAAATCTAAAAACTTTGCTCCGATGGTAGTAATAACACCGAATATAAACATACATACAAAATAAACAGCCATTCTAAGAAGTACAGCTGATATGCTAATATTTGTATCCTTAAAGCTCGTTATTATAGTAAGTACTATAATTCCTAAAACATCATCTACTATTGCTGCACCTAGGATAGCGTTTCCTATACGGCTATTAACTTGTCCTAGTTCTCTTAATGCTTCAATAGTTATACTAACAGAAGTTGCAGTTAAAACAACACCAACGAATAATGCTTTCAATAAATCCTGTTCTACACCAGGATTTATATGGAAGAACCACATATAAGAAAGGAAACCACCTACTAAGGGGATAACAACTCCCATGATTGCTATTAGAAGGTACGAAGCTCCTTTTCTCTTAATTTCACCAAGATCTGTGTCCAATCCAGCCATAAACATCAATATAATAACACCGATTTGTGCAACTTCATCTAAAAAAGTTGTGTTATCAACGATACCTAACATAGACGGTCCAATAATAACTCCTGCTACAAGAGCCCCAACAACGTGAGGTAAATGAATCTTTTCAGTAAGACCCCCAAAAACTTTAGTAGACAGAAGGATAATTGCTATGCTTAAAAGATATGTATAATCTAACATTCTACATTCCTCCTACTTATTAATTTATTTTATATTTAAATAGTTATATAAATGGTATAATTTGCTATCTAACCACGACAATTGATATTATATCATAGAAAACAATTTATGTCATAAGATATAATAGTTTATTAAATAACGTAAATTTTCCAAGTATTTTCCTATAAAAACAATCAATAAAACTATTAAAAAAAAGTTTTCCTTAAAATGACAAAATTTGATGAATTTCTATACTATAACAAAGTATAACCCTGAATAAAAACTATTATTATAAATTTATGTGCTCTAGATTATTTTTTTTTTATGTGCTATTATGTAAAAATAGAGGGTATAAATTTATTTTTAAAGGTAGAAAAAATATGATAAAAATAGGAAAGCTATTGTACAATTTTTACTAGTCTGTATAAATTTTTATCACAATATAGGAAAAATATTAATAGTTATAAAAAAATTTATATTTTTTTATAATAATCTTAAAATTGTTATAATAAAAACACAAAAAATATATTAAGAGATGGAGGAAATTTATGATATTTTTTAAGAAATTTGACAAAAAAAACTATGATAACCTATTAAAAATGATGTTGGAGTTTTATTCTTCAGATGCTGTGGATAAACCTATTGATAAGGAAATAGTTAACAAGTTGTTAGACGATATACTATCAGAAGAATACAGCATAAAGGGTGTTGAGGCTTACTATGATAATGAACTTGTCGGGTTCGGGGTAATAACAAGTTATTATGCTTCTGAGGTTGCAGGAATAACTATTCAGTTGGAAGATCTATTTATAAAGGAAAACTATCGAAGTAAAGGTATAGCAAAAGCATATTTTAAAGCTGTAATGGAAAATTATCCTGAGGCAGTTAGATTTAGACTAGAAGTTTGTTCAAGTAATACTAAGGCAATATCACTTTATAAAAGAATGGGATTTGAAAAACTAGAGTATGATCAAATGATATTTAATATAGAAGATTCCAATGAATAAATGTATTTAAATGATTTTCTTAGAAAAAATAATTTTTAAAGAGTCTGATAAAAACTTTAGTACGAGATATTAAATAAGTGCAAAAATAAAAGGGTTGTTCATTGAACAACCCTTTTTATCTTGAATTTAAGATCTATAATCTAATTAGCCATATCTTAGAATCCGTAATCGTATTCCTTGCTTCCGTCAATAGCGTTTACGACATTAGTGTAACCATCATCTATTAACTTTTGAGCAACTTCAGCAGACTTGTTTCCTGTGTAGCAGAATACATATATAGCTTCGTTTTTATCCTTTGGAAGTTCGCCCTTTTTAGCATCGAAATCATCAGGCATTATGTTTATAGCCTTATCAAATGTACCCTTCTTGAAATCATCAGCCTTTCTAGCGTCGATTATTAATTTAGCCTTTCCGTCCTTTATGTCCTTGTCAAATTCAGGTCCAAGTTCATTAGAGAACTTAACAAGATCATAGTCATGTTTTTTAACGCCTTCAGCGTCATATACCTTAGTAAATCCAGCCTTTACAAGCTTTTCAGCAACTTCTGCACTCTTCTTACCTGAGTTACAGTAAACTACTACATTCTTATCCTTGAATCCATCGATAGAAGACATTTCTTTGTCGAAATCATCTATAGGCATATTTATAGCAAACTTAAGATGTCCTTCCTTGTATTCTTCTGGTGATCTAACATCGATAACAAGGTAGTTTTCCTTTTCCTTCTTATCAGATTCGATCTTTGCTAACTCATCACCCTTCATTAACTGAACCTTAGAATCTTCCTTCTTTTCTTCAGTTTGAGTAGCCTCTTTCTTTGGTTCTTCCTTCTGCCCACAAGCAGATAGACCTATTGATGATGCCATCAATAAAGCCATTAACGCAAGTTTAGTCTTTTTAAGTTTCACGCGAGATACCTCCTAAAAAATTATTACTATCCATTACTAATTATAACCTATAAAGTAAGCTTTGTAAGTTTATTTCACTGACTATTGAAAAAATAAATGAAATGATATAATTATATTAATTTTATCTATTAATAAAAATAGAAAAACGATTTTATTGTTGAAAAAATAACTAAAATTTAAAGTTTTAAGTAAAAATAGATAAAAATTAATTAAAAAAGGTTGACATTAAAAAAAGCATATTGTATTATGAAAGTGCATAAAATATTAGTTATTCATTTAATGTACATGTTCTGGAAATATATTTTAGAAAGTACTTTTATGTTCAATTTTGTGCAAGCATAATTTTATACCATCCTTTATGCAGGGGGACGCTAGCCCCCTGTTTTTTCTTATTAGAAATTCTAAATTATAAAAATAAAATGAAATAAAGTATATAAAAATAGCCATATTATTTTAAAATACAAAGAACATGCTTCATAAAAGACTATAAAAATACTTAAAAAATAGTTTTTAGAGCATTTTTTAAATCAATAAATAGTTATGTAGTATAATATAAATGATAAAAAAATATCTAAAGTGTATTTTATAGCTATCTATATAATATTCTTTAGTGAGAAAAATGAAAGAAAGGAATAAAATAAGAAATCAAAATATTAAAAAATAAGTGAATTTCTTTTTTAAAGTATAAAAAGTTTTTAAAAAAATAAAAAGTATTATACAAAAATAGGATTTATAAATATCCACTAAAGATTGTGAATTTTTTCTGGAAATGCAACAAATAAGCTCTGAAAAGAGTTATAATTATATAAACAAATAGTTTTATTGATAAAGAGGAGGATTTTGAAATGACTGAGAATATGTTGATGTTAACTTTTAAGGATTTGGATGATGCAAAAAAGGTTTATGAAAAACTGAAAAAAGCAAATAATGATGCTGAAGTGAACTATCAGGTTTTACAGACGGTTTTATTGAAAAATGACGGTGGAAAAATAAGTGTTCTCGATCACCATGCTGGAGTTTTTGATGAACTAGAAAAGACAATGATAGGTGGAGTAGTAGGTGTTGTTCTCGGAGTATTAATAGGACCTTTTGCAGGATTTGTATTAGGTGGAGTAGGAGCAATGATAGGTTCTGGATTTGATATTACAGAACAGAGTGAAACTGAAAATATGCTTTACCAAATGTATTCAAGAATTTATGATGGTGAAATAGCCATTCTTGCAATAGTTCAGGAAGAAGACGAACTTGAACTTAACAGCACAGTAGGACATCTAACACAGGATATTTATAGATGGGATGCTGCAGAAATAAAGGAAGAAGCAGAATATGCAACAGATATAAGAGATTCACTTTTAAGACAGGCTAAGATGGAATTAAAGAAGGAAAAAAGTGAAAATAGAAAGAAAAAGATAGAAGAATATAAGGAAAACATAAAGAAGGAATTTAAGAAAATAGGCAAGAAAAAGGAAAAATAAATTTTATTCTTTCTGGGATAGAATTAGATAAGCTAAAAGTATACTTGAAAGAATGAGCCGAAAAAGATATTTAAGTGAAAGAGTGTGAAGAAAATGAACAATATAATAGACTATATAGAGTGGAGAGGTGATTTGACATTTCAGCAATCAGCTTTTAATGAAGTGGACAATTTGATCTTTGCTCAGATTTCATACCTTAATCTTGGAGTTATAAAGGGTCAGGTTAAAATTGAAGAACTTGGCAAGATATATAGGAAGAAAATTGCAAGTAGAGAGAATAAGTCTGAAAATGATGTTTCAGATTTTACTGAGAGAGTAGAAGTTATGTTTTTAAAAGCTTCAGAAAGCAGGAGATTTAAAGACGTTTTAGTGACAAGTTTTGTAAATAAATTTGACGAAGTAAGAGAGAGTCAATTTTCAGCTATGACATTTATAATAAACGATGATTTAATGTATGTAGCATATAGAGGAACTGATGATACCCTAGTAGGATTTAAGGAAAATCTGAATATGTCGTTTTCTGCTCCTGTTCCAGGTCAAATGGATGCTGTTAGATATTTGAAATCAATTCTAGAGAGATTTGGGCAAAGTGAGGTAATAGTAGGCGGTCATTCTAAAGGTGGAAACTTTGCGGTTTTTGCAGTTAGTCAACTTACAGATAGAGAAAGAGAAAGAATAAGTACAATTTACAACAATGATGGACCAGGATTTACAGAGAATATACTCAACTCTGAAGGTTACAAGAAAACTGTAGGAAAAGTTAAAAAATACATTCCAGAAGATTCTTTTGTGGGAATATTGATGGATGATGAAGAAGAGTGTACAGTTGTAAGTGCAAGTGCTTCTTCAGGTATTTTGCAGCATGATGGTTTAAATTGGGACGTAAAGGGAACAGAGTTTATAAGAAAAGAAAGTGTAAGCAAAAAGAGTGCATTTGTAGATAAAACTATTAAGCATTGGCTAGAAGGTCTTAATAGAGAAGAAAGAGAAGAGTTTGTTAACGAACTCTATGCTATATTGAAGAAGTCAATGAATGCAAACTGTTTAAATGATATTTTTAGAAATAGATTTAAAAGCACCTATTATTTTATAAAGAAAATGGGGAGCTTAGAAGAAGATAAAAGAGAAATGTTGCAAAATACAGTTTTAAAGCTTATACAAAGTGGTTCAGAAATCAAGAGAGAAGAAAAAGAAAATGAAAGAAACAGAAGAATAAATTCAAGAAAGAAGAAAAAAATAGAGAACTTAAGTGATAAAGAATTGAGAAAGTTTATCTTAAAAAAGATATCTACAAATAAAGAGAAATAATAAATAAAGGTTTGGTTCAAAAAAATGGATCAAACCTTTATTTTTTAATACAGGCTCAAATAATTATCATTAGAAGTTAAAAATAAATTAGAATGAATATTATTTTTAAAAATTTAAAATAATAAAAAAATATAAAAAATTTAATTCTTTTAAAAAAATCTATTGAATTAGAATTAAATAAGTGGTACAATACATACAATACTCTCAATTATCAGAACTAACAGATAATTGAAAGCATTTTGTGGAATAAATAGAAAAGGAGGATATATTTTGAAATCAGTAAAAATAGGAATCATTGGATTTGGAACTGTGGGTTCTGGAACGGCAAAAGTTTTGACCGAAAATAGAGACATAATTGAAAAGAAGACGGATTGTCAGGTCTCCATAAAGACGATATGCGTAAGAGATATAAATAAGACGCGTAAGTTTACGGTTGAGGGAAGCACGATGACCGATAATGCAGAAGACATACTTCGAGATCCAGAGATAAATATAGTAGTTGAAGTAATGGGCGGAATAGAGAAATCGAAAAAAATTATTGAGGAAGCCTTTAGGCGGGGTAAACATGTAGTAACAGCTAATAAAGATCTTATAGCTGAGCATGGAAAAGAGCTAACAGAACTTGCTCGGCAAAACAATCTTCACTTTTTTTACGAAGCAGCAGTCGCTGGTGGAATTCCTATTTTACGATCATTACAATATTCTTTAACTGGAAATAGAATCCAGAAAATAGGCGGAATAATAAACGGTTCAACAAATTATATTCTTACAAGAACAGAAGTCGAAAGATTATCATTGGAAACAATTATCGAAGATGCAAAATCATTAGGTTATCTTGAATCAGATCCGAGTGCAGACCTTGATGGTCTAGATGCAGCAAGAAAATGTGCAATACTTGCAAGTATCGGATTTAACAGTCTAGTTACATTTAATCAAGTATACGTATCAGGTATTAGAAAAATTGAATTAGAGGATATTGAATACGCAGACAAAATGGGTTATTCAATTAAATTGCTTGCAGTTGCAGAAAATAGGGAAGATGGGATAGTTGCGAGGGTTCATCCTGCTTTAATTCCGAAAGACCATCCTTTAGCATCTGTTCAATATGCATTTAATGCAGTTTATGTAATAGGCGATATGGTTGGTGAAACAATGTTCTATGGAAAAGGAGCAGGAGATTTGCCAACGGGTTCAGCAGTTGCAAATGATGTAATAAATATATGTAAAAGTTTGGTTAATGATTCAAAAGCTGAATATGCATATGATTTATTTGAAGATAAGAAGATAATTTCTATTGAAAAACAGTATTTTCAATATTATGTGAGATTAAAAGTTGAAAGAGATAAAAAGACAGTATCAAATTTTGTAAGAACTTTTGAATACTACAACATTCCGATTTATTCAATAAATCAATGGGAAAAAGAAGACGAAGATGGAAATAAATACGATGAATATATAGCAATAACAAATAAATGTAGAGAACTTGATTTTGAAAGAGCAATTGAAGAGATAAATATGTTATCTAGTATAATTGACGAAGCAAAAGCAATAAGAATAGAAAGAGGGTTATAGTATGGCTTGGCAAGGAATAATGAATAAATATAAAAAATACCTTCCAGTAAATGAAAATACACCAGAAGTTAGTCTTTTTGAAGGTAATACACCACTTATTAAAAGTGTGAATTTAAGTAAAGAATTAGGAATTGAATTATATTTTAAATTTGAGGGGTTAAATCCTACTGGTTCATTTAAAGATAGAGGAATGTTTATGGCAGTTGCAAAGGCAATTGAAGAGGGTTCAAAGACTATAATGTGTGCCAGCACAGGAAATACTTCAGCATCAGCCGCTGCATACGGCGCAAGATATGGTCTTAGGACAATAGTTCTTATACCAGATGGTTACGTTGCAATGGGCAAACTTGCTCAGGCATTGCAGTATGGTGCGGAGATTGTAGCCATAGAGGGAAATTTTGATGATGCATTAAATTTGGTGAAAGAAATTACAGCTACACACCCGATTACCCTTGTAAATTCACTTAATCCATATAGAATTGAAGGGCAAAAAACAGGCGCTTTTGAAATAGTAGATGACCTAGGAGATGCACCAGATTATCTTGCAATACCTGTAGGAAATGCTGGAAATATTACTGCATATTGGAAGGGTTTTAAAGAATATCATAAGGCGGGTAAAACTTCAAAGCTTCCTAAGATGAAAGGTTATCAGGCTAAAGGAGCATCACCTATAGTAGAAGGGAAGACATTTGAAAATCCTGAAACAATAGCCACAGCAATAAGAATAGGTAATCCAGCATCTTGGGACAAGGCAATAAATGCCAGAGATGAATCAAATGGTTCAATAAAAGCTGTAACTGATGAAGAAATTTTATATGCTTACAAAAAACTTTCTGATAAAGAGGGAATCTTTGCAGAGCCGGCTTCTGCTGCATCGCTAGCAGGTGTTATTCAATCTGTAAAAAATGGAGACATAAAAAAAGGTTCTAAAGTAGTGGCAATACTTACTGGAAATGGTCTTAAAGATCCAGATACTTGCCTAGACATAGCAGAAAAACCAGTGTCAATACCAGGAACACTAGAATCAGTACTTGAATTAATAGAGAAAAAATAGCATAAAATTAAAATCTAGTAAGTTAAGATGTTTAGAAGATAGGTGATAATATGATAAAAGTAACTGTACCTGCAACTACTGCTAATTTGGGACCTGGATTTGATGCAATGGGAATGGCTTTATCTCAATACTCTGTATTTGAGTGTGAAGAATCTGATGAAATAGAGCTAATAATAGAGGGATTAGAAAGTGAAAAATTGACAGTAGAAGATAATCTTGTAATAAAGTGTATGAATAAAGTTTTTGATTATATAGGAGATTATCCAAAAGGTTATAAATTGAAGATTATAAATGGAATTCCACTTGCAAGGGGGATGGGGTCTAGTGCTTCAGCTGTTATTGGAGGAATCATGTGTGCCAATGCACTTATGGACTTTCCTCTTTCAAGTGATGAAATATTGAATTTAGCAACAGAGTTGGAGGGGCATCCAGACAATGTAGCCCCCGCACTTTTGGGAAATTTAATAGTTTCTACAAAAACTAAAGACAATGAAATAATATTTAGAAGCATAGAGCTTTTTGAAGATATGGAATGTGTTCTATTTATACCAGATTATGAAGTATCTACTAAGGACTCTAGAGAAGTTTTACCTGAAAAAATATCTATGGAAGATGCGGTTCATAATAGTTCGCATCTGGCACTTTTAGTTCTTGCTTTTTTAAATAAAGACAAAACCCTGATAGGAAAAACAATGGACGATAGAATTCACGAGCCATATAGAAAGAGTTTAATTAGAAACTTTGATGACTTTAGAGAAGCTGCAATTAGTTCTGGAGCTTTTGCATTTTCTTTAAGTGGAGCAGGATCTACAATAATAGCCTATTCAGATGAGGAGAATAGTGAAAAAGTTAAAGAGGCGTTTGAAGATATCGCCCAAAAAGAGGTTATCTCTGGAAAGGCTATAGTTATAAAACCTTCTAATAAAGGTGCGATATGCGAGATAAATTGAGGTGAATATAGATGGGAATAGTAGTACAGAAATACGGCGGTAGTTCTGTAGCTGATGTAGAAAAAATAATGAGAGTTGCAAATAGAATTGTAAATACTAAAAAAGAAGGCAATCAAGTAGTAGCAATTGTTTCAGCTATGGGAAAGACTACTGACAATTTGATAAGTTTGGCTAATGAAATAAATAGTAGACCAGCAAAAAGAGAAATGGATAGGCTCTTATCTACAGGAGAACAAATATCCATGTCTTTATTGGCAATGGCAATTGATTCTTTGGGAGAAAATGCAGTTTCTCTTACAGGACCGCAAGCTGGTATAAGGACAGATTCTAAGTATAGCAAAGCAAAAATAGTAAATATAGTGTCTAATAGACTAAAAAATGAACTTGAAAATGATAATATAATAATAGTTGCTGGTTTCCAAGGTGAAACAGAAGAACATGATATAGCTACATTAGGGCGAGGTGGATCAGACACATCTGCAGTATCTATAGCTGCTGCACTAAATGCAGATTTATGTGAAATATTTACAGATGTCGACGGTGTATATTCTTGTGATCCGAGAATAGTTCCAAAGGCAAAAAAACTTTCTTCCGTAAGCTATGATGCGATGTTAGAACTAGCCCTTCTAGGTGCAAAAGTTCTTCATCCAAGAGCTGTAGAAGTTGCAAAGTCACATGGAGTCGAAATACATGTAAGATCTAGTTTTAGCCATGATATAGGAACTATTGTAAAAAAGGAGGTATCCGAAATGGAACATGACGGTTTGATAACAGGAATAGCTCATGATAAAAATGTTGCTAAAGTAGTAATTTTTGGTGTACCAGATACTCCTGGAACTGCTGCAAAAATATTTAAAGCACTTGCTGATGAAAATATAAGTATACAAATGATTGTACAAAGTGCTCAGATAAAAAACATCAATGATATAGCATTTACTTGCTCTACAGAAGATGCCAAAGAAGCGGCAGATATTTTAAGAAAAATAGGTGAGAAAATAGGTGCTGAAAGAGTAATTATAAATGAAAATATTGCAAAAGTAAGTGTAATAGGAGCAGGTATGATGACACACTCTAATATTGCATCTAGGATGTTTAACACTTTAGGTGAAAATAATATAAATATAGACCTAATCAGTACATCTGAAATTACAATTTCAGTAACTGTCGACCTTGATCAATGTGAAAAGGCTGTAGAGACTTTAGCAAAAGAATTTGATATTGTTGAGTAAATAAATCTTTTATAAAAATACATTGTAAAAATACTATAAGTGTGTTATCATAATCTACAGGATATAAGAGTAGCTTGTACAGAGATGCAAGAGTATCCAATAAAATTAGATTAAGTCTTTTAAGCTGGTCCAGAGAGACTGGGAAGGATAACGACCTCAAGGTTGTCAGCAAAAGCTGATATAATTTGTTGTAGAATAGAAATAAAGTCTATACAACAGATTTAATATATAGATTATCACATCCTTACGCCTCTGGTGTAAGGATTTTTTTATGCCTTTCACCAAGAAGGATGAAAATATATCAACCGTTAAAATTTCTTAAAAAGACATATAGGCTTAATCGGAAGAGGAGCTAAATTATGGTAAATGGAAAA
>X411_Leopard__coassemble_67_pt1 | contig 43001 bp, 40 predicted proteins | sample X411_Leopard__metabat2_low_PE_007 | metagenome-assembled genome bin X411_Leopard | reverse complement strand
ATGGACTATAAGTCATTGATAGTTAATGGAAGATCAGTAAGAAATTTTAAGGAAACAGCTGTAGAAACAGAAAAACTTTCTGAAATAGAAACTTTTATAGCTGATTGCAAGAAATTAGTTTCAGAAATAAAGATAGAAACTAAGTTCTTTGCTGGAGATGATGCCTACAAGAGACTATACGGAATAGCAGGTTATCAGGGTGTTATGATAGAAGCGCCTAACTATCTTATTCTACTATCTGAAAATCATCCACAGAGTATAGAAAATGCTGGTTATGTAGGTGAAAGAGCAATACTAAAGGCTAGAGACCTTGGAGTTGATAGTTGCTGGGTATCATACTCAGATGGAAATATGGTAAAGTCTGTTCTAGGTATAGAATCTGATAAGGAAGTAGTTGCGTTAATAGCATTAGGATATGCTGCATCTAATAAGAAGATAGAAGGTGCAACAAAGACAGGAGAAAACTACTCAAAGTCAGAGGTTTCAGTAACTCAGGACGCTTCTGAAAGAATAGGAATTGAAGAAATGGTATTTATAGACAAGTGGGGGAATTCTGCTACACCTGAAATTCTTGAAGAAAGAGCTCTTCTTGACGCATTTTCATATGCTAGAATGGCTCCATCAGCATTAAATAAGCAGCCATGGAGATTCATAGTTGATGGTGGTAGAGTTATACTTGCTATAAAGAATGAAAATTATGAAGGAAGTTATATAAACCGAATAGATGCTGGTATTGTAATGCTTTACTTCGGTGTAATACTTGATGTAACTATGTTTGATTCCAAGTGGGGATTCGATAAGTTAGATAAGGATTATGGAATTCCATCTGATTATACAGTAGTTGGATATTGTAATATATAGCAATTATTTTGCATAGATTTATTTATGTGATAAATTAATTTTATAGTATATTAGCTGTCGGCTTTTTGTCGACAGCTTTATTTTTGTAAAATAAATAATTAAAAAATATTAAAAAATAAATTATATAAAATATATCGCTAAAGTCTAAAAAATAATATAATATAATGTGAAAAAAGAAAGTAAGAGCTATTTTTATACATATATAAATACAAAAAAGTATATTGAAAGGTTGGGAAGTTATGAAAGAAAAGGGCTTGTACGTGCACATTCCTTTTTGTGCTAGAAAGTGTAATTATTGTGATTTTACATCTTATGTTCCAATAAAAAATGAAATAGATTTCTACCTAGATTCATTAGAGCGTGAAATGAAGATGTATAATATGAAAAATGAAGTAATAAAAACCATATTTATAGGTGGAGGTACTCCTACAATTCTTAATTTAGAACAGCTTAGAAGATTATTTGAAATAATTTCATCTGAAGTGAATTTAGAAAACGTTGAGGAATACACAATAGAGGCAAATCCTGGAACGCTGGATATAGAAAAGCTGAAAGTGATAAAGGCTGCTGGAGTCAATAGGTTGAGCATAGGTCTTCAAGCAATTCAAGATAGAAATTTAAAGTTTATGGGAAGAATACATAATTTAAAAGATTTCGAGGAAAGTTATGACAATGCGAGAAAAGTAGGTTTTGACAATATAAATGTTGATCTTATTTTTGCTTTTTATGGTCAAACTTTGGAGGATTGGAAAGAAACATTGGAATATATCGTATCTAAAAATCCAGAACATATATCTGCATACTCTTTGATCATTGAGGAGGGTACAGATTTTTATAATAGATATGAACATGGCGATATAACTGACTTTGATGAAAATAGCTTCGTAAAAATGTATAGATATACTGTAAATTATCTTGCGGAAAATAGATACAAGCAATATGAGATATCGAATTTTTCAAAGAACAGTTTGGAGTGTAAACATAATATAAAATATTGGCTATGTGAGGAATATTTCGGTATAGGAGTGTCTGCGTCAGGTTATTTAAATGGGAAAAGGTATACAAATGTCAAGACATTAGAAAAATATGCGGAGCTTACTAATAGCAACGTTTTCCCAAGGGGATTTGAAGAACAATTAACATACAAGGATGCTTTCAATGAAAAAATCATGTTGGGCTTGAGGATGAATAGAGGAATAAATTATTCACTTATAGATGGAATTGAAAATGAAATATTGAAAAAATTTATCGAAAAAACTATTGATAAATATGAAAAAAAAGGATATATTGAAATATGTAAAGACGATGCAAAAAAAGTAATAAAATTGACACAGTCTGGAAGAGAAATTTCAAATATCATAATTTTAGACTTGATGTTATAAAATTGTTTGAATAAGGACTTGATTTTTTATTATCAAGTGTGTACAATAAACTTACAAGATGGTTGTTAGTTGTATAATAACTGAACATATAAATAAGACGGAAGAAGATTCTATGAGAGAGCGTTAGCCACCGAAGGGACAAGTAATGTTTCATGTCAAGAAACATTGTGAATTTCTCAGGTAAAAGTAGTAGAATTGGACGTGTCTCTGAAAACAATGATGACAGAGGAAATAAAGGACAACTTTATTTCCTCTTTTTATAATCATAAAAATGTTGTATTAGCAACATTTAATATTGCTGGATAAACAACAATATACTGAGTTTTCAAAAGAATAAGTTTTATTTATTTAATTAACAGGAAAACATTTGTTAAGTTTAGGAAAAGTTTTGTACGGACTAAATAATGCATTAAAATTAAATAGTGTATGAAAGGTGATTACAATGCTTTTGATAACAAATAATAAAAAATTTATTGAAATTAAAGAAGATTTATTAGCCAAAGGAATAAAAGTTGAATTTCTTGATGAAGATTATATAGGCGTTCTTCAACATGGAAGAGATTTGATACATGGTGGTTATGAGTTGTTGACTCATCCACTTTATGGAAGTGTAAAGCCTAATGAAACAATTTATAGAACAATAATATTGAAAGAGGGTAGCAAACTTGATTTCAATTCATTGGGATTAATTGAAGATGCTATTCAGACAGCGGAGAAATTTAAGAAAAATAAACTTACTCCGAATTGGACTGAAAGGGTAAAGGATGATTTTAGAGTAATTGACTACGATTTAATGAGTAAAACAGTCAGAAGAATAATAAATGAGTAGGATTTAACTTTAAAAGATATTTAGATTGATATTAATAACACATTAATATACAAAAAGTTGCTTGATTACTTAATTAAGTCGGACTTTTCTGAAAAAAATCTAGTTAATCAATTAACATTATAAATATGTGTGGAGGTACATTATGGAAAATATTTATGATTTAATAATTATCGGTGGTGGGCCAGCTGGTTTATCAGCAGGTTTATACGGTGCAAGAGGAAAACTTAAAACTCTTATACTAGAAAAACAAAAAAACGGTGGCCAGATAGTAATAACTCATCAGGTAGATAATTATCCAGGATCAGTAGAAAATGCAAGTGGTCCTACACTAACAGCTAGAATGGTAGAACAAGCAAAAGCATTCGGTTGTGAAATAGAAAGAGGAGAAGTAGTTTCTTTTGATTTTGAAGGAGATATAAAGACAATTAAAACTGCTGATAAAGAATATAAGACTAAGGCAGTTATTGTAGCTACAGGAGCAAATCCAAGAAAAATGGGCTGCCCAGGAGAAGATGAATTAATTGGTAAGGGTGTATCTTACTGTGCAACATGCGATGCAGATTTCTTTGAAGATTTCGAAGTATTCGTAATCGGCGGTGGAGATAGTGCTATAGAAGAAGCACAGTACCTAACTAAGTTTGCCAGAAAGGTAACTATAGTTCATAGAAGACAGGGATTCAGATGTGCACCAATAGCTCTAGATAAGGCAAAAGAAAATCCAAAGATCGATTTCTTACTAGACACAGTAGTAGAAGAAGTTAAGGGCGATGGAATACTTGAATCAATAGTATTTAAGAACAAGATTACTGGTGAAATAACTGAATACTTTGCAGATGAAGAAGATGGAACTTTCGGATGCTTTGTATTTATAGGATATGTACCACAGACTGAACTATATAGAGATGTATTAGACTGTGATGAAGCAGGTTACTTCATAGCAACAGATGACACAACTACAAAGATACCTGGAGTATTTGTTGCAGGTGATTGTAGACAGAAAGTTGTTAGACAGGTTGTTACTGCAACAAGTGATGGTGCAACAGCAGCAGTTATGGCAGAAAGATATATAGCAGAAAAGTTCTAAGTTTAGATAAGTTTTATAATTTTAATATATAACTTTCAAGCTACACAAAGTAGCAGCAAAATAATAAATGGGGGGTAATAGAAATGTTAGAATTAACAAAAGCAAACTTTGAAGAAGAAGTACTACAGGGCGAAGGATATATATTCGTTGACTTCTGGAGTGAAGGATGTGAACCTTGTAAGGCATTAATGCCAGATGTGCATAAGCTAGCTGAACAGTATGGTGATAAGATTAAGTTCTGTTCAATGGATATAACAAAGGCAAGAAGACTTGCTATTAAGCAGAAGGTACTTGGTCTACCAACAATGACAATATATAAAGATGGCGAAAAGGTTGAAGAAATAACTAAGGATGATGCTAATATAGCAAACATCGAAGCCATGATAAAGAAGTTTTACTAAAAACTAAATAGTTTATCCACTTACAGTTAAATAAGTATTGCATCTACTTATTTAATTCATCAACAATTGACGTCAGACAAGGGTTGTTTTCAATCCTTGACTGTGTCAAGATAAATTATTTATTTTTATATTAATCAAGTGTATTATACAAAATTATTTTTTATAGGAGGTAACCCTATGCGTCTTGAAATAGGCAAAATCTTCATTAAAGACATACAGTTTTCTGATGTTACGAAGATAGATAAAGGTGTTTTATATGTAAACAAAGAAGAAATGATCAATGCAATATGGGAAGATGAACATCTTGCAACAGTTGATCTAGACATTGCTAGACCTGGTGAAAGTGTAAGAATAACACCAGTAAAGGATGTAATTGAACCAAGAGTAAAAGTAGAAGGTAACGGTGGAATATTCCCAGGAGTACTTTCAAAAGTTGAAACTGTTGGTGAAGGAAGAACTCACGTACTAAAGGGAATGGCAGTTGTAACAACTGGTAAAATAGTTGGTTTCCAGGAAGGTATCATAGACATGCAGGGTCTTGGAGCAGAATACACTCCATTCTCAAAGACAGTGAACCTAGTAGTAATAGCTGAACCTAAGGAAGGTGTTAAGCAGCACGATCATGAAAAGGCTGTTAGATTCTTAGGATTTAAGGCTGCAAGATATCTTGGAGAATTAGCAAGAGATCTTGAACCTGAAGAAGTTCAGGCTTTTGAAACTAAGCCTTTATTAGAACAGATAGCAGAATATCCTGAATTACCAAAGGTAGGATATGTATACATGCTACAGACTCAGGGCTTACTACATGATACATATGTATATGGTGTAGATGCTAAGCAGATAGTTCCAACTATATTATATCCTACAGAAATTATGGATGGTGCTATAGTTTCAGGAAACTGTGTTTCTGCTTGTGATAAGAACCCAACATATGTACATCTAAACAACGGTGTAATAGAAGAATTATATGCTCAGCATGGAAAGAGCATCAACTTCTTAGGTGTAATAATTACAAACGAAAATGTTTATCTAGCTGATAAGGAAAGATCTTCTAACTGGTCATCTAAGCTTTGTAAATACCTAGGACTAGACGCAGCAATTGTTTCACAGGAAGGATTCGGTAATCCGGATACTGACTTAATAATGAACTGCAAAAAGATAGAAAACCAAGGAGTTAAAACTGTAATAGTTACAGATGAATACGCAGGTAGAGACGGAGCTTCTCAGTCACTAGCAGACGCAGATGCTAAGGCAGATGCAGTTGTTACTGGTGGAAATGCAAATCAGTATGTTGTTCTTCCAAAGATGGATAGAGTAATAGGACATGTTGAATATGTAAACATCATAGCTGGTGGTAATGAACATTCATTAAGAGAAGATGGTTCTATAGAATGTGAAATTCAGACTATAACTGGTGCAACAAATGAAACAGGATTTGGTTATTTATCTGCTAAGACATTCTAATTAGAAGACATATTTTACAAATCTTAACAATAAATAAAAGTTTCAGATTGGAAGGAATACACTAATCTGAAGATAATATAAAAGAGTATTCAATATAATATAAATGAAAAAGGAGATTATCGTTATGACAACTTTACAGAATAAAAAAGTTATAATAATCGGTGACAGAGACGGTATACCAGGTCCTGCTATCGAAGAATGTGTAAAAACAGTTGACGGCGCTGAAGTAGTATTCTCATCTACTGAATGTTTCGTCTGAACAGCTGCTGGGGCTATGGACCTAGAAAACCAGAACAGAGTTAAGGAAGCTGCCGAAAAATTCGGAGCTGAAAATGTTGTGGTATTATTAGGTGCCGCTGAAGCCGAAGCTGCAGGTCTTGCAGCTGAAACAGTTACAGCAGGAGATCCAACTTTTGCTGGACCACTAGCAGGTGTAGAATTAGGATTAAGCGTATTCCACGCTGTTGAAGAACCAATGAAGGAACAGTTCGATGAAGATGTTTATGAAGAACAGATCGGAATGATGGAAATGGTTTTAGATTGTGATGAAATAGCTGAAGAAATGTCAGAAATTAGAGAAGAATTCTGCAAATATTTATAGAATTCTATAGGAGGTAGAATAATGTCAAAGATTAGAGTAGTTCATTATGTAAACCAATTCTTTGCAGGAATAGGTGGAGAAGAAAAGGCCGATGTAGAACCAGCGGTTTTAAAAGAACTTCCTCCAGTTAGTGTGCAATTAGGCAAAAAATTAGGTGAAGAATTTGAAATAGTTGCTACAGTAGTTTGTGGTGATAGTTATTTCAATGAAAATATAGATGAAGCAAGTGAAGAAGTTTTAGCAATGATTAAGGAATTTGATCCACAGTTATTTATAGCTGGACCAGCATTTAATGCAGGTAGATACGGTGTTGCTTGTGGTACAATTACTAGCGTTGTTAAGAATGAATTAAATATACCTTGTTTAACAGGTATGTACGTTGAAAACCCAGGTGCAGATATGTATAAGAAAGATTTATACATAGTTGAAACAGCAAATTCTGCAGCTGGTATGAGAAAAGCTCTTCCAAAGATAGCTAAGTTAGGTGCTAAATTAGCTAAGGGCGAAGAAATAGGTTCTCCAGCAGAAGAAGGATACATCGAAAAGGGTGTAAGAGTAAACTACTTCGCTGAAGAAAGAGGTTCAAAGAGAGCTGTTGATATGCTTATAAAGAAGATAAATGGTGAAGAATTCGTAACAGAATATCCAATGCCAAACTTCGATAGAGTAGATCCAAATCCAGCAGTTAAGGACCTATCAAAGTGTAAGATCGCGCTTTGTACATCAGGTGGTATAGTTCCAAAAGGTAACCCTGATAGAATAGAATCATCAAATGCTACTAAGTATGGTGAATATGATATCACTGGTGTAATGGACCTTACTGAAGAAGGTTGGGAAACAGCTCATGGTGGATATGACCCATCATATGCTAATGAAGATTCAGACAGAGTTCTTCCAGTAGATGTATTAAGAGATCTTGAAAAGGAAGGCGTAATAGGAGAATTACACAACAAGTTCTACACAACTGTTGGTAATGGTACTGCTGTTGCATCTGCAAAGGCATTCGCTGCTGAATATGCACAGAAGTTAATAGCTGATGGAGTAGATGCAGTTATTATGACTTCTACGTGAGGTACTTGTACTCGTTGCGGTGCAACGATGGTAAAGGAAATAGAAAGAGCTGGTCTACCAGTAGTACATATGTGTACAGTTGTTCCTATTTCATTAACAGTTGGTGCTAACAGAATAGTTCCAACAATAGCTATACCTCACCCTCTTGGAAACCCTGCTTTAGATCATGATGAAGAAAAGGCTCTAAGAAGAAAGTTAGTTGAAAAAGCCCTAAAGGCATTAAATACTGAAGTTGACGGACAGACTGTATTTGAAGACTAATAAAAGATTATAGCTGTTAATACTATTGGTACACCTACTTTGTCTAGGTGTACCAATATTAATATTAATATAAATTTAATTTGGAGGTAATATTATGTCATTCCCAGTATTCAGAGGAGCAGGATATGTTTTAGTACATACTCCTGATATGATAATAAAGAATGGTACTACTTGTACTGTTGAACAAGAAATAAACCCAGATTCAGAATTCCTTAAAGAAGTAGGAGATAGAATTAGAAGCTATGAAGAAGTAGTTAACTACATACCTAATCAGGTATATATTGGTAATGAAAGACCAGAAGCTCTTGCTGACAAGAAGCTTCCATGGTGTGAAATAGAATATAAGGGTGAAAGAAAAGGTAAATTCGGTCAGATAGTTCCTCAGGATGAGTTTCTTGCTTTAATGCAGATTTGTGATGCTTTTGAACTAGTAAAACTTTCAGAAGAATTTGTAAACGGCATAAGAGAAAGAATAGAAGAAAACTATAAAGAATTAGAACCATTTTTCCATCTGCTAAAAGGAGAAGACATATCTGGTGCTGAAGAATTGATAGAAAATCATGTAGTACAGGGGCTTTATCATGATCATAAATTAGTAGGTTATGTTAAGAGAGCTCATGATGTGGATGTTAATTTAAGTGCACATACTATGTTTGAAAACCTTGTTGTTAAGGCATCTGGTGTAATTTCTGCTTTAGAATTACTAAGAAGCTCTAAAATAGCAAAGGAAGAAATAGATTATGTAATTGAGTGTTCTGAAGAAGCTTGTGGTGACATGAACCAGAGAGGTGGAGGAAACTTTGCCAAGTCTATTGCTGAAATGGCTGGTCTTGTAAATGCAAGTGGTTCTGATACAAGAGGTTTCTGTGCTGGACCATCTCATGCATTAATAAGTGCTGCTGCTTTAGTAAAAGCTGGAGTTCATAAAAATGTAATGGTAGTAGCAGGTGGTGCTTCTGCTAAGCTTGGAATGAACGCAAAGGATCATGTTAAAAAGGGTCTACCAGTTCTTGAAGACGTAGTAGGAGGATTTGCTGTACTTATTTCTGAAAATGATGGAGTTCATCCAATAATAAGAACTGATCTTGTTGGTAAGCATACAGTTGGTACTGGTTCAGCTCCACAGGCAGTTATGACTTCATTAATTACTCAGGGATTAGATAGAGCAGGACTTAAGATACCTGATGTAGATGTTTATTCTGTTGAAATGCAGAATCCAGACATCACTAAGCCAGCTGGTGCAGGTAATGTTCCAGAAGCAAACTACAAGATGATAGGTGCTCTTGCTGCTAAGAGAGGCGAAATAGACAAGAAGGAATTAAAGAGCTTTATAGCTGGTCATGGTCTTCCAGGATGGGCTCCTACTCAGGGACATATTCCATCAGGAGTTCCTTATATAGGATTCTTAATTGACGACTTAACAAGTGGTGATAGAAATAGAGCTATGATAGTTGGTAAGGGTAGCTTATTCCTAGGTAGAATGACTAACTTATTCGATGGTATATCTTTCATAGTAGAAAGAAACCCAGGTGCAGTAGAAGAAGAATCTTCAATATCTAAGGATGAAATAAGAAAGATAATCGCAGAATCAATGAGAAAAATTGCCCTAGACATGATAGAAGAATAGGGGGTGTAGATATGTCTAACAAATTAATATCTGATGCGTTACTAGAACTTGCAGAGGCAATGGAAACTGGTAACTTTGGAAAGAAAATTAGAGTAGGTTTAACTACACTTGGAAGCGAACATGGATCTGAAAATCTAATAGAAGGTGCTAGATTAGCTAATAGTGGAATGTTTGAAATAGTTCTTATTGGAAAGGGCGACGACGACTTCAAGTCTTATGAAGTAGACACTGAAGACGAAATGTACAGTAAGATGGAAGAACTATTAGATGCCAAGGAAATAGATGCCTGCGTAACAATGCATTATAACTTCCCAATAGGTGTTTCAACAGTAGGAAGAGTAGTTGCTCCTGGAAAGGGTCGTGAAATGTTCCTAGCAACTACTACAGGTACTTCAGCTACTGATAGAGTTGAGGCAATGGTAAGAAATGCAATTTCTGGTATAGCTACTGCTAAGGCGTGCGGAAGAAAGAAGCCAACTGTAGGTATATTAAATCTTGACGGTGCAAGACAGGTAGAAAAGATTCTTATAAACTTAAAAGATAATGGATATGAATTTGAGTTTGCAGAATCTATGAGAGCTGATGGTGGAGCTGTAATGAGAGGTAACGATTTATTAATAGGTGTTCCAGATGTTATGGTTACTGATACTTTAACAGGAAATCTTTTAATGAAAGTATTCTCTTCATTTAATACAGGAGGAGACTTTGAAGCTCAGGGTTACGGATATGGACCAGGTATAGGAGAAGACTACGATAGAAGAGTTCTGATCCTATCTAGAGCAAGTGGAAGTCCAGTAGTTGCTAATGCCCTAAAATATGCATATGACATAGTAAAGGGAGAAGTTAATGAAGTAGCTAGAAATGAATTCAAGAGTGCTATAAAGGCAGGACTTGATAAGGAAATAGAAGCTATAAAGGCTAAAAAAGCTCCTAAGGAAGCTGTAGAAGAAGTTATAGCTCCACCTAAGGAAGTAGTTACTGAGGCAATAGCAGGTATAGATATATTAGACCTTGAAGATGCTGTACAGGTTCTATGGAAAGAATCTATATACGCAGAAAGTGGAATGGGCTGTACAGGTCCAGTAATACTAATATCTGAAGCAAACTTTGCTAAGGCTGAAGAAATATTAAAAAACAATGATTTTGTAAAATAATCATAAATATTTTTCCAAATAGTCTGTGGGAGGACTTTTGTCCTCTAGCAGGCTATTTTTTTAACGAAAAAAATTAGAAAGTAAAATTAACTGAGTATTTTTTTAGAAAATATTAGTGAAAAAGTGAACAATGTTTTGTAAAAAATATATAAATAATTATTAATTTAATTAAGATATTAATATAAAAAATGAGAAAATACAAATTTTAAATAAGAAATACATCTTCATTTTTGGAATAAAAGAAAATAAAATCGTAAAAAGAGTTTATTAGTTAATGTATGGGTATATAGAAAATATAGGCCTGTCAAAAAATCAATAATTAAAAATATTTATATCTTAGATGAATTAAGAATGAGGTAAAAATAAAAAAATCGTAAAAATTTCAATATCGTATAATATTAGAGTTTTAAATGAAAGGATATTTATCAATTAAAAAAGCTTTTAAGGGAGGTAGATTGTGAGAGTAGTTCTTGTAATAATCGGATTTATTTCGCTTTTGCTTGGAATGATTGGGATATTTCTTCCAGTACTTCCAACAGTGCCTTTTCTTTTATTATCATCGTGGTGCTTTGCAAAAGGTTCGGATAAGTTTTATAAGTGGTTTATTTCAACAAAAATATATAAAAAGCATTTGGAAAGTTTTGAAAAGGAAAAATCTATGACACTTGAAACAAAAATTAAGATTCTTTCTATAACCACAGTGATGCTATTATTTGTTATATATAAATATAATATATTGGCTATGAGATTGACTATAATTGCACTTATTTTAGTAAAATATTATTACTTTATAGCAGTTATCAAAACAAAGGATAGTAAAAAGAGCGAGTCCATTTCTGAGGATGTATCTTAAAGAATGCAAAAGGCATATTTAAAAGGAAAAAAGTCTAAAAATAAAATTAAAAAGCTTGGAATAAATGAAGATAATAAAAAGGTCCCTTTAAAGGGACCTTTTTATTATTAGTTATACAAATAGGTTTTAGTAAGTTGCTTACTTAAGAAAAAAAGAGTTAATCTGAGAGGTTGAACTAGAATAAAGACTTTCTTAAGTCATCCAAGGAAGTGTATTTATCTTCTTCAAGCTCTAAGATAGCTATCTTAATATTATTTTCTTTAAGCAGCTTTACAACTTCCTCCATAAATACTCCTGGTCCTTTTACCATTTTAATATCTGACAAACATTGAGATAAATTAGGATTAGAAGAAAATTCTCCAAAACATTTTTTGCTACTGCATGTTAGACTGTTTCCACAACTTGGACTACCTTCAATAGAAACTATACCTTCTATTGAAAAATCATTGTTTACATAGTCTTTAATCTGAAGAATATAGGGCTTAAGTAATTCCCTACATTGTTCTCTATAAAAAGGTGTATCAAACTGTTCTCTAACATGACCCCATCTTCTCTGACCATATATGATGTTTTCAGGACAGGGCAGCTGTATAATAGCATAGCCTTCATTTAAAAGATCTATCGCTAACTTGTGGAATGGAGTTTTTTCTTGAAAACTTTCCACCTTTGAGTAGGAGTTAAGTATACAATGTGAAAGTACTATTAGTTTTTTGTTCATCTATGCAACCTCCTAATGAGATTTTAGCATTAAAAAGCACTATTTAAAAGATATATAGGTATAAACTATTCAATCAAATATATCTATAGAAATAAAGTATTTAAAGAATTAATATAATTATGATAATCTATAGTTATATTAATATTTTGGAGGTTTTTATGAATTCTAGTACTAGAAAAATAACTTTTAGTGCCATCTGTATTGTAGTAAATATCGTTTTTGGAACATTTGTGAGTATGTTAAATATACCTTTCTTATTTCTAGATACAGTAGGTACAATTTTGGGCTCAGTAATATTAGGACCTTTCTGGGGGATGCTAATAGGTGGAGGAACCAACTTAGTTCTTGGTGTAACTACATCGCCAACAAATATACCATTTGCCCTTGTAAATATGGCAGTAGGACTAATAGTAGGTTATGTAGCAAAGAAAAAGAAATTTGGTTATAAGGAAGCAATAATAACAGGTATAATATTAGCAGTTGTATGTCCATTAATAGGAACTCCTATAGCAGTTCTTATGTTTGGTGGTCTAAGTGGAAGTGGAGCGGACATTTTAGTTGGTATGCTTATTCAGTCAGGTCAGGAAATATTTACAGCAGCGTTTATACCTAGAATTTTGAGCAATTTGGTAGACAAGCCGGTGTCTTGTATTATGGTTGTTCTATTTATTTCAAAAATGCCGAAATCTTTTTTAGCACAATTTAAAAGAAAATAATAAAAGTAATAGATTGAATTTAAAATAGCACTTTTTTATTAAAATAATATCTTAAATAAATTCTAAAAAAATAATGTGAAAAATAGTTAATAGAAAATATAAATAAAAGAAAAAACACATCGTTAAGTTTTAATAACAGAGAGTAACTGCTATTTTTTATTTAATGATGTGTTTTTTTATATTTTTTTGAAAAAATTTGAAAAATATAGTTGACAATAAAATTAATACATGATATAACAATATTAGAAAGTTTTTAGCACTCCTAATCAATGAGTGATAACAACAGTAAGGTTCAGGTTTGAAAGAAGGTGATGCTATGGATCTTACAGATAGACAATTAAATATACTTAAGGCCATAGTTAAGGACTATGTTGAAACTGCTGAAGCAGTTGGATCAAGAACCATATCGAAGAAATACAATCTCGGCATTTCAGCAGCAACTATAAGAAATGAAATGGCAGATCTTGAAGAAATGGGCTACTTGATACAGCCACATACTTCAGCGGGAAGAATACCGACACAGAAAGGCTATGAGCTATATGTTGATTCACTTATGAGTGATCATGAATTAGAAGATCATGAAAAGGAGATACTTCAGAGATGTATAAGAAATGATTTTGAAAAGGCAGATGATTTCATTTCGGAGTTGTCCAGGATATTATCCAGCATGACAAACTATACAACAATAGCTGTTTATGATAGAGGCGTTGAGTCCCATAGAATAAAATACATTCAGTTAGTTAGTCTATCAGCTGATAAAATACTTTTAATAGTAGTATCGGAAGAAGGCGAAATAAAGAGTAGAGAGTTCGAAACAACAATTGAACTTCCACAAGCAAAGCTCAATGTAATATCTTCTCATCTTTCAAGCAAACTTGAGGGGATGAAGATAGGGGATTTAGATGAGGATATGATTTCTTATATAAAATTTGAAATCGGTGAGTACTCTGAAATAGTAGATGACCTTGTGTATTTATTGAATAATGTAGTAGATGGTGATGAATACAAGATGTCAATGACAGGTGCTACCAATATATTCAATTACCCAGAATTTAATGATATGGTAAAAGCAAGATCTTTCTTGAATATGTTGGAAGAAAAAGAAAGCATAGCAAAAATGATTGGTGCAAAAGGTATACAAAAGGATAATCTTAATATAGTAATAGGTAATGATGGAGATGAATTAAGTACTGATTTAAGTATTGTTACAGCAACATATAATGTTTCTGATAATCTTCATGGTAAGATTAGTTTTATAGGACCCACAAGGATGGATTATTCTAAAGTATATTCAATATTAAATTATATGAGTCTGCTTCTTAACAATAAATAACGAGCAGCTTGAAAAGGGGTGTATGTTTTGGATAAGGAAAAAATGGAAAAGATGGAAAATATAGATGAAAAGGAAGTGAAGAATTGTTCTCAGGAAGAAACTGATACAGAAGAAACAGTAGAAGAGGTGGTAGAGGGCAATGATGAAAATATAGATTGTGAACCTGCCTTTAAGATAAAGAGTCTTGAAGGTAAGTTGAAAGAGCAAGAAGAAGCATATATGAGAATAAATGCTGAGTATGCAAATTATAGAAGAAGAACAGCAGAAGAAAAGAGCACAATTGGATTATATGCTAATGAAAAGGTGATGACTAGCCTTATTCCTGTAATAGATAATATGGAAAGGGCTCTTGATTCTTTTGAAGACAAGGAAAATCCTCTATATACAGGAGTGGAAATGGTCTACAAACAAATGATGGATGCACTTTCTGATGCAGGAATGAAAGAGATACCAGCAGAAATAGGAAGTGACTTTGATCACAATATGCATATGGCAGTAATGCAGGAGCCTAGTGAAGAATATGAAGAAGGAAAAATTACAATGGTAATGCAAAAGGGATATTCTTTAGGCGATAAAATTCTTAGAGCAACAATGGTAAGAGTTTCCTGCTAAGATTAAAATATAGAATTAAAATTAAAATGGAAAAAAATAAACTAAAATATTGGAGGTAGATATTATGTCAAAGGTAATAGGTATAGATTTAGGTACAACAAACTCATGTGTAGCAGTATTAGAAGGTGGAGAACCTGTAATAATACCAAATAACGAAGGTATGAGAACAACTCCTTCAGTAGTAGCTTTTACTAAGGACGGAGAAAGATTAGTAGGTGAACCTGCAAAGAGACAGGCAGTAACTAATGCAGATAGAACAATAACATCAATAAAGACTCATATGGGTACTGATTATAAAGTAAATATAGATGGCAAGGATTATACTCCTCAGGAAATATCAGCAATAATCCTACAGAAGTTAAAGGCAGATGCGGAAAGTTATCTAGGAGAAAAGGTAACAGAAGCTGTAATAACAGTACCTGCTTATTTCACAGATGCTCAGAGACAGGCAACAAAGGACGCTGGTAAGATAGCAGGACTAGATGTTAAGAGAATAATAAATGAACCAACAGCTGCATCACTTGCTTACGGTATGGATAAGCTAGATCAGGAAAAGAAGATATTAGTATTTGACTTGGGTGGAGGTACATTTGACGTATCTATACTAGAAATAGGAGATGGAACATTTGAAGTTCTTGCAACAGCTGGTAACAATAGACTAGGTGGAGACGATTTCGACAATATACTAGTAGATTATTTAGCAGAAGAATTTGAAAAGGCAGAAGGCGTTGACCTAAGAAAGGACAAGATGTCACTTCAGAGATTAAGAGAAGCTGCTGAAAAGGCTAAGAAGGAACTTTCTTCAACAATGTCAACAAATATCAACCTTCCATTCATAACTGCAACTGCAGAAGGTCCAAAGCACTTAAATATGGATTTAACAAGAGCTAAGTTCAATGAATTAACAGCTGGACTAGTAGCTAAGACTATGGAACCAACTAAGCAGGCTTTAGCAGATGCTAACCTTTCTAAGAGTGATATAGATGATGTATTACTAGTAGGTGGTTCTACAAGAATACCAGCAGTACAAGATGCAGTTAAGGACTTTATAGGAAAGGATCCTCATAAGGGAATAAACCCAGATGAATGTGTTGCAGCAGGTGCTTCAATACAGGCAGGTGTATTAACAGGTGAGGTAAATGATATATTACTTCTAGACGTTACTCCATTATCACTAGGTATTGAAACATTAGGTAATGTATTTACTAAGATTATAGAAAGAAATACAACAATACCTACAAAGAAGTCTCAGGTATTCTCAACAGCAGCAGATAACCAGACAGCAGTTGATATACATGTACTTCAGGGTGAAAGAGCAATGGCTTATGACAATACTACTTTAGGTAGATTCCAGTTAACTAATATACCACCAGCAAAGAGAGGGGTACCTCAGATAGAAGTAACTTTCGATATAGATGCAAATGGTATAGTTAACGTTACTGCTAAGGATTTAGGAACAGGTAAGGAACAGAAGATAACAATAACTTCTAACACAAATATGTCAGAAGAAGAAATAGAAAAGAAGGTAAAGGAAGCTGAAGCAAATGCAGAAGCTGACAAGAAGAAGAAGGAAAGAATTGAAGCTGTAAACCATGCAGAATCAGTTGCATATCAGACTGAACAGACTCTTGAAGAATTAGGAGACAAGGTTCCAGCAAATGAAAAATCTGATATAGAAGCTGCTATAGCGAAGGTAAGAGAAGTTAAGGATAAGGAAGATTCTTCAGCAGAAGAAATAAAGGCTGCAGTAGATGAACTTATGAACAAGTTCCAGAAGATTTCTCAGGAAATGTATTCACAGGCTCAGGCAGCTCAGCAGGCAGGAGCAGAAGGTGCTCAGTCTGAAGGACCAAAGGATGACAATGTTGTAGATGCTGACTTTACAGAAGTAGACGACAAGTAATAAGAAAAATAGTATAGACATTCAAATAGCTTTAGAATATAATTTAAAGAGTGTTGATACAAAACAATAGCTTGTGGTATTAACCACAAGCTATTGTTAATTAAAAAGAAAGCAGGTGTTTATTTTGGGTGCAAATAAAGATTATTATGATATCTTAGGTGTATCAAAAACTGCTGACGATAGAGAAATTAAAAAGGCTTACAGAAAGTTAGCGATGAAGTATCATCCAGACAAGAACCCAGACGATAAAGAAGCTGAAGAAAAATTTAAAGAAATTAATGAAGCATATGAGGTTCTTTCTGATGAAGAAAAGAGAAACATTTATGACCAGTATGGTGCAGATGCTGTAAATGGTCAAGGTGGTTTCGGAGGCGCTGGCGGCTTTGGAGGCGCAGGTGGCTTTGAAGATATCTTTGGTGATATATTCGGTGATATATTTGGAGGCGGCGGAGGCTCAGGCTTCGGCGGTTTCGGTGGATTTGGATCTTCTACTAGAAGAGGACCTAGACCAGGTGCCGATATAAAGCAGTCTGTAACAATTGATTTCAAGGATGCAGCATTTGGTAAGAAAATAGATATAAAAGTAAATAGAAGTGAAGAATGTGAAAACTGCCACGGAACTGGATGCAAACCAGGAACAAGCAAAAAGACTTGTTCACAGTGTGGTGGATCAGGTGTAATAAGAGAAGTAAAGCAGACTCCATTTGGAAATATGGCATCTCAGAGATCTTGTCCTAACTGTAACGGTACAGGAGAAGAAATTGAGAGTCCATGTGGCAAGTGTGGAGGAAGTGGATCAGTAAGAAAGACTAAAACTGTAGAAGTTGATATTCCAGCCGGTATAGATGATGGACAGGTAATAAGACTTTCAGGACAGGGTGAATTTGGAGATCCTGGAGCTCCAAGAGGAGACCTATATATTGTAGTTAATGTAAAGCCAGATAAGATTTTCCAGAGAGATGGATATGATGTATATGTAGATATGCCTATAACATTTGTTCAGGCAGCTCTTGGAGATGATATACAGGTTCCAACAATAGATGGTGATGTCAAATATTCAATCCCTGCAGGAACTCAAACAGGAACTGTATTTAGACTTAGAGGTAAAGGTGTCCAGAGAATGAACTCAAGTTCAAGAGGAGACCAGTATGTTAAGGTAAATGTAGAAGTTCCTAAGAAGCTTTCAGAAAAGCAGAAGGAGCTATTAAGAGAGTTTGCAGGTGAGAGCGGACAAAAAGTTAAAGAAAATAAGAAATCTTTCGGACAGAAGGTGGAGGATTTTTTCAACAAATAAGGAATTTTGTAAAAAAATATATTAAACGTAAGAAATGAGACAGCGTAAATATATGGCACAGTATCTAGCTAAAAATATATTTTAAATACAAGTCAAGATATAATCAAAAGAAGAGTTATCTTTTGATTATATAAAGCTGTGCCTTACAGATTCCGTAGAGCATTAGTGCGATTTCAATTATAGATATTGAAGTCGCATTTTTTTCGTAAAAATGATATAATAGTAAGGATATAAAAAAGTAAAATAGTTATTTATTACTAGAAAAGAAAAATAAAAATTAGCTTTTAGATATATTAAATAGCAAAGCAGGAGGTTCTTATGAGCGATTTATGGACGGAAGTAACAATTGAAACTACTACAGAGGCTGTAGAAGCAGTAACAAATATTTTATTTGAGAATGGTGCACAAGGTGCTATGATAGAAGATCCAAAGGATTTAAATCCAGAAAAAATAAATGATTATGATTGGGATTATGTAGATGAAAATATGCTTAAAAAATCAGAAGATGATGTAGTAAAAATTAAGACATACATATCAGATGAAAAGAATGTTAAGGAATTTATTAAGGCAGTAACAGAAGAAGTGAAGAATCTTACAGAATTTGGATTAGATATTGGTAACGGTAAAGTATATACAGACTCAGTAAGAGAGGATGACTGGGCTAATAATTGGAAGCAATATTATAAGCCTACTAGAATAGGTGATAATATAGTGATCAAGCCTGAATGGGAAGAATACGAGGCAAATGATAGTGACCTTGTAATAGAAATGAATCCAGGTATGGCATTTGGAACAGGTAATCATGAAACTACGAGTATGTGTGTTGCAAACTTAGAAAAATATGTGAAAAAAGATTCAACAGTATTTGATATAGGATGTGGAAGTGGCATACTTGGAATAGTAGCCTCAAAACTAGGTGCCAAAAATGTTTTAGGAATAGATATAGATGAAGTGGCAGTTAAGGTTGCTAATGAAAATATAGTTAAAAATGGTGTCGATAATGTAATGAAGGCAGTAAAGGGAAATTTAGCTGACGATATAGATAAATCTATAAAGCCAGATATAGTAGTTGCAAATATAATGGCAGATATTGTGATTTTACTTTCTAAGGATGTAAGAGACTTTTTGCCAAAAGATGGAATCTTTATATCTTCAGGAATTATACTTGCCAAGATAGATGAAGTAACAGAAGCTCTTAAAGAAAATGGATTTGAAGTAGTAGAAGTTCAGAAAAAGGGTGAATGGGCTTGTATATTAGCCAGATAGGAAGGTTATAATGGATAGATTTTTTGTTGAAGCAGATAATATAGATCTTGATAATAAGAAACTGAAAATATTTGGGGAAGACGTAAAGCATATAACTAAGGTTTTGAGATATTCTAGTGGCGATAAAATAGAAGTTTGCGACGGAAATAATAAGGAATATATTTGTGAAATAGTCGATTTTGATAAAGAGTCAGTAGAGCTCAATATATTAGAAAGTGTGGATATTCTAAGAGAAAGTAAAGTTAAGGTTAGATTATACCAAGGTTTGCCTAAAAGCACAAAAATGGATATCATTCTTCAAAAATTAACAGAATGCGGAGTGTCAGAAATTATACTCGTAAATACAGAAAGAACAGTTGTCAATCTAAAAGATAAAAAGGCTGATAAAAAACTAGAAAGATGGGAAAGAATAATTTATGAGGCAGCGAAACAATCTAAAAGAGGAATAGTTCCAAAACTTAGTGGTATAATGACTTTTAAAGAAGCAATTGAGGATATGAAATCAAATGACATTAATATGTCGCCATACGAGGAAGAAAGATCTCTTGGAATAAAAGAGTTTTTATCTTCAGATGAAGTAAAAAGCATAGCAGAGAAAAAAGATGAGCTAAGAGTAGGAATTTTTATAGGACCAGAAGGTGGTTTTACTGAAAAAGAAAATTCTATAATAAAGGGCAATAATATATCTTCAGTAACAATGGGACCTAGAATTTTTAGAACAGAGACGGCATCAATAGCATCAACTGTAATAACTATGTATGAACTAGGAGATATAGGCAATAGCTTTTAAATAAAAGGTTGTAGTTGACAATTTAATGGAAAATTACAATTAAATAGTAATAGTGTATATATTAATTAAAAATATAGTTGGTCAAAAATATAGATAAATTAAGTTAGATAATAGGCTAAACATTATAAGGGTATAAGGTTTAGGGAAAAGTTAAGACAGGAGGAGTTTAGTTTGAAGAAAGTGGCATTTTATACATTGGGATGCAAGGTAAATCAATATGAAACAGAAGCCATGCTGGAAATGTTTGAAAAAAAAGGCTACGAAGGCGTAGATAGCGAAGAATATGCAGATGTGTATGTAATTAATACATGTACTGTTACACATATGTCTGATAGAAAATCAAGACAATATATAAGAAGAGTAAAAAATAAAAATCCAAATGCAATAATAGCAGTTGTAGGCTGTTATTCACAGGTTTCACCAGAAGAAATATTAGAAATAGATGATGTAAATCTTGTAATGGGTACAAATGATAGAAGAACAATAGTTGAGAAAGTAGAGTCAATAGATTGTAATACTAAATTGAGCACAGTAGATGACATAATGAAGGTAAAGGAATTTGAAGAAATAGAAATATCTCAAACAAATGGTAAAACTAGAGCCTTTATAAAGGTGCAAGATGGTTGTGATAGATTCTGCACATATTGTATTATTCCATATGCAAGGGGCAGGATACGTTCTAGAGATTTAAATAGTATTATAGATGAAGTTTCTAATCTTGCAAACATGGGATATAAGGAAGTAGTTCTTACAGGTATACATGTTGCATCTTATGGAAAGGATTTAAAAGATGGTTCTAGTCTTTTAACTATTATAAAGGCAGTGGCTCAAATAGATGGTATAGAGAGAATTAGACTAAGTTCTGTTGAGCCAGTTTTATTTACCGAAGAATTTGTAGACGAAATAAAAAAGATAGACAAATTAGTTCCCCATTATCATCTATCTCTTCAAAGTGGATGCGATGCAACTCTTAAGAGAATGAATAGAAGATATACTGCAGAAGAATATAAAGAGATAGTAGATATATTAAGAAAGAATATAGAAAATGTTGCTATTACAACAGATGTAATAGTTGGCTTCCCAGGGGAAACAAATGAAGAATTTTCAGAGACTCTTGAATTTTTAAAGGAAATAAAGTTAATGCATACTCATGTATTTAAGTATTCTCCAAGAAAGGGTACACCTGCAGCTTCTATGGAAAATCAGGTAGATCCTCAGATGAAAAATCTAAGAAGTTCTACATTGTTGGCTCTTTCTACAAAGAATTTTAAAGAATTTGCCAAGGACTACATTGGAAAGACAATGAGAGTTCTTTTTGAAGAAAAAAATAATGAAGGATACTATGAAGGTTTAACAGATAACTATATGAGAATAAAGGTCAAGTCAGATACAGATATAAGGGATAAGTTTGTAGATACAGTAATCAAGGAAGTAAAAGATGATTTTTGTATAGGAGAAGTAGTATAATTAAGAAAATACATATTCGGGAGGATACTATGATAGTAACAACAACGGTTAGTGTAGAAGGAAAAGAAATAGAATCTTATAAAGGAATAGTTTTTGGAGAAGTTGTAACAGGAGTGAATTTTTTTAAGGATATTGGTGCAAGCTTCAGAGACTTCTTCGGAGGACGTAGTCAGGGCTATGAAGATGAGCTTATGAAGTCTAGAGAAGAGGCTATTGATGAAATGATAGCAAGAGCATCTTCAATGGGTGCAGATGCCATTGTAGGCGTTAAAATGGACTATGAAGTTTTAGGTGCAGAAAATAGCATGTTAATGGTTACTTGTTCAGGAACTGCAGTTACTTTAAAGTAAGAGCTTAAATGTTTTTTAAAGATTAAGAGTTTTTTAGTAAGAACAAGTATAATTACAATTGTTAATATTTGGTAAAAAAACAAAATAGTGTTATAATATAAGTAAATAGATGACTAGGAGATGAGAACAATGGATTGTATATTTTGTAAACTAGCAAATGGTGAAATAGCAACAGATATGGTGTATGAAGATGAAAATGTAGCGGCTTTTAGAGATATGAACCCTGTAACACCAGTTCATATACTAGTAGTTCCTAAAAAGCATTATGAAAGTCTTGAAGCTATACCTTTTGAAGAAATGGATATAGTATCTGATATACACAAGGCTATTAGAAAAATAGCAAAGCAAGAAGGCTTTGCAGAAGACGGATATAGAGTAATTAATAATTGTGGTGAACACGGTGGACAGGAAGTTCTACATATTCACTATCACTTGTTGGCGGGGAAGCCCCTAACAAAGCTGGTAACAGATTAGTTAGAGTTTTAAAAAACATTGTTAATTCAATAAAAATTAAAATAAAAACGACCTGATGGCAGTTAAAGAAAAAATATGATAGTTATTAAAAAATATTATATAAAACACTTGATAAATTTAAAAAATTAGATTATAATATTATGGTGTTAAACTAAGAGTTTAGCTCTTGTTTAATAAATCGCTAAGTTGTAGGGAGGTGAAACAGATGTCAGAAGTAAGAGTAAGAGAAAATGAATCATTAGATAGCGCGCTTAGAAGATTTAAGCGTCAGTGTGCTATGTCTGGCATAATGTCAGAAGTTAGAAAAAGAGAACACTATGACAAGCCTAGTGTTAAGCGTAAGAAAAAGGCAGAAGCTGCTAGAAGAAAAAACGCAAAAAGATAGTAATTAAGAAGAGGTGAAGGGGATGTCCCTTAAAGAAAAACTACAAGAAGATCTAAAGTCTTCTATGAAAAACAAAGATACAGTCAGAAAGTCTGTAATTACATTAATCAGAGCCGCTATAAAGCAGTATGAGGTGGATAACCGTCAAGAGCTTGGTGATGAAGGTGTTATAGACATAATATCTAAACAGCTAAAGCAAAGAAAAGACTCTTTAGTTGAATTTGAAAAAGCTGGTAGAGAAGATCTGATTGAAGAAACAAAATCTGAAATACAAGTTTTGGAAGAATACCTACCTCAACAATTAAGCGAAGATGAATTAGAGCAAATTGTAATCCAGACCATAGCTGAAGTAGGAGCTACTTCTATGAAGGATATGGGAAAGATTATGTCTACTATCAAGCCAAAGACAGCAGGTCGTGCTGATGGCAGAAAAATTAATGAACTTGTGAAAAAGAATTTGTAATTAGTTGGACCCTTATATCATTTGGTATAAGGGTTTTTTGTTATTTTAAATAAGCAATAAAATAAGATATTATTTAAAGTAAAAAGACAGTCATTCTGAAATTTCAGTTGACTGTCTTTGTTTATATATTTCTTCAATTATCTTGTCATTCCTATAAAAACGCCTATAAAATAAGGTATAAGCCATATGCACCATACCACTATACTAAATTTGTGGAAGACTTGACGGGAGTGCTGATTGTTTTTAATAAGTATAACTGTAGCCCATATAGCATGAAAAGCCATAAGTAAAAGAGCAATAAGCCCAGTAACACCATGAATATTCATTTCAAAGCCTGTTCCAGCAATCTTACTCATAATAGTTGTACCAGCTGTATCACATACAAATCCACACCAGAAAATCACAACATGCCATGGAAGCAATGTTCCTTTTTTCTTTTCCGCGAATACACCAATAGTATAAAATATCAATGCAGATGTTATAAACAGAATGGCAAAAATTAACAATTTAGACATCGTATACCTCCTTTTAAATTTATTGTAGATATAGTATTACTTAGAATACTTAAAAACACACATCTAAGATATAACTTTTACATGATATAGTCAATAGAAAATAGATAATAAGGAAATATAGTTAATAAAAATATAAAAAAAGTTGAGATTATCTAATATAAAAGTTAAAGGAAAACATTCGCCTAGCAATAGTTTACAAAAATATTACAACAAAATTCTATTCTGTGATATAATTGTAATTGTTAAATTATTTAGAAGAGGTGATAAGTGTTGAAAAATTTGACTTCTAGGCTACCTCTACCAGTTACCGTTTTAGCTCTTGGTTGGGTTATACTAGGTAATATATTAAAGGATATTATTCCACTATTAAGTGATATATGCATGATAATATCAATGATGCTTTTGATTATAACAATATTAAAGATTGTTTTAAGTCCGAGGGGATTCTATAAAGGAATAAAGTCTCCGGCAGGTTTATCGATGTTTTCAAGTTTTAGTATGTCACTTATGCTTATATCAGTATGGATGAAAGGCTTTCTTGGAAAAGCAAATATATATATATGGATTATAGGTGTTATACTTCATACAGTTATATTAATTGTATTTACGATTAAATATGTGCTTAATTTCAAGATTAAGTATGTATTTTCAAGCTGGTTTCTAGTCTATTCTGGAATAGGTATAGCAGCTATAACATGTAATGATTTTGGAATGATTGTTTTTGGTAGATCGGTACTAAAGTTTACAGTATTCGTTTCTCTGTTAATACTGCCATTTGTATTGGCAAGATTGAAAATTATGGGAAGTACTCAGGCAGCCAAGCCGATTTTCTCTCTAATATGTGTGCCTTTAGGAATAATTGTTCCTGCCATGGTAAGTATTAATGAACCAGCATCTTCAAAAGTTATGTGGGCTATGTTCATAGCTATTCAGATTTTATTATTAGTAGTTATTATAGATATGCTTATCCATTTATTTATGGGATTTTATCCAAGTTGGTCATGCTATACAGTAGCAATAGTAATATCTGTTTACTCATCTATGTATTTTAATAAGTACCTAGCTATGGTTAAGATGAGAAATTATTTTGTAGAATCCTTACTTTATTTTGAATATGTCTTGGCATTCGTTGTTTGTTCGATAGTGTTATTAGCATATTTCATTAATACTCTTGAAGATCCAGAGGTACATAAGAAGAAGTTACATGATAAGGCAATAAATGAGAAAAAAATTAGAGAAAAGAAAATAAAGGAAAAAATGTTAGCAGTTAGAAATAAAAAATACGGTTCTAAAAAGGATAGTATGTTAGAGAAATCCAATTTAACTAAGGTTAAAACAGATTTTGGGCAAACGAAAACTTTATTTGAAGATGACGATATAGATGAAATATCTGATTTGTTAGATTAAACTCCCTTAATAAGGGGGTTTTATTTTTTATGAAATATGTGTATATTTGAATAGATAAATTATTCTATTAAAGTTATTTTATGAATATAAAGTGGTTACTATATTAAAGTGATGTCAAATCTACTTTATATAAGGTATTCTTTGAAAACAATAAAAAAAATAACTATAAGTGAAATGAAGTTAAAGGTATAAAACACTCATAGTATAGTTTCATTTTAACATAAAAAAAGAAAAATTTAAAGACTATTAATAATATTGAAAAAGTATTATAGTATATGTAAGAATAAAAGTATCACAAATTATACTGATACTGAAGGGAGAGGTTTTTATGAAGATCGTAATATCTGGAAAAAAAATAAAGCTTACAGATGGTATCACAGGATACATCGATAAGAAATTCGGCAGATTGGAAAAGCTCCTAGATCCAGACGCAGAGTTAAGAGTTACAGTTAGTGCAAATAAGAAGACTAAACAGAAAGTAGAGGTAACACTGGACAATATCAACGGTCATGTAGTAAGAGCTGAAGAAGTTCAAGAAGATTTATACTCAGCAATAGACTTAGTTTGTGACAAGTTAAATAGACAGATAGTTAAGTATAAGAATAAATTTAAGACAAGAAAAACAGGAAATGAAACTATAAGATTTGATAAATTTGAAGAACTTCTAAGTGAAGAGGTTGAAGCAGTGCCTGAAGAAGATGGTCTGGTATTTGAAAGAAAGAAGAGATTTAACCTTAAACCAATGAGTCCAGAGGAAGCTGTTTTACAGATGAATCTTTTAGGACATGATTTCTTCTTATTTAAAGATCAAGATACATTTGAAGTTTCTTTGGTATATAGAAGAGGCGATGGTGGCTACGGTTTAATTGAGCAGGAATAATTTATGTTGAAACCTTAGAGGGTTTACATATATAGAGATGCTGTAGGGATACAGTACTTTCGGAGGAGGCAGTACATTTTGTGTACTGTCTCTTTTTATTTAGCAATCTAGTGCAAGTGTAAAATTTTCATGATATAATAAAATAGGATATATGTATTAACAAATAAATAGTTATTGTTTAATATACAGAAAAATAAAAGGATAAAAAATTTATTATTTTAATATAAGGCGGGAGATATTTTTAAAGAAATAAGCATAGATTTAATTGATAGGGAGCTTTTTCTTAAAAAGTTAGTCTTTTATTATTAAGGTATAAATTTCATAAATAAAAATAAGGAGTGAATAAGTTGATAATACAAAAACAATTTCAAATTTATGAAGCAGAATTTGAAAGGGAATTATTTGGTAATTTTGATGAGAATGTAAAACTAATAGAAAAACATTTAAAAATAGATATTCTTTTAAGAGAGGGTAAAATTGTTCTTATAGGTGAGGAAAAAAATGTAGACCTTGCAATGAAGCTTATGAATGAGCTTCATTCAATGGTAAAATCTGGTAAAAAATTAGATAGACAGTCTATAACATACTCTCTTGACCTTTTATTTGATGGCAATGAAGAAAAAATGAAAGAGTTGGAATCAACAATTGCTATAACAAAGAAAGGTAATCCTGTTCAACCGAAGACTTTAGGACAAAAGGAATATGTAAATCTAATTGAAAATAACGATATTACCTTTGGAATAGGTCCAGCAGGTACAGGGAAAACCTATCTTGCAGTTGCTATGGCGGCAAAGGCATTTAGAAATGATGAGGTATCTAGAATAGTTCTTACTAGACCAGCAGTTGAAGCAGGGGAGTCTTTAGGATTTCTTCCTGGGGATATGAAGGACAAGGTAGATCCATATTTAAGACCTCTTTATGATGCCTTATTTGAAATGTTCGGTGCAGACAAATTTAATAAACTTCTTGAAAGAGGTACTATAGAGGTGGCTCCACTTGCATTTATGAGAGGTAGAACTTTGGATAATGCTTTTATCATTCTTGATGAAGCACAAAATACTACATCTGAACAAATGAAGATGTTTTTGACAAGACTAGGTTTTGGTTCAAAAGCTGTAGTAACTGGAGATATTACTCAGATAGACCTTCCTATCAATAGAAAAAGTGGTCTTATACAGGCTACAAAAATACTTTCTGGTGTAAAGGGAATAGGTTATAAGGAACTTACAGAAAAAGACGTAGTTAGACATGAGCTTGTGCAAAGAATAATAAAAGCATATGCAAAATATGAAAAACAAGAAGAATATAAATCAAGTAAAAATAAAAGAACAGAAAATGAAAAACGTAGAAGAAAATAAAAATTAGAAGAGTTAAAAGTATATATACTAATTAAAGAGCATTTTTATATAAAAAGGATTTTAAAGATATTGAATATGTTTTTTAATAAATGAAAGAGGTGTTTTGGATGGAAATAATTTTTGATGACAGGCAAGAATTTAAAAAACTAGAAGAAGGAATAATGGATAATATAGAGTCTGTAATAAAAGAATGTCTTGAATATGAAGGCTATTCAGATGACTATGAGGTAAGCTTATCTTTTGTAACGAACAATGAGATAAAAAAGCTCAACAATAACTTCAGAGGGATAGACAAGGTTACAGATGTACTATCTTTTCCTATGATGACAGAAGATGATTTTGATATAGAATATGAGGAAGAATCACTAGGAGATATAGTTATATCAATAGAAAGGGCAAGTGAACAGGCAGATGAATATGGGCATAGTCTAGAAAGAGAAATCTGTTTCTTAGTATGTCACAGTATGTTTCATCTTCTTGGATATGATCATATGGAAGAGGACGAAGCAAAAGATATGCATGCTAGAGAAGAAGCTGTTCTTGGCAAACTTTCAATTACGAGGGATAAATAAATGGCTAAAAGAGCTGACAGAAAAAAGAAAAAAAAGAAAAAACAGAGTTTTGTTAAATCTGTAAATGCCGCAATAGAGGGGGTAATGTATACCTTCAAAAGTGAAAGAAATATGAAAGTGCACTATCTTGCTTCGTTCATAGTGCTTATTGCCAGTCTTTTTTTTAATTTTTCAAAGATAGAATTCGTTCTTCTTTTGGGTGCTATTACTCTTGTTGTAATTTCTGAGATGTTTAACACAGCAATTGAAAAGACAGTAGACCTTGCTACAAGCGAGATACATCCACTGGCAAAGATAGCTAAGGACGTTGCAGCAGGAGCGGTCTTAGTGGCGTCGCTATATGCTATTGTAGTTGCATATATACTATTTTACAATAAGCTTACAGCCCTTACAGGAAATTTGGTATATAGGATTAGAGAGTCAGAACTACATATTACATTAATATGTATAGTAATAGTTTTAATAGCTGTAGTTGTAGTTAAGGCAGTAACTTTTACTGGGACACCTTTGCGTGGTGGAATGCCGAGTGGACATGCTGCACTTGCCTTTGCACTTGCAACATCTATAACACTGATGACAGAAAGAGTCGAGGCATCTTCCCTTGCCTATTTAATGGCATTTTTAGTTGCACAAAGTAGAATTGAAGGTAAGATACATACTTTCTGGGAGGCGATGGCTGGTGCTATACTGGGAACTCTTATAGCAATTGTAATATTCCAGCTAGGACTATTTTATTAATAAATAGCGCTATTTTATAATATTGCAAAATGTGGTATAATATACTACGGTTAAATTTAGATATAATTTAAAGTAAGGAGAAAAATATGTCATATAAATCAGGATTCGTGAGCATAATAGGAAGACCTAATGTTGGTAAATCTACGCTTATGAACAACATAGTGGGAGAAAAGATCGCGATAATGAGCGACAAACCACAAACTACAAGAAATACAATACAGGCAGTATATACTGATGAAGAAGCACAGATAGTATTTCTTGATACACCGGGTATTCACAAACCTAAGAATAAACTCGGAGAAATGATGGTTAAATCTGCAGAAGATGCATTTAGAAATGTTGATTGTATAATTTTTGTTGTAGATGATTCCAAAAAAATAGGTAAAGGTGACTCTATGATAATAGAGGAATTAAGAAAAACAAAAACGCCAGTTTTTCTTGTAATAAATAAGATTGACAAACTGGAAAATAAGGAAGAACTTTTTGAATTGATTCAGATGTATGATGAACAAGGGGTATTTGAAGAAATTATACCGACTTCAGCATTAAAAGGATCAAATATTGATGAACTTGTTTCTGTAATAAAGAGCAAGCTATCAGAAGGACCTAAGTATTTTCCAGACAATATGATTACAGATCAGCCTGAAAGAATACTTGTTTCAGAGCTTATAAGAGAAAAAATCTTATTGTATACAAATGATGAAGTACCTCATGGTGTAGCAGTAAGCATTGAAAAGATGAAAAAAAGAAAAGATAGAGATATGATAGATATCTCAGCTGTTATATACTGTGAAAGAGATTCACATAAGGGTATAATAATAGGAAAAGGTGGAAGAAAACTTAAAGGTGTTGGAAAATCAGCTAGAGAAGAAATAGAATTTCTTTTAGGCTCTCAAGTTAACCTTCAGCTTTGGGTAAAGGTAAAAGAAAACTGGAGAAATTTACCTAATTATATAAATGATTTTGGATTAAATGAAAATAGAGATTAATTCCTAAAAGGGAAAATTTTCAATAAATTATTAATGTAAATTAAAGGTGGTTATAATGGACAAAAAACAGGACTCGTCGCGAGAGTTGTACGATGAAGTTAAAGAGATGATGGATGCGAACAAACTTATAGAATTGAGAGAGATGCTTGAAGAATATCATAATATGGATATATATGATATTCTTTTAGAGCTAGATGAAACAGATAGAATAAAACTGTTTGAAATACTACCTCTAGATACGGCAGCAGCAATTCTTGAAGAATGCGAGGCGGAATTTTTTATAAGTATTATTTCAGGTATGGATAAAGAACATATCAGAAGTGTATTTGATGAAATGTCTCTTGGTGATTTATCTGATATACTTCGCGACCTTGACGAAGAAGAAAGAGAAAAAATTCTTGATGCGGTCAGCAAGGAAGATGAAGATGAATTAAGAGAACTGCTTGCATATTTGGATGATACATCAGGTTCAACCATGAAAAAGGGATATGTAACAGTAAACAAGAATCTAAATGTTATGGAAGCAATAAATACAATAAGAAAAGAGGCGACAGAAGCAGATTCTATCTATTATATATATGTAGTAGATAATTCACAGAAGCTAGTGGGCGTTTTATCTTTAAGAGATTTATTTGTATCCAAAGAAACAGATCTTGTTGAAGATATAATGATTGAAAATGTAAAGTCTGTTAGAGATAGTGAAGATAGAGAAGAAGCTGTAAAAGTGGTTTCAAAGTATAATCTTGTAGCTGTGCCAGTTGTAGACAGTGAGGGTATCCTTAAAGGTATAATTACAGTTGATGATATACTGGATGTTATGGAAGAGGAAGCTACAGAAGATATGTATAAGTTTGCTGGAAGCAGTGAGCATGAAAGAGATGTAGCAGAAAATGAAAAATCTACTTTATTTGAACAAGTAAGATCATGCGTTAGAGGTAGAGTAGCGTGGTTAATACTTACAGTAGTACTTTCTTTTATTTCAGTTCTTATATTTACGAAACTGAAGTTTTTAATAGGAAGTAGTGCAATGGAACTTTTATTCTTTACACCTCTTGTAATAGCAATGGGTGGAAATGTAGGTTCCCAATCTTCTGCAGTAACAATAATTAATTTAACTAACAAGGATAAGGATGTAGATTCTGCAACAGTCTATAAAGAGGTAATAAGCAGCTTTATAAATGGAGTTGTAATAGCTATTATTGTGAGCATTATTCTTACAATATTTGTAAAGAATCCTACTATAACAATTGTTGTTGCTCTTTCAACTTTAATAAATATGATTCTTGGAGCGACTCTTGGTACTTTGCTACCAATGATGCTTGAAAAGATGGACTTGGATCCGTCGGTTATATCATCACTTATAGTTGCGGTGATAATGGATATAATTGGTATATTAGTGTATTTTGCATTAATATCCGCATTATTATAAAAATTATTTCCCCCTTCACAATGAAGGGGGTTTTTAATACTAAAAATAAAGTTGATTCTGCAAAATACTATTTTAAAAGAAGAGCTATTTTTAAAAAAGTGAAATAAATTTTAGTATCTAGTATACATATTGTATTTTAGGTGTATAATATATATATGCGATAATTTTAAATAATAGTAAATATAAAGAATTGGTTAGGGTGGTTGTATGGCGACATTAAGTACGCAGGGAATTGTATTAAAAAGCATAAAATATAATGATAATGACTTAATACTTACTATTTTTACTAGAATGTATGGTCGAGTATCTGCAATTGCAAGAGGAGCTCGTAAATCTAAGAGCAGACATCTTCCGACTTCTCAGATATTCTCATATAATAATTATATACTAAATAAGCAGAGAAATCTTTTTACTATATATCAAAGTGAAAGTATTAAAAGCTTTTATAACATATCAGCGGATTTTGAAAGCTTTTCTCATGCATCATTTATAACAAAACTGGTAGAGATGAATGTAGATGAGGGGCAAACGAATAATAAGTTGTTTGAACTACTAGTTCAGACTTTATTTTTGTATTCAGAAGGATATGAAGATAAGCTGTATTTATTAGATATATTTCTTATGAAGTTTATATCATTTATGGGATATACTCCACAGGTAGGTAAATGCGTATCATGTGGCGCCACAGGGTATGACTATGCAGTATTTTCCATCGAAGAAGGTGGTATAATATGCGACAAGTGTGCTAGAGATGAAAAATTTTATATAAAAATAGATCAAACTACTATATCACTTATGCAATACTTGCAAAATAATGATATAATAGTATGTACTAAGGCTAAAGTTTCAAAGATTTTAGTTAATGAACTTTTTTATATTTTGAAAAAGTACCTTATTAATTATTTTGAGAAAGTTGATTTTAAATCTTTGGAAATGTTGGATAGCATAAAAATATAAAATATGAGGGAGGAAATATTATGACACAGATAACTATTGAAATGGTAGATGATGTAATGGAAAGACTTCCAAATGTATCCTATAAAGATGCAAAAGAAGCGCTTATTAAGACAGATGGAAATGTATTAGATGCAATTATTCTTTTAGATGGAGATAAAAAGTTTAGTATATCTGCTATAAAAAAGGACGGTCTAGATAATATAGGCACAAAGTTTACAGCAGAGACAGAAAAGTTAAGACGTCAGACAATAGAACTTCTAAAAACGGCTAAAAGAGTAAGATTAATTGTAGATAGTGAAGAGAGAACAATATTGAATCTTCCTTTAGGCGTAGGCATCTTAGGTATTGCAACACTTCCTATACCTACTGTTCTTGGTCTTTCAGCGGCTGTTCTTACAAATTGCACAGTTAAGATAGCAGATGAAAATAGCGATGATCAAGTTGAATTTGGTGTCATGACTCCAGAAAAAATGGATATGTTAAAAGAGATATTAACGAATTCATTTGATGAAGTAAAAAAGACTTTAGAAAATAAAAAGGAAACAAAAAAAGATAATGATGACGATTCAGACATTACTGATGAATTGTTAAATGAAGAAAATAAATAGTTCAATCTATTTATATAAATATACGCTAATTAATAGTTGTAAAACTATAAAATATTCAGGAGGAATTTTATGAATTTTCAAGATATGATTTTAACTTTGCAAAACTTCTGGGCAAAGCAAGGCTGTATAATGACTCAGCCATATGATGTTGAAAAAGGTGCGGGTACAATGAACCCTAACACTTTTTTAAGATCACTAGGTCCAGAACCATGGAGAGTTTGCTATGTAGAACCATCAAGAAGACCAGCAGATGGTAGATATGGCGAAAATCCAAATAGACTATATCAACATCATCAGTTTCAGGTAATATTAAAGCCGTCTCCAGATGATATTCAGGATCTATACCTAGATTCTCTTCGTGCTATAGGAATTAATCCAGATGAGCACGATATAAGATTTGTTGAAGACAACTGGGAAGCTGCAACAGTAGGTGCATGGGGACTTGGTTGGGAAGTATGGTTAGACGGTATGGAAATTACTCAGTTTACATATTTCCAGCAAGTAGGTAATCTTGAATGTGAACTAGAAACAGGAGAAATTACTTATGGACTTGAGAGAATAGCAATGTATATACAGGATGTAGATAGTGTATACGACCTAAAATGGAATGATAATATCACATATGGAGAAGTATTCAAAAAACAAGAATATGAAAATTCAAGATATTCATTTGATGAATGTAACTTCGATATGTTATTTAAAATATTTGATTTATATGAAGCAGAAGCAGTAAGACTTGCTGAAATAGGACTTGTAATACCATGTTATGACCATGTTCTTAAGTGTTCTCATATATTCAATACACTAGAAGCAAGAGGAGCTATAGGTGTAAGTCAGAGAGCTGCATTTATAGCAAAGATAAGAAATCTAGCTAAGGTAGTAGCAGAAAGCTATGTTAAACAAAGAGAAGAAATGGGATACCCACTATTGAAAGCAGGTGATAGAAATGAATAATTATCTACTATATGAAATTGGTGTAGAAGAAATGCCCGCTAGATTCGTGGAATCTACATTAGTTCAACTAAAGGAAAATTTAGAAAAAAGCTTAAACGAAAAAAGAGTTAAATTTGATGCAATAGATACATATGCAACTCCTAGAAGACTTGTGTTAATAGTTAAGGGGCTTGCTGATAAGCAGACAGACCTTGAAGAACAAGTAAAGGGACCTTCTAAGAAAATAGCAGTTGCTGAAGATGGAAGTTTTACAAAGGCAGCTCTAGGATTTATGAGAGGTAAAGGTCTAGAAGAAAAAGATGTTTACTTTAAAGATCTTGATGGTTCAGAATATATTTTTGCAACAATAAAAGAAGAAGGAATTTCTACTGAAGAGGTATTATCTGAGATTCTTCCAGAAATAGTTAAAAATGTTGTATTCCCTAAGTCAATGCGCTGGGGTGGAAAGAATATGAGATTTGTAAGACCGATAAGATGGCTAGTAGCTATGATGAATGATAAGATTGTTCCTGTAAATCTAGAGGGAATAATAGCATCAAATAAAACAGTTGGTCATAGATTCTTAGGTTCAAAGAACATTGAATTTAACAGTATTGAAGAATATCTTAAAAAGCTTGAAGAAAATTATGTAATACTAGATCAAAATGAAAGAAAAGAACTTATACTAAAGCAGATTAATGATGTTGCAAAGAGTATAAATGGGTATGTTGATATGGATGAAGAACTTTTAGAAGAAGTTACTTATATAGTTGAGTATCCAACAGCCTTTTATGGTGAATTTGATAAAGAATATTTAGAACTTCCTAAAGAAGTTGTTAAGACACCTATGAAGGCTCATCAAAGATATTTCCCTGTACTTGATGACAAGGGTGATCTTCTTCCATACTTTATTGCAGTAAGAAATGGTAATGAGCATAAGATAGAGAATGTAAAAAAGGGTAATGAAAAAGTTCTTGAAGCTAGACTAGCAGATGCCCTATTCTTCTTTAAAGAAGACACTATTCATGACTTAGAATACTTTAGAGATAAGTTGAATTCAGTAGTATTCCAAGAAAAGCTAGGAACAATACTTGATAAGTCAGAAAGACTTTATAGAATTGCTAAACAGTTAGAGGATAAGTATGAACTTGATAATGCAAAACTTGAAAGAGCAGCATATCTTTGTAAGGCAGACCTAGTAACAAATATGGTATTTGAATTTGATGAACTTCAAGGATATATGGGAATGGAATATTCTAAGCTAAAAGGCGAAGATGAAATAGTAGCCAAGGCTATATTTGAACATTATCTACCAAGATTTAATGGTGATATAGTGCCAGATACAATGGAAGGATCAATTCTTTCAATAATAGATAAGATAGATACTATAGCAGGTTTCTTTGCTATAGGAATTACTCCAACTGGTTCTGCAGATCCATTTGCTCTTAGAAGACAATGTCTAGGTATACTTACTATACTTTTAAAGAATAATATTGAACTTGATGTAGCTGAACTTGCTGGAATTGCACTTGATCAGTATACAGAACTTGAATTCAATAGAGAAGAAGTAATAGATAATATAGTAGATTTCTTCAATGAAAGAACAAAGAATATGTTTAAGGATATGGGTATAAGATATGATGTTATAGATGCAGTTCTTTCTTCAAAGGAAAAGAATATACTAGATCTATATACAAGAGCTGAAGCTATAAACAAGTGGATTGATAGAGAGTCTTTAACAGATATGCTTGTAGCATTTAATAGAGTATCAACTCTTGCTGAAAAGGCTGTAATAGATTCAGTGGATGAAGCTCTATTTGAAGATGAAACAGAAAAGGTATTATATGAAGAGTTCCTTATAGCTGACAAGGAAATTGAAAGTCTAATGTCTCAAAAAGAATACACTAAATCACTTGATAGATTTGCTACTTTAAAGACTTCTATAGACGGATTTTTCGATTCAGTTATGGTAATGGATGAAAATGAAAAGATAAGAAATAATAGACTTGCATTGTTAGATAATATATATAATTCAATGCTACAAATATGCGATTTATCAAAAATAGTATATAAATAATGTATTAATAAAAAATTAGTATATCATATATTGGAGAATCAAATAGATGCCTACGATTTACACCTATTTGATTCTCTTTTTATATTAAAATATAATATTAATGATGTACTAATAATGTATTAATAATACATTAAAAATAGATGATTTTATATAAAAAAAATAATTTTATATTTAAAAAGCTCTATAAAAATATAATTTCTTAAAAAGAAAATATATTTTTATAAATCTATTGCTTAAAAGGAAATATAGTATTATAATATACTATATAGAAATGGTATATCATATATACGATAGTTAGTATGCATTAATTGAAAGAAGGTGATTCTTATCCGGCTTAATGATAGACAATTAAAAATTATTGACATAGTAAAAGAAAATGAACCTATCACTGGGGAAAAGATTGCAGATAGATTAAATGTTACAAGAGCAACTCTTAGATCCGATTTGGTTGTTCTTACTATGACAGGAATACTGGATGCCAGACCAAAAGTTGGTTATTTTTATTTAGGTGAAGGAGATTTTTCCAATGAAAATAACTCTATGAAAAAGATGAAGGTATCTGAAGTAATGGGAGTTCCACTTACTGCAAGACAGGAAGATTCAGTATATGATGTAATAGTTAACATATTCCTTGAAGATTCAGGTGGAGTATTTATTACTGATGAGGAAGAACTTTTATGTGGTGTAGTATCAAGAAAAGACCTTTTGAAAGCCACTGTTGGTGGTAGTGATATAAATAAGCTGCCTATAGGTATGATAATGACGAGAGTTCCTAATATCGCGACAGTTTTAGAAGACGATTTGGTGAGCTTGGCGGCAAAAAAACTTGTAAAGAGAGAAGTAGACAGCGTGCCTGTCGTAAGATATGTTGACGGCGATAAAAACAGAATGAAAATCGTAGGAAAAATATCTAAGACATCAATTACAAGGCTTTTTGTAGAAATAACAGAGTAGATAGGTGCATCAGGAGGTATTATGAAGAAAAATTTCAAGATATTTATAGTGTCAGACTCTCTTGGTGAGACTGCAAGATCCGTTGCAATAGCAACTATTTCACAGTTTCCAGAAATAGAGAGCTGGGATATTAAGAGATTTCCTTATGTAAATAATGAAGATATTTTAAGGGAAGTTCTTAAGCAAGCTAAAGATTCTAATGCTCTTGTAATATATAGCATTGTAAGCAAAGAGCTTGGAAGATTAGCAAGAGAAATTTGTGAAGAAGAAGAAATAGAATATATAGATCTTTTATCTGATATAATTGAAAAATTAAGTAAGAAGTTCGATATGGAGCCTCTAAGAGAAGCAGGTCTTATAAGAAGAATGGACAAGTCATACTTCAATAGAGTTGAAGCTATAGAATTTGCTGTTAAGTATGATGACGGCAAGGATCCAAGAGGTCTATTAAAGGCTGATCTTGTTCTTGTAGGTATATCTAGAACATCAAAGACTCCGTTGAGTATGTATCTTGCTAATAAGCATATTAAGGTTGCCAATGTTCCATTGGTTCCAGAAGTTCCAGTTCCAAAGGAACTTTCAAGTGTAGACCCAAAGAGAATAATAGGTCTTACAAATTCACCAGAGAAGCTAAATGTAATTAGAACTGAAAGATTAAAGGCTATGGGGCTTAATGGTGGAGCAAGCTATGCAAAGTTAGATAGAATACTTGAAGAACTTGATTATTCTGAAAAGGTAATGAAGAATTTAAAGTGTCCTGTGATTAATGTTGCAAATAAAGCAATAGAAGAAACAGCAGGAATAATATTAGATATACTGAAGGAAAACAATATTGACATTTTGAAAGACTATGATTTATAAGGCAGAATGTGGGGCAAAGCCCCACAGAATCTGTTTCTAGGTTTTTAGTTTTTTAAAAATAGATTTTCGGAATAGGAGCAAAGATATTCTGAAGAAACGAAAATTTTAGGAGGAAATTATGAGTACTAAATTTGTTTACAGTTTTAATGAAGGTAATAAGGATATGAGAAGTCTGCTAGGTGGTAAGGGTGCGAATCTTGCAGAAATGACAAACATTGGTTTACCTGTACCTCAGGGATTCACAATCACTACTGAGGCTTGTAATGACTACTATGCAAACGATTTGAAGATAAGAGAAGAAATAATTAATCAAATTGATGAAAAGCTAGCTCAGTTAGAAGAAGAACAGGGAAAGAAGCTAGGATGTGAAAAGAACCCTCTACTAGTATCAGTAAGATCAGGAGCTGTTTTCTCAATGCCTGGTATGATGGATACTATATTAAATCTTGGTTTAAATGATATAAGTGTTAATGGTCTAATAGAATCAACAAAGAATGAAAGATTCTCTTATGACAGTTATAGAAGATTTATACAGATGTTCTCAGACGTTGCAATGGAAATACCTAAGTACAAATTTGAAAACGTTTTAGATAAATTTAAAGAAGTTAACGGCTATAAGTATGATACTGAATTAACTACAGAAGATTTAAAGAAAATAGTTGAAGAATTCAAGGGTATATACAAAGCTGAAATAGGAGAAGATTTCCCTCAGGATCCAAGAAAACAGTTAATGTTATCTATAGAAGCAGTATTTAGATCTTGGAACAACCCTAGAGCAATCGTTTACAGAAGATTAAATGATATAGACAATAACCTTGGAACAGCTGTAAACATACAGTCAATGGTATTCGGAAATATGGGAGAAGACAGCGGTACAGGTGTTGCATTTACAAGAAATCCTTCAACAGGAGAAAATAAACTATTTGGTGAATACCTTATAAATGCACAAGGTGAAGACGTTGTTGCAGGTATAAGAACTCCTCAGAGTATAGATACTCTAAAGAATGATATGCCTGAAATATATGATGAATTTGTACAGGCTACTCAGACTCTTGAATCTCACTACAGAGATATGCAGGACATCGAGTTTACAATAGAAAAAGGAAAGCTTTATATATTACAGACTAGAAACGGAAAGAGAACTGCAAAGGCAGCTATTAATGTAGTAGTTGACTTAGTTAAGGCAGGAATGATTTCAAAAGAAGAAGCGATTTTAAGAATAGAACCAAATCAGCTTGACCAGCTTCTACATCCAACATTTGATCCAAAGGCATTAAAGACAGCTGAAAAGATAGCTAAGGGATTACCAGCATCTCCAGGAGCTGCAGTTGGTAAAGTATACTTCCATGCAGAAGATGTTGTAGAACATGTTAAGAATGGAGAAAAGGTTTTACTTGTTAGACAGGAAACATCACCAGAAGATATAGAAGGTATGGTAAGTGCTGAAGGTATACTTACAGCAAGAGGTGGTATGACTTCTCATGCTGCAGTTGTTGCTAGAGGTATGGGTAAGTGTTGTGTAGCAGGTTGTGGACAGCTTAGAGTTGATGAAGCAGCTAGAGAAATAAGAGTTGGAGATAGAATAATTAAAGAAGGACAGTATTTATCAATAGACGGTTCTTCCGGAACTGTATACATAGGTTCTGTAGATATGACAAATGTAGAAGTTCATGGTAACTTTGCTATATTTATGGAATGGGTAGATGAAATAAGAGATATGATGGTAAGAACAAATGCTGATAACCCAAGAGATGCAAGAAAGGCTATAGAATTTGGTGCTGAAGGTATAGGTCTATGTAGAACTGAGCATATGTTCTTTGACGAAGAAAGAATACCAGCTGTAAGAAGAATGATACTTGCAGAAGAAGTAGAAGATAGAATAGCAGCCTTAGATAAACTTCTTCCATACCAGAGAGACGACTTTTATGGTATATTCAAGGCTATGGATGGAATGCCAGCAAATATAAGACTTCTTGACCCACCACTACATGAATTCCTTCCACATGATGAACCTTCTATACAGGCTCTTGCTAAGCAGATGAATATTAAGCCATCTGATCTTAAGAAGAGAGTAGTAGACTTAGAAGAATTCAACCCTATGTTAGGACACAGAGGTTGTAGACTCGCTGTAACATATCCAGAAATTTGCGAAATGCAGGCAAGAGCTATTGCGCAGGGAGCAATACTTGCTGCTAAGGAAGGTGTAGAAGTACACCCTGAAATAATGGTTCCTCTTATAGGTACAGTAAATGAATTAAAGTTACTTAGACCTTTAATAGAAAATACAGTAAATGAAGAAATAGAAAAATCAGGTGTTAAGTTTGAATATACAGTAGGTACAATGATAGAAATACCAAGAGCTTGTGTTACTGCAGATGAAATTGCAGAAGTTGCTGATTTCTTCAGCTTTGGTACTAATGACCTTACTCAGATGGGATTCGGTTATTCAAGAGATGATGCAGGTAAATTCCTAGATGAATATGTAGAAAAGGGAATACTTGAAAAAGATCCATTCCAGGTATTAGATCAGGATGGTATAGGTAAGTTTGTAGAAATGGCAGTTAAGCTAGGAAGAAGCACTAAGCCAAATATTAAGTTAGGTATCTGTGGAGAACATGGTGGAGAGCCATCTTCAGTAGAATTCTGCTATAGATTAGGATTGAACTATGTATCTTGTTCACCATTTAGAGTGCCAATTGCTAGATTAGCAGCAGCTCAGGCTACAATAAAGGCTAAGAAAGGCGATATAAGCAGAGATAAGTAAAAATAGATAAAATAATACATATCAAAAATTAAAAACCGTCAGAATGGCAATTAAGCCTTTCTGGCGGTTTTGCTATATAGGAGTATATATATTTTTTAACATAGAATTTATCAAGAAATTAGAATAAATTTACCTTTATTTTAAAAAATGCAAAAATAGATGATTTATTTAATTTTATATGGATATATTATTTAAGTTATTTCGAGGATTATTCCAATGTTATATAAAAAAATATATATAAATACACTTCGGATAGTAAGGTAGATAGATATAAGTATTACTTAAAAAAATAATGAAAGTTTTAAAAAACAATATTCATTTTCTTTTTAAAGTAATTAAAGAAATAAAAAAATATTATATAAAAAAGTAGAAATGAATATACTTGAAAAAATGTTGTAAAAACGACAAAAATAAGAATATCTTATACAAAAATACCAAAATATCTTGTAAAAAAGATAAAACTGTAATATACTTGAAATCGTACGGTAAATATAAAAAGAAAAGTCATATAATCGCTGTTAAAAAAGAGATAAAAGAGCATATAAAAAGTGATTTTTATAAAAAATAAAAAAATTTTTACTAGCAGATTTTATTTTGAAATTCAAACAGAAAATTAGAAAAATTACAGGAAAACCTTTTTCTGATTCAAAAAACATTAAATTATGAAAAAAATGATATAAAAAATTCAGGCTAGAAGACTTTAAATTCAATTGGTATATCCATATGAATGGTAAAAATCTTATTATAGAAAATTCTGAAAAAAGAAGTATTTAAAAAATAATCCTCATTTATCAATGTTTTAACATTATTATAAAATATATATTGTAAAGGAGATTGACAATAAAATATTAAAAACAAGTTGAAATTATTGTTAAAAAAAGTTATAATATAAAAAAAAAGCTTTGCATTATAATTTGCAATAAAGGAATAAATAAAAATTAAAAAAATATTATTTAACCTGCAAAGCGAGAAAGGAAGGTATAATATTATGGATGGACGGAAGAAAGTAAAAGCCATTTCGATGGAGACGTTTGTCTTCTTAGTAATCTTTATAGGAGGATTTGCATGGGTAGGTCAGATCATGGGTGTAGGAAATATGTTCAAGACAATGATGAACACTGCACATGACTTACTTCTTCAGACAGTATTCTTGATTATGGCAATGGCAGTTCTAGCGGGTGCAATTAGCGGTATATTATCTGAATTTGGTGCGATAGCTCTTATAAATAAGATATTCGCTCCGTTGATGAAGCCATTATATGGTATGCCAGGTGCAAGTATAACTGGTGTTTTAGCAACATATTTATCTGATAATCCAGCAATTATATCATTTGCAAAGGATAGAACTTTTACTCAGTATTTCAAGAAGTATCAGGTTCCGGCTCTTTGTAACTTAGGTACATCTTATGGTATGGGGTTAATTCTTACTACATTTATGATTGCTCAAGGTAAAGAATATATTGCTCCTGCATTAATAGGTAACCTTGGTGCAGTAATAGGTAGTGTTGTCAGTGTTAGACTTATGACAGCTAAAACAAGAAAGTATTATGGAGCTGAGGCAGATGATTATTACAAGATCAGTGAAAGCGATGAAGTTGATAACGCGGAAATAGATACTGAAGTAATCGGCGAAGTAAGATATGTAAGAGATGGTAATTTATTCCAAAGAGTACTTGATGCACTGTTAGAAGGTGGTAAAAACGGTGTTGATATGGGTATGGCGATTATACCAGGCGTATTAATTGTATGTACATTAGTTATGATGTTGACATTTGGACCATCAAAAGATGGATCTTACACAGGTGCAGCTTATGAAGGTGTTAAATTACTACCTTACTTAGGTGAAAAGATTTCATTTATAGTTAAGCCACTGTTTGGATTCAAGTCACCAGAAGCAATAGCATTCCCAGTAACTTCATTAGGTGCTGTTGGTGCGGCAATGTCTATGGTTCCGAACTTTATACAGAATAACATAATAACTCCTAACGATATAGCAGTATTTACTGCAATGGGTATGTGTTGGTCAGGATATTTAAGTACTCACATCGGTATGATGGATGCTTTAAATTCAAGAGAACTAGCAAGTAAGGCAATAGTATCTCATACTATTGGTGGTCTTGTAGCAGGTATAGCTTCACATTTTCTATTTGTATTGTTAGTCCATTAAGATAGTATATTTTAAAGAAATGCATTATCTTAATCATACAAAGAATATATATAGCAGTCACATTTGTGGCTGCTATTTTTATGTTTAAAAAAGTAATGTTATATATAAATTTTCTTGTAGATCAATAAGGCATATTATAAATAGGAACTATATTTGTTATATGAAAAACGAATAATAGTATTAGAATTTTATAAAAAGACAAATAAAAAGCAAGTAATGTGTAAATAGCAAAGGTTATATGGATTTTATTTGAATTTTTATAACTATAATTTTTAGATAATTTCAAAAATTGTTGGAATAACAACTTTTATACTTTTGATAAATTTGTTATTATTAAATCAATGATAAGGAAAGCAATAAATAAAAATGTAAAAAGATGAATTTCTTAAATTTAATAAAGAAATACTGGGTATTTTGCGCTTAAAAATCATTT
>X411_Leopard__coassemble_66_pt1 | contig 44647 bp, 42 predicted proteins | sample X411_Leopard__metabat2_low_PE_007 | metagenome-assembled genome bin X411_Leopard | reverse complement strand
ATGATAACTATAGTAGGACTAGGAGCAGGAGATATTACTCAGATAAGTTTTAGTGCAGTAGAAAAGTTGAAATCTAATTTGCCTATTTATTTGAGAACAGAGAAACATCCAGTAGTAGAAAAATTAGATATAGAGTATAAGAGTTTTGATTCTTATTACGAAGAGTATGAAAATTTTGAGCAAGTATATTCAAAAATAGCAAATGAGATTGTAAATCTCGGTGAAAAGGAAGATATTATATATGCTGTACCAGGGCATCCAAGAGTAGCTGAAAGTACAGTGCCATTAATAGAAGAGATAGCACTTAAAAAGGGCATAGAAGTAGAAATAATAGCTTCTATGAGCTTTATAGATGCAATGTATAACTATCTTGCCTTTGATCCATCTGAGGGATTTAGGCTTTTAGATGCATTTAACATTAGAAAAAGAGATCTAGATTGTGAAGCGAATATAATAATAACACAAGTATATGATAGGTTTATTGCATCTAATACAAAGATTAAACTTATGGAATACTATAATGACGAACAGGAAATGTATATAGTAAAATCAGCAGGAATAAAAGATTTAGAATATAAGAAAAAAATAAAACTATGTGATCTAGATAGAGTAGAAAATGAATTTGATCATCTTACAAGTTTATTTATAGCAAAATCTGGAAAGAAAAGATTTAGATCTATAGAAGATTTAGAAGAGCTTGTTTTCGATGGCAAAGAAGGGGAGTCAAAAAGCTATGAAGAGCTTGCAAATCAAATGAAAGACACAGTTTTGAGATTATCTAGTAGTATTCAAGAAGACGATATAGATTCTATGATAGAAAAGCTTGGAAGCATTGTATTGCAAGTGATAGAGTTCTCCAAGGCAGGATTGGAAGAAGGATATTTCGATTTTGATGAGATATGTGATGCTGCTTTTGATATAAAAAAGATGTAAAAATATAAGCCTATAATAAATAAATTGATAAAAAACATTGAAATATAGCCAAAACTTATGTATAATAAACTTGTCAACTAGAAAGATAAATAAGATATTTAAGTTGTGAAATTAGAAAATTATTACAGGAGGTAGTTATTGTGAATAAGGCAGAATTAGTTGCAAAGATGGCAGAAAAGAGTAACTTAACAAAGAAGGAAAGTGAAGTTGCTTTAAATGCATTCATGAAGGTAGTTGAAGAAACTCTAGTTTCAGGAGATAAGGTTCAGTTAGTTGGATTTGGAACTTTCGAAACAAGAGAAAGAGCAGCTAGATCAGGAAGAAACCCAAGAAAGCCAGAAGAAGTAATACAGATACCAGCATCAAAGGCTCCAGTATTCAAGGCAGGTAAGGGTCTTAAGGAATTAGTAAACGGAAAATAATTCTAAATAAAATATAAAGATATCTAAAATGGCATCAAGATTGGTGTCATTTTTTTGTTGCAAAAAATAGAAAATAAGTAGATTAGATAAATAAAAAATGAAATAAATAAAATTAAAAAATATATAGACAGAATATAGCAATATAGTAATAAATTTAAAATGTTAATAGTTAGAAAATATAAATGAAAGTTAATTTAAAATGTTTTTTTGGGAAAAACTGAAAAAAATACTTAAAATAGAAAAAAACAATAAATAAAAAGGAAAAATATAAAATAATTTTTTTTAGAGAGAAAATTTATTAAAATAGAAAAAATAAAAAATATATTTAAAAAGTGAAACAATGAAATATATTTAAAATACTGTAAAAAAATAGTATATCACTTAAACTTGTTTTAAAGTTATTTTTTAAAAGAAAAGGACACTAAAATAGAAAAAAACTATTTAACAAAATAGATAAATAGAGGCAAACGATTTTACTTATTAATTATAGAAGCTTATAATTTTGAAGGTATGTTTATGAAAAAAGTATTATATTTGGGAGGAAAAAATGAAAAAAAGAAAGAGTATTATTTTAGCGCTGTCATTAATTATGATGACAGCAGGTATGAAGGCTGCTTCATTTGCTGACGCGGGGGATTCAGCAAATATTACTTTAACTGATAAGCAAATAGAGAAACATAAAGAAAATAATGATTTGCAGTCAGCTATGAAAAAAAGAGGCAAGGAGCTTGAAAAAAAAGCTGGAGCAGTTGAAATGGGAATGAGCCTCGATGAATATGAAAAGTTTATGAGCAGCGATGACACTAAGAAAAAAGAAAAGGCAAGGGAAGCTGGTGTAGCTGGAAGATATCAGGCAATTTATCAATCGAGAATTGATGCTGGTTTTTCTGATTTAAATCTTTATATAGCTGACTATACTAGAGAAAATTTAGGAAGATATGCATCAGTATGTTTTTCTTTTATTGATGATCACAACAAATCAAGAGAAAGAGCGATAATAATAGTAACGAACAATTATTCTAAGGAAATAAATAAGTTGAACAAAAAACTGGGCTTAGATGAAAGCTATGAAATGATTCCGGTTCCAGAAAAGGAAGATCCTGCTATATCCAAAGAATATATTATATCAGATGAAGATAGAAAAGCGGAAATCGAGGATGTATCAATAGATGATAAAAACTTTCCTGATGCAAATTTTAGAAAGATTGTAAAGGAAGAATTCGACAATAATAAAAATGATGTACTCGACAAAGAAGAGATAATTAATGCTAGAAAGATTGATCTTATAGAGATTGATAATGGAGAAGAGGTAGAAAGTGTTGAAGGAATGGAAAAGCTTTCATTTTTAGAAGATGCTAGCCTAGGGTATTCAAAAATTTCTGAAATAGATGTCTCTAAAAATACAAATTTAAGAAAGCTTTCTTTAGCAGGTACAAAAGTTTCTAATTTAGATACATCAAATAACCAATTACTATGGTATCTTGACTTCACAGGAACAAATGTAAGCAGTATAGATTTAACTAAAAATCCAAAATTAGAGCAGATTCATGGATTTGATTCTAAAATAAAAGAAATAGATGTTAGCAAAAATCCAGAATTACTGAGATTAGATGTTTGTCGTACTGCTATTTCAAAAATAGATGTAAGTAATAATCCTAAGTTATTTGCATTGAATTTTGAAGAAACAGGTGTAAGTGAAATAGATGTATCTAAAAATAAAGATTTATACGAGGTATATGCAAGTAATTCAAAGATTTCTGAGATAGATGTTTCAAATAATGAAAAGTTAGGGCATATAAGAGTAACAGGAACAAAAGTTAAAAATTTAGATTTATCTCACAATCCGAATCTAGTATTTGTTATGGCAGAAGAAACAGATATGAAAACTTTAGATCTTGGGCACAATCATGATATAATAGAAATTCTTGCAAATAATTCTAATCTTGAAAATATTATATTCCCATATAAAACAGGTATAAAAACAATGGAATTGGGAGGTACAAAGCTAAAAAATTTAAGTATACAGGGAGATAAGTATATTGTAGGATTAGATATTTCAAATACAGATATTTCTAATTTAGATGTATCCAAAGCCGAAGGTCTTTCTAGACTTGAAGTAGAAGGAACTCCAATAAAGAATTTAAATATTAAAAATAATAAAAGTTTACGTATTTTTAATATAAGCAATACAAATATTGAGGATATGAAAAATATTGATTTAAGCGAAAATGAGAAAGATCGTTTAGATACTTTATCAGCTGAAAATGCTGGAATAGAAAGTATAAAACTTCCAAAGGAGATGTCAGAAATTGCAACAATTAAATTAGCCAATAATAATTTAGCAATTGTTGATTTAAGTAATGCATCAAATGCATGGCATGAAAAAAGTATATCACCACAAGAAATTGAAGTAGAAGGCTTAGTTCAAAATGGAAATATAAAGGTAAATATGGCAAGTTTAGTAGATGATTTATCAAAAATTAAAATAGCCGATACAGATAGTTATAGCTATAAAGATGGAGTTGTTACTTTTAAAAATAAAAAAAGAATAAATAAATTTAAGTATCAATATGAAACAGGTATAAATGATGAGATACTTAAAAATATGACTGTAAATGTAACTGTTAAATCTAAGTTTGTACCTTCTTCTAGTTCATCAAGATCTAGATCTAACAATCATTCTTCATCAGTATCTAATTTGGAAAACAATGAAGAGATAAATTTAAAAGATAATAGATCTGAAAAAAACGATGTAGATAAAATAAAGAGTTTAATAAAGGCAAAGAATTCAAGAATAAGTGGAAGTAATAGATTCTCGACAGCTGTTGAAGTTAGCAAAATGAATTACAAAAAATCAGAAACAGTAATATTAGCTAATAGTGAAAAAGCAACAGATATTTTAACAACATCTCCTTTGGCTGAATCATTGGAATGTCCTGTTCTATACACTAAAGATAATGCTATTCCAGAAGAAACAATTAGTGAAATGGAAAGATTAGGTGTAAAGAGAGTTATAGTTATAGGTGGTAAGAAATCAGTATCTGATTCAGTTTTCAAAGAACTTTCATCAAAGTATGAACTTAATAGAGTTGCTGGTTCAGATAGATTTGATACAGCAAATAAAATAGCTAAAGAAGTTGTTAAAAGAAGTTCAGAAAAAAAGAAAGCAATAATGGTTTCTTCTGAATCATATGTTGATGCTTTGACAATAAGTTCTTTAGCTACAAAGGAGAATATTCCCATAGTTATAACAAATAGCAAAAACCTTTCAGAAAAAACAGAAGAATTCTTAAAAAATAATGAAATAAAAGAGATTGTATATGTAGGTGGAAACAATTCAATTTCTAATGAAGTTCAAAAAGAAACTGAAAAGAAGGGAATAAAAACAGTTGCTAGATATGCAGGTAAGGATAGATATGAAACTGCAACAATAATATCGAATAATGTAAGACCAGACTCTGATTTTTCAGTATATGTAAATGGTGAAAATTTATCAGATGCAATAACAGCAAATTCTTTATGTGCAAACCTAAAATCACCTATTCTTTTGGTAAAGAAGGACACTATTCCAGACTCTGTTAAGAAAACAATGAATGGAAAAGCGAGATTTAATAGAATAATAGTAGGTGGAGAGAATTCTGTTTCAAAAAATGTGGAAAAAGAAATAAAAGAAAATTAATATTTCATATTGTTCTATAAAATAATAAAATATTTTAAGGTATATGTTATTAAAAGGTCTGTATAAAAAATACAGACCTTTTTGTTAAAAAGCTTTTATATAGAATATACTGAAAATTAAATTGACAAAGAATAATAAAGGGGTTAAAATATCATTATTTAGGAGGTGCAGAAATGAATGTAGGAACTATCTCAAGAGAGAAAATAATCGAAAAAAGTCAAAAAATAATTATAGAAAATGGAGTTAATGCAATAAGTATTAGAAAAGTAGCAGCCGAATGCAATGTGTCTATAGGTACTGTTTATAATTATTTTGATTCCAAGGATGAGCTTTTAATTGCTGTAATTGAAAGCACTTGGAAAAACATTTTTCATATGCCTAATGGACCGATGAAGTTTGCTAGCTTTTCTGAATGTGTTGATTTTGTTTTTGCTAGACTGCAAAAAGGTGTTGTAGAATATGAGAATTTTTTTGATTTACATTCACTATCTGCTGCTATAGGTAAAAATGGCGAAGGAATAAAAGTAATAGAAAAATACTTTAAACATATGGAAGATAATATGCTGAAAGTTCTCGAGAATGATAGAAATATAAGAAGTGATGCATTTAATGAGAATTTTAAAATAGAAAAGTTTGTAGATATAGTATTTGGTATGCTTTTAAATTCTCTACTTCACAAAGTTGATAATAGATTAGAAGTAGTTGAAATTGTAAATAGATGTTTATACTAATAAGTGTAAAATTTTGAGTCTAATCGATATAAAGAAGATCAAAATAAAAGAATATTTTTAGTATAAAAATAAAAATTACTTGAAATATATTTTAAAATCACAGTGTAAAAAAGAAAAAATACCCGAAAAAATATACTAGAGTGTTTTATAAGTAGAAATTTCGGGTATTTAAAAAATATCAAAATGAACAATGTTCATCAATAAAATTTGAAGTTGAAATAGTTAGAGATACTAAAGAGGTGATATAGATGAAAGTAAAGAAGATAAATTTATTGGCTATAGCAGCATTAGTCTGGATGATAGCAGGTTTTAATATATTGAAGATAGGTATAGTTTCCTATAAAAACAATGTTACATTACTAGGAGTAGGAGTATCCATACTTGTTTTCTTTATATTTTGGTCTAAGGTATTTAGCAAGTTAGTGAAGAAACATACTATAAGAATAGTAAATTTTAAAGAAGAAAGACAGTTGTTTTTCAAGTTTTTTGATAAGAAGTCATTTTTAATTATGGCATTTATGATGACTTTTGGAATAGCTTTAAGAGCAAGTAATATACTTGATCCCAAATATATTGCAGAGTTTTATACAGGATTAGGAACAGCTCTTACACTAGCAGGTGTATTTTTTGGAGTTAATTTTTTAAAGAATAGTAAATGTCCTATAGTTAGCTAGATAGGGTAGAACTTTTAGAATTATAACTAATTTAATTTTTAAATTAGTATAATATATATTAATATAAGGAGGTAGTATGAGAAAATATATAAATGTTTCATTTTTCTATTTTATACTTGCAATGATAGCGGGGGTATTTTATAGAGAGTTTACTAAAATCAATGCTTTTAGCGGAAGAACTGTACTAGGATTTACTCATGGTCATCTTTTAGCATTGGGTACACTTGTTTTTTTAATAGTAGCTTTATTTTACGATAAGTTTAATTTGGCAAATAATAAAAAATTCAAGATGTTTTTTAAGTTATATAACTCAGGCTTAATTCTTACAGTGATAATGATGCTAGTAAGAGGCGTAATTCAGGTTAAAGAAGTTGCCTTGACTGCATCTAAAAGTGCTATGATTTCTGGGATAGCTGGTTTAGGGCATATAATTTTATTTGTAGGATTACTGCTATTTTTTATGGCACTTAGAGAAGAGTCTGCAAAAGAAATTCAATAAACATTCGAAAGAGATAAGATAAATTTATAAAAGACCCTTGATAATATTATCAGGGGTCTTTTATTATAATGAATATATTTGTAAGTATATAGGAAATAATTTTCTACCTTTAAAATAAAAAATTAAAGTCTTTCAACAAGTTCTTCCTTTGATTTTCTTTGGAAATGTCTATCTGAAGGCTTTGCATCGTCTTTTGGATAAGAAACTGGAAAAATAGCTATAAGCTCGTAGTCTCTCATTTCAGGGTAAAGTTCTTTAAGCTTAGGCGCATCGAAATGACCAACCCATGTAGTTCCAAGTCCCAAATCTTCAATTTGTAACATTATATGAGTAGCTACAATTGATGCATCTATTTCCGCAAAATTGTGATTATCATATTTTCTAGTCCATGCGTCTTCTTCTTTATAGGCAACAAGTAAAAATGTTTCAGCACCAAAAGTCCATTTAGTAACTTCTTTAATATTTTTCTTTGCCTGCTCGGAATCGAGAATAAAAATTTTAAATGCCTGTCTATTAACAGCAGTAGGTGCTGCAATGGCAGTTTCTATGATTGTATTAATTATGTCTTGATCGATTTTTTCTGATTTTAAATCCCTACAAGAATATCTTTTTTTAGCTAGTTTTTTAAATTCCATATTGTGACCTCCAAATAATAGTTTTAAATAAGTTATACTATCATAATAAATATTGTTTATATATAATAGTAATTATATCTTATTATATAACAAATAATAATCTTATTAAATATCAAAGATTTTATAAAAAGATTAAAAGGATATTAATTTTGATAGATATTCAAAAATATAGCTATAAAAATTAATCTCACCTAATACATAAAATTATAAAAATACATTGAGATCTATTATTTCGATAGCTTTGGAAAGCACAACTGTATCGGGAGCGACCTTGCATGAAAAAGCATGTATATTTACACCTTCTTTTTGGCATTTTGCCAGTGTTTTTGCAAATTCAGGATGCATTTCATAGTTAGGTGCAAACTTGTCGACATTATCCATTTGAATTAGAAAAATAATATTCGTTTCATATCCTTCCTCATGAGCTTTTACAAGTTCTAAAATATGTTTAAGTCCTCTTTCAGTGGGTGCATCAGGAAATAAACAAAGATTATTTAATTCAAGGGTTACACCTTTAACCTCTATAAATCCCTTTATAGTTTTTTCTCCATCTTCACGTTCATAATATATATCAAGTCTGCTATTTCCATATTTTTGTTCACGTTTTATTCTTGTGAAATTATAATCTCTAAAAATAGTTCTATTTTTTAGAGCTTCTTCAACAATTGAGTTAGGACTTTGAGAGTCAATATTTATCAATCGATTTCCTTTATAAACAGAGATTAGGCTATATTTTGTTTTTCTTTTGCTAGTCTCATCAGCTTTTGAAAGTATTACCTTTGCACCTTCAACAAGCAGTTCTTTGCATCTGCCAGTATTTGGCACATGAACTTTTTCTTCTACACCATTTATATTACAATAAGAGACAAATCTATTAGGTCTTCTAATAAATTCAGCTTCTATAACTTGATTGTATTTCATAGAATTCACCATCCTTATAGATTTTTACAGTAAACTACGCTTTTTATTTTAAATAAAATATATAAAATATAGATTACTCTATAGCCTTATTATTACCTAAAAAAGCAATATACTAAACATTAGAAAAAAATAGCCTATGTAATATAGTAAGTATAATATTAAAAAAAGATTAAAGTAAAAGAAAAGTGATTGAGAATAGTTATCTTTAGGGTATATAGAGATATGTAAGGCTAAAAAAATAGAGTAGCTAGATTAGTTGCTTTTGTAGGTAGATACAGAAGTCTTTTATAAAATAAAAATTGGAGATGATATTATGAAATATAATTTAGATGTAGAGTTAATTGAAAGAGAAGATGAGGGAGATAATAGAATAACACTTTATTTTAGTGTTCCTGAAGGGTTTCAATGGGAGCCAAGTGCCCATATTTCCCTTGCTTTAGAGGGTTATAATAGAAATGAAATCATAGATAAAGAATATGTAAGAAAGTTTTCAATAAACACCTTGCCTGAAGATAATAAGATAGGTGTTACGACTAGAACTGATAGTTCAGATTCTTTATATAAGAAGAAAATATCCGAGCTTAAAGTTGGAGATGTATGTACTATTATAGATTCTGAGTGTAGACTTCCAATAAGAAGGGAAAATAAGGGAATAGTATTTATAAGTATGGGAGTAGGTATGTCAACAGCTAGACCACTTATAAATGCAATAATAAAAAATCCTGAAGGGATAAATTCTTTGACAAGTATATGTGTAAATAAAACGGAAAACTATTTGTTTAAAGAGGAATTAGAAGCTGCAGATCATGTTTTATGTGACAGTAAGTGTTGTCACAATAGAAGTGATTTAAGAAATACAATTAATCACCTAAATAATATAGAAGATAATATATTTTATATTATTGGAAGTAGAGAGTTTGTTCAGAATATAGTAACTATATTAAAAGAAAATGGAGTTGCCAAAGAAAATATTATGATAGATAAAAAAGAAGGTATACTTGATGGTCTATATGACGGAATGTCTTATGATGAAATAAAGCAAAAGGTTAGAGATAGTTATAGGGATAAACTTTCAAAAAAGGCAGTTTTAATAAATATATAATAAAAAATTATAAAAATATTGCTAGTTATGAATGAAAATATTTATACTTGGGCAAAATTTTGATATAGATTGGTGCGGATTGATTCTTATCTGCATATCTATTATAAATTAATAGTTTTGTATGCTTTAACAAATACAGAGTCTTTTGGCTCTGTATTTTTCTATTGAGTTAATATAAAAATGAGATTTTTAAAAAAATATATGATAAAAAAATAACATAACATAATAGAATTTTCTGTTAAAAAGACTGATAATTAATATATTGTTTTAAGAAATAGATTAATAAAAATTTATCAGTTTTTAAAAAGTATTTGTATTAAAAGTAAAATACTAAGAAAAACAATAAAAGAAAAAGAACAAAAAAATTAAAAATAAATTGTTTGAAAATCAAATATATACTTATTGATATAGTTAGACATTGCAGATTATATTATTTAGTTAAGAAGGGCTGTTAATGAAAAAATTCAATAAATTGTTTGCAACATTAATATATTAAAATATATAAAAGTTTAATTTAAAAATAAATATCGATTTTTTCAATAAACAAATAATGGGATATTGCAATTTTGAATACAGTTCAAAAAAGATTGTTAAACTTAATTTTTAATGGTATTATTAGTTAGGAATTATTATGTATATATTAAAATACATATATTTTTTAACTATTAACTTAATATCTAACTTAATATTTTTGAAGGGAGGTGCGGAATGATTTACTTTGACAATGCAGCTACAACAAAGAAAAAACCTAAAAAAGTAATAGATGCCGTTGTGGAAGCTATGCAATGTGCAGGCAATGCTTCAAGAGGGGCTAGTGATGAGAGTTTGTCTTCTGATAGAATAATTTTTTCTACTAGAAAAAGATTATCAGATTTATTTAATGTGGGAAGTCATAGACAAGTTGTTTTCACAAAAAATTCTACCGAGGCTTTAAATATTGCTATACAAGGTTTAGTTGATGAGGGGGATCATGTTGTAACTAGCAATATGGAACATAATTCAGTTCTAAGACCTCTAAATTATCTAAAGAAAAATCGTAACGTTGAAATTGATTATGTTGGAATCGATGAAAAAGGCGATTTGAATTATGATGAAATAGAAGGACTAATAAAATCTAATACTAAAATGCTTGTACTAAATCATGCTTCTAATGTTACAGGGAATATAAATGACCTGAAAAAAGTAGGAGAGATTTGTAGAGCCCATAGTATTATATTTGTAGTCGATTCATCTCAAACTGCAGGGGCATTTAAGATCAATATGCAAAATGACCTAATAGATGTATTATGTTTTACGGGACATAAGTCTCTTCTTGGACCACAGGGAACAGGCGGACTTTGTGTAGGCAAAGATATATATATCAAACCATTACTTTCAGGGGGAACAGGGGTTCATACATATGATTTATATCAACCAGATAAAATGCCGACAAGACTGGAAGCAGGAACTTTAAATGCTCATGGAATAGCTGGTTTGGGTGCAGGCATTGACTATATCAATGAAAATGGTATGGAAAAGCTGACTAAAAAATCATCTGAATTAGCAGAAAAATTCTACAAAGGAATCTGTAATTTAGATGGTATTAAGCTATATGGAAATTATTCAAAAAAATACAGATCTCCAATAGTCACTTTTAATATTTCAGACATAGACTCTTCCGAAGTGAGCTCTATTTTATCAGAAAAGTATGAAATTTCTACAAGACCGGGGGCACACTGCGCTCCTTTGCTTCACAAATCATTTAACACTGTTGATCAGGGGATGGTGAGATTCAGTTTTTCTCACAGTAACAGTGAAGAAGAAGTTGAAATTGCAATAAAAGCAGTGAAGGAAATTATAGCTGATAGGCTATAAAAAGTTATTTGAAAATTTAATATATGTATTGAATGTACAAAAATATTAGAAAAGGGGAGAAATAAATGAATTTCGACAGTAAAAAAAGTTTATTTGGATTCGGTTTAGTTGCAGGTATTGGTGCAGCTATTCTAGCAGCTTTAGGAAATCCTAAGAATATGGCATTTTGTATAGCTTGTTTTATAAGAGATACAGCTGGGGCAATGAAATTTCAGCAGGCAGAAGTAGTTCAATATTTTAGACCAGAAATAGTTGGTATTATACTAGGTGCATTTTTAATTTCGCTATATAAAAGAGAGTATAGATCAACAGCAGGTTCTTCACCAGCTATAAGATTTTTATTAGGTGTAATAATGGTTGTATGTGCTCTTGTATTTTTAGGCTGTCCATTACGTATGGTGCTTAGAATGTCAGCGGGTGACATAAGTGCTTATATAGGACTAATAGGATTTGTAGCAGGTGTGTATACTGGTGTTATTTTCCTAAAGAAGGGCTTTACTTTAGGTAGAGCTAATTTAGCTAAAAAAGAAAGTGGATATATACTTCCTATTATAGTAACAGTATTATTTATACTTAGCATAACAGTAAGTTCGCTATTTGCATTTAGTGTTAAGGGACCAGGTAGTATGCATGCTCCAGTAATAGCAGCCTTATTAGTAGGTTTATTATTTGGTATAATAGCTCAGAAAACAAGAATGTGCTTTGCTGGTTCTGTAAGAGATATATTCCTAATGAAGGATTTTACATTGATGTCAATAATAGCAGGTTTATTTGTAGCAATGTTAGTTTACAATATTGCTAGTGGGAACTTTAAGTTTGTATCTTTTGGACCAATAGCACATGCTCAGACATTATGGAATATACTTTCTATGTATGCAGTAGGATTTGCTGCAATACTATTAGGTGGATGTCCACTAAGACAGTTGGTAATAGCTTCAACAGGTTCTTCAGATGCAGTATTTACTGTAATAGGAATGTTTATAGGTTCTGCATTTGCACACAATTTCTTATTAGCAGCAACTCCAGCAGCGACAGCAACAGCTACAGAAGTTGCTAAAATAGGTGGTCCAGGACCAAACGGAAAAATAGCAGTTATAGTTTCTATAGTATTACTATTTATAATAGCTATTTGGGGATTAAAGAAAGAAGATACTGCAAAAAAGTAAAATAGATTATTTCATAGAGCAAATTAAAAAACATTTTAGCTAGCGATAGAGATAATAAGTAATTATAACGATGCTAACTAATAATATATATTAGGAGGAATTGGAATGATAGAAGTTGATGTAAGAGGTTTATCTTGTCCAGAACCAGTGATGAGAGTAAAAGAAGCGATAGAAAGTAATGCAAATGAAGAGTTAAAGATATTTGCTAATGAAGCTCATACAGTTAAAAATATTATAAAGTATTGCGAAAAGGTCGGAAAGGAAGTTCATACAGAAGAAGTAGGTCTTGAATATGAACTAACAGTAAAATAATGGCAAATAGTGAGAATTTATTTGTTACTTTCTATACAACTGCAGAGGCAATGGCTACAGAAGAGGCTTGTAAGTCTAGAAATATAGATGGAAAATTGGTTCCAGTACCTAGAGTTTTATCTGCAGGATGTGGAATTTCTTGGAAAGGAAATTCTAAAGACAAGGATATAACAGAGCAAGCTTTAAAAGAAGATGATATAGAATGGGAAGAAATAGCTATTTTATAAATTCTTTGATTCTGTTTATAATTAAAATACTTTAAAAGGAGGACTTTAGTCCTCCTTTTTTATTGGATTAAAGAAGAAGAATTGTCCGTAATTGTAATAATATATGATATAATTTACTCTATAATAATATATTTAAGGAGAGAAAATGGACAGAAAAAATGAAAATAAATATATAGCAATTCAACTTTTAGGTGTAGCTTTTCTTGCAAGTGCAGGAATATGGGTAAAACTTTCTTCAGTAGGACCGATCAGTCAGGGATTTTACAGAATGCTTTTAACTATTGTTATGATGCTTCCCTTTACATACAAAAGTCTAAGAAATGTTACAAAAAAGCAGTTTATAATAGCATTTTTAGGAGGCTTGTGTCTGGGAGCAGATGTTTTATTTTGGAATCTTGCCCTTATGAAGACTTCTGTAGCAGACTGTTCTTTGATGGTAAATCTTACTGTGTTTATAGTTTCCCCGATATCATTTTTTCTTTTTAAGGAAAAAATTAAAAAAGAGTTTGTAATAGCATCTATTATAGCCTTTGTAGGCGTTGTAATGGTAATATTTTCAGCTGCAACAGGGGATAATGGACAATCGTCTATTTATGGAAATTTTCTTGCTATGGGGGCATCTGTAGCTTATTCTGGATATGTACTTTTTATCTATAGAGTAAGAGATGGTTTAAATAATAGAGCAGTTGTGCTTATAAGTACTTTTGGAGCCATGATATTTTTATTGGCAGGAATGATTCCAGTTGAAGGATTTACACTTCCACCAAATGGAAGGGAATGGATAATAATTATTCTTTATGCCGTTTGTGGTCAAATTTTAGGTCAAGGTTTAGTATCTATGTGCTTAGGTAAATTAAATGCTACTTTAGTAACGGTTTTATCACTTACAAGTATTGGAATATCAGCTGTTTATGCATACATAATATTTGGAGAATTGCTGATGCCTGTTGAATTGATGGGAATGATAATAACTATAATTGGGGTTTTCCTAGCAAAACAATCTTCACAGAAGCAATCCTAAATAAATTTTAAAAATATTAAAAGGATAGAAAAATAGAATTTAAATTTTGTTTTAGGGTAGTATATAGTAATATTAAATAATTATTTTCTAGAAAGGAGCTTATTATGTTGGAAAAGAAATGGGCAGTAATAACAGGGGCTAGTTCAGGGATAGGAAGGGAATTTGCAAGAGAGTTAGCAAAGAACGGTTTTTCTCTTTTTTTGGTTGCCAGAAGAGAGAATAGGTTAGAGGCTTTGAAAGAAGAGCTTTTAGAGGATATAGATTATGAGGACTTTGAATGTATTGTTATAAAAAAGGATTTGAGAAAACTTGAAGAAGTAAGAGAAGTGTATACTGAAACTAAAGGATACAATATAGATATTTTAATTAACTGCTCAGGTTTTGGAGATCTTGGAGAATTTGTTGAAACAGATATCTCTAAAGATATGGATATGATTGATGTAAATGTAAGAGCACTTCATATTTTGACAAAGATGTATCTTATAGACTTTATAAGTAAGGATAGTGGATATATATTAAATGTTGCATCGATTGCGGGATTATTAGCTGGTGGACCTTATATGGCAACATATTATGCAACGAAATCTTATGTACTAAGCCTTACATCTAGCATATCTGGAGAATTGAGAAAAAGAAATAGTTCTGTTTATATTGGAGCTCTTTGTCCTGGACCAGTAAAGACAGAGTTTAATGATGTTGCAAATTGTGAATTTAGTATTGGTGGCGTTACACCTAGATTTTGTGCAAAATATGCAATTATAAAGATGTTTTCCAAAAAAGAAATAATAATACCTTCTGTAAAGATGCAAATAGCAAGTAAAATAGGAAAAATAGCACCTAGAAAGTTAGTTGTTGATGTTTGTGCTAATCAGCAGAAGAAAAAAATGAGTAGATAGATTTTAATAAAAAGATAGCTATATATTTGAAATAGCTATCTTTTTATTTATAATCAAATTATATTATGAAATTTTTCTTTTAGGATCTTTATTTGTAAACTTCTTTATAAATGGGAAGAAGAAGATTGCGGTAACAAATGCTGAAAGTGCATCTGCAATAGGTGCTGCAAAAAGTATACCATCTATTCCCATTATTGGAGCAAGTATTACAATACATGGCATTAGGGCAATTACCTGTCTCATAAGAGTTAGAAGCATAGCACGTTTCGGCATCCCAATTGCCTGGAAGAAGTTTGCTGCTATAATTTGGAAGCCTGCTACCGGTAGACAAAGAGTCCAAACTTTAAGAGCATGAACACCAGATTTTAGAAGCTCTGGCTCTCTATTAAACATAGAAACGAGAATGTTTGGAACAAGGTGAGAAAGTATAAATCCAATTGTAGTAATAGACACACCTGCAACTATTGCAAGTTTTACTGCTTTTTTTACTCTATCATATCGTTGTGCTCCATAGTTAAAACTTACAATAGGTTGTAGACCTTGATTAAGTCCTATAACAGGTAATATTAATAAGGTCATAAGGCTGTTGACAATACCCATTGCAGAAACTCCTATATCTCCACCATATTTAAGTAGGTAGGAATTTAGAAGTAAAGCAAGCGAACTATTTGCAAGCTGTAATATAAATCCTGGCATACCGAGAGCGATTATTTCTTTGCATAACTTAAAGTCAAGTTTTAAATATTTTTTCTGTATCCTATGTAGGGCATCTTTTTTAAGGAAATGATGTACACTCCATATCATAGATATAAACTGAGAAGTAATAGTTGCAATAGCAGCACCACTCATACCCATTCTAAAGCCATATATTAATATAGGGTCTAGGATAATATTTATTCCTGCCCCGATAAACATGGTAGCCATTGAAAGTTTAGGCTTACCATCAGATCTAAGGAAGTTATTCATACCCATACCGATTACTTGGAATAGGGTACCTATAAATATTATTCTCATATATTCTTTTGCAAAAGGAAGAACTGTCTCACTTGCTCCGAAAAGTATTAAAAGTTTATCTAAAAATAGACTTCCGAAGATAGTGATAATGGCACCTAGAATAAGCAACATAGATGTTGCGTTTCCAAGAGTCTTATCTGCAGTTTCATTATCTCCCTTACCCAAACTAATTGAGAATAAAGTAGCACCACCTTGACCTAGTAGTATACCTACTGACATAATTATTATCATTGCTGGGAAACAGATAGTAATGGCGGCAAGTCCATTTGCACCAAGGTCAGGGCTGTTTCCTATAAATATTCTATCGACTACATTATAAAGTGCATTTACGGTCATACCTATAATTGCAGGTACTGAGAATTTATAAAGTAGTTTAGAAATTTTTTCATAACCTAATGGGTTATTATACTGAATTTCAGTTTTTACTGACATATTTTTTTCTTCCAAAGCTATCACTCCTTATTTTTGAATTTTCTTTTTATCTTCAATATAACTTTCAACATTTTTTACCATTCTTTCAAGATATTCATATGCAATATCTTTTTCCTCAGAATTCATATCGCTAGTAAGGATGTCTCCCCAGTCATCGAGTACAGAGAAGATTTCATCTTTATAGGAGTAGCCCTTTTTTGTAAGAAATATTCTATTTATTCTTTTATCTTCCTTGTCCTTGACTTTTTTAACAAGACCTTTTTTTATTAGGGACTGTATAGTTCTAGCTGTTGAAGCTTTATCTATATATAAATATCTTGACAATAAATCTTGAGAAACACCGTCTTTCCAAAACAATGCACTCATAAATGGTTGTTCAGAAGCAGTAATGTTTATATCTTTAAAATGTATATTTTTATAAATCAATCCTTTTCTATATAATATTGAAATTAATCTACCTGGATGTTTTATCATTTTTCTCTCCTTCTAAAAGCTTTAAATATTAGTTGACTTATCAACAATAAATAATTATACGACCATAAAGTTGCGTTGTCAACTATTTTTTATTAGGAAAACGTAAGCTAATCTAAATTAATATTCAACAATATAAGATTTAATATTTTGAAACTAAATAAAAATTAAAAGCATTCTTAAATCTAGTTTTTTTTAGGGATATGGTATATAATTGAATTTAGTAACAATTTTGTATTTATAATCCTGTCTTTAATGATAAGCAGTTAATAATCTTTTTATAATCTTTAAAACCGGCAAATTAATTATGGTAGTTTGTATTAAAAATTTGAATACATCTGGCGAAATGTAAATTTAATACTTATTTAATTTCTGGTGACGGGATAAAAATGTAAATGCAAAAGAAAGTGAGGTAATTAATGATAAAGGCTATTTTCTTTGATATTGATGGAACACTGGTAAGTTTTGATACTCATGAAGTTCCAAAATCTACAAAAGAATGTTTAAGGAAGTTGAGAGAAAAGGGTGTAAAATTATTTATAGCAACAGGTAGATCACCTCAGATGCTCAATGTAGTAAAAGAGGTATTGGACTTTGATTTTGATGGTTATGTAACAATTAATGGACAATATTGTGTAGTTGATGATAAGGTGGTTCATTCAATGAAGATACCAGTAGAGTCTCTTGAAAAAATGATTCCTTACATAGAAGAAAAAAATATTGCGTGTGAGTTTGTAGAACTTGATCATATGTATATAAATCACATAAATGATAGGGTGAGGGAGTTAAGAGAGTATCTAGGAGATACTGCACCTACATCAAAGGAAGAAGATCTTAAGAGAATATATGAAAATGACGTATATCAACTTTGCGCTTATGTAAAGGAACATGAAGAAGACGAATTTCTTTCACATTTACCAAACTGTGAAGCAGTAAGATGGAATCCTATATTCGCAGATATAATTCCTTCTGGAGGAGGAAAAGATGTTGGTATTGGCAAGATTTTAGATTATCTTGGAATTACTAGAGACGAGTGCATGGCATTTGGAGATGGTGGAAATGATATCTCAATGCTTGAGTATGTAGGAACAGGTATTGCCATGGGAAATGCAGGAGATGATGTAAAGAAAATCGCTGATTATGTAACAGAATCAGTTGATAATGAAGGTATAAAATCTGCATTAGAAAAGTTTAATGTGTTATAATTAAATATAGAATATTAAGGGGAAACTGTTATATAGCAGTTTCCCTAACTAATATATAGAAAGAGAATTTTGTGAAGTAAGCTAAAATATTTGTATATTAAGATGGGGTGAATATATGGAAATATCTTTAATACTTTTTAAGAAGTTGTTGATAATGTTTATTTATATGTTCTTTGGATATGTATTTTTCAAAAGTGGAATAATAACAGAAAAAAGAAATCGTTATTTAAGTAATATTTTGCTCTATATTATATTTCCAGTAGTAATAGTCAATTCATTTGCAGTAAAAAAGACAGCAGATAATATCTCAGCATTTGTAAGTTCTTTTTTTCTAGCGATAATATCTCTTTTAATTTCTATGTTTATTAGTCATATAATTTATGAAAGGTACTATTATAAAAGATACGAAAAGAAATTGAAGGTAGACGATATTGGCGTAGCATTTTCAAGTGCAGCTTTTATGGGAATACCCATAGTAGCTTCTTTATTTACTAAAAATTCTGTGTTTTATGTTTCTTCATTTGCTGCCATATTGACATTTTTGCAATGGACATATGGAGTTAGAGTAATGTCGGGTTCAGGAGAATATATAAAAATAAAGAAAATATTAACTAACCCAGTCTTAATATCGATGCTAATAGGACTTTTCTTGTATAGCTTTGAAATAGAAGTAGTTAGCCCCATTAGAAATATTTTCGCAGTTATATCCTATTTAAATGCTCCTATTGTAATGATTATATTGGGAGTATATCTTGCTCAGACGGATATACTGTCTATGTTTTCAGACAAAACAGTTTACCTAAGTTCTTTTTTGCGCTTGATACTAATACCTTTGTTAACTATGTTGATAATTAATTTCATACCTGCTAGCAAGGATATAAAAATGATTATAATGATTGCTGCAAGTGCACCAGTTGGATCAAATGTTGCTATATTTGCCAAGATATATGGTGGAGATTATAAAAAAGCTGTAAAAATTGTTTGTATGAGTACCCTGCTTTGCATTATAAGTATGCCTATGATTTTGGGTATTTCAAATGTATTTTTTAAATAAAAGAAGTTAATTATAGAAAATGAGTTTATGAGTTATTGAAATCTTTATTTTACTTAGAAACCAAGTAAAATAAAGTAATATTTAAGATAAAGATAGTAATATGCTATAAAGATATTTCTGTTTTTAAATCAAATTTAATTTTATATAGTATTGAAAGTCTTAATATTTAGTAGACATATAAGGAAGGATTTCAGTTATTTATTTTAATTTTTCTTAAAGTAGATATCAATAATCGAATAGTTTATTTTCATAAATTGGGGTGATAAAATGGAAAATTCAGTTGAAAAATTTAAATTGAGAAATGGCTACGAAATTCCATGTATAGGTTTTGGAACGTGGGATATTAGAAATGAAGAGTTAGTTGTTAGGGCAATAAAAAAGGCCTTGGATATAGGTTACAGACATATAGATACTGCATCAGCTTATCAAAATGAAAAGAGTGTAGGAAGAGCAATAGCAGAGTATCCAATAGATAGAGAAGAACTGTTTATAACTAGCAAGGTATGGGCGACAGAAAGAGGTTATGAAAAAAACACTTTTGTCTTTTGAGAAAACCTTAAAAGACCTTGCTTTAGACTATATAGACCTGTATTTAATTCATTGGCCTGCAAGTCCAAATAAATTAAATAATGAAATATTATTGTCAATGGATAAAAAATATGACAAATCTCCAGCACAGATTTGTCTAAGATGGTGTCTACAAAATGAAGTAATAGCACTTCCAAAGTCTATAACACCATCTAGGATAAAGGAAAACTTTGAAATATTTGATTTTGAAGTATCTCAAAATGATATGACGACAATAAATGGAATGCCATCATTTGCTTGGTCTGGTCTTGATCCTGATGAAGTAGATTTTTAATAAGAAAAAGCGTTACTGAAAAGAATGCTTAGAGTAAGCTTTTCAGTAACGCCTATTTATAATATATTATCTTTATAAAATCTTTCATTGATATTTTAAATTAAATATAATAACTAATAATAATTCTACTAATAAAATACTAACTATATTAAATTATAAATTTTTATGCTAAGTGAAGAATAAATCTTCCTATTAATGTTACAAAAACAAGTGATATAATAGTTCTTTCTATAAATATTAAGAATATCTCCCAAATTTTTACAGGTATTCTAGAACCTATAATAAGAGCTCCTACTTCACTCATATATATAAGCTGAGTTACGGAAACAGTTGCTATTACAAATCTTGTCAGTTCACTTTTAATTTCGTTTCCGGCAATAATAGTTGGAATAAACATATCAGTAAATCCTACAAGCATAGTTTTTGAAGCTGATACCGCTTCTGGAAGCTGAAGAAGTTCAAGCAAAGGTATAAATGGCTTTCCGATAATTTCAAATACTGGAGTGTAGTTTGATATTACAAGAGCGATTGTACCAAATGCCATAACAACGGGTAAAACTCCAAGCCACATATCAACAGCGTTTTTTATACCATTTTTCATAAATTGACCGATACCAGTATGATTTCTAGCTTTGCTCACTGCTTGATATAGTCCCCAACTAAAATAAGTTTCCCCTTGAGGAATACTTTCATCAAGAGTTTCTGCATCACCATAATATGTATCCTTCTTTAGAGAAAGTGGTGGTATTCTAGGTATTATAACAGCGCATATTACTCCAACAACGCATATTGTAAGATAGTAAGGCACAAATAGGTGTGCCATTTCAACCTGCTTTAAAACAACTAGACAAAATGTAATTGAAACAGCAGAGAAGGTAGTAGAAATAATAGCAGCTTCTCTTTCAGAATAGAAACCTTCTTCATATTGTTTTGCAGTTAGCATAACTCCAAGTGTTCCATCGCCTAACCAAGATGTAAAACAGTCTACTGCGGATCTTCCTGGAAGTGTAAAAATAGGTCTCATTATTTTTGCAAGAAGAGTACCTACAAACTCAAGAAGACCAAAGTCTAAAAGTAGTGGAAGTAAAAGTCCTGCAAATACAAATATTACAACCAAAGTTGTAAGTAGGTTATTTAGTATAAAATTACCTGTGTCCTCGGATATAATATATGACGGACCAAAATTAAAATAACACATAAAGACAAATATCATTGCAAGAACTCTTGTAATGAACCAAGTTGGTGTTAGGTCAAATACACCTTTCATATAATCTGATTTTGGATTGTATACTTTTAGCTTTACCAAAATAGCACCAATTGCAGAGATAGCAATTATTCCTACAATTAGAGCAGGAAGATAACTTCCGATGCTATTTTGTATAAAAGAAGCAATATATGCTATTGGAATAGTTACCTTATCTTGATTAATTTCAGGATCAAACTCCTTAATAGGAAGCATAAAAATAATAATTCCTATAATGGAAGGAATAAGGAACTTTAGTATGTCTAAAACACTATAATTTCTTTTATTTTTCTTAGGATCCTTATTTTCACCCTGACTTGCACTATTAAGGTCAGACTCAATTATCATTCCAGTTGAGTTTCCACCATCAAATGCTATTTTTTTAGTATGAAATTTTTTTCTTTTTTTCTGCATTTTCATCCCCTTTTCATAATCATAAATCTAATGTATTGTAAGTCGCGTAATTTTTAATATTAAATTTAGCTTATATTATTATAGGAAAATCTTATAAAAGGGTACTGTCTTCTTTTATAAGATATTTTCTTATTAAGAAAAGTCCAGCGATTGCTACAACTCCAAGTAGTATTTCGGCCATACCGTTGTTTTTTGGAAGTAGAAGCATTTTTCTTGCAATACCGAATAACAAGACTTCAATAAGAGCTGACTGTATGTGTAAAGTAAGCATAACAGCAAGTTCAATACCTATTACAAGAAGTAATATTTGTGCAAAGATTGCATTTAATTGACTATAGTCAATAGGTCTATTGAAATGTATGATAAAAGAATCATAAATGATTCTAAGAATATCTATAATACCGAGCAAAACAGCTATTAGTATTACAATTGCAAGTATTGATTCAAATCCATAGGCAATATTAAGGATTTTTCTTTTTTTACTATCTACGTTTTTCATGGTTGATTTCACCCTCCTCTTGTGCAAAAAGTACAAATAATGGTAAAATTCGGCGACTTAAAAATAAATATTCTATGAATATATCACACTTAATACTATCATAAAATGTAAAATATATGTAGGAAAAATTACAGAAATAGGAATTTTAATATAAAAAATAAATTTTCTGTAAATTACAGCTGTCCCCACTTTTTCACATAATCTATAAATTTAAGAGTAGCAGGGGATGGTTTTAGATTTTTTGCACATGCAATACCTAAAACTCTGCTATAGTGTTCATTGAACTGTCTAATACACACATTGAAGGGGATATTTTTTAGAAGTAGTTTAGGAAGTATGGTGATTCCAAATCCTTTTTCAACCATTTTTATAACTGTAAAATCCTCGTCAATTTTGTATTTGATTTTTGGTTTTATATTGTTTTGTTTGAAAATAGTTCCTGTTTCATAATTAAGCCCATCGGCTGAAAGAATAAAACTTTTTCCATGTATATCTTCTATAGATACAGAAATTTTATTACAAAGAGGATGGTTCAAAGGTGTAACTAGAACAAGCTCATCCTTTCCTATTGCAGTAAAATCCAAATCAGCTACTGCATATTCTGAAACAAATATGCAATCTAGTTCATTGTTTTCTATTTTGTAAATAAGTTCGTCAAAACCAGCTACAGTAAGCTCGAATTTTATATTAGGATAAGCACTTGAAAACATGGAAAGTATATCAGGTAGCCAGTTATATGAAATACTTTGAACAGAGCCTATTCTAATATGACCACTTTCAAGGCTTGTAAGATTTGAAGAAATTTTATATATTTTTTCTTCAGACTCACATATATTGTTGATGCAATTCATAATATCTTTTGTATATGGCATAGCTTCCATACCATTTTTAGATCTTTTAAAAAGTTGAATTCCAAGTTCTTTTTCAAAGTTCTTAATAGCCTGACTTACTGCAGACTGAGTGTAATTCAACTTGTTAGCTGCCTTAGAGATGTTCTTTGTTTCATAGACAGCTCTAATAATTTCATATCTACTCATGTACTTTCCTCCTATATTAAACCTAATTGATATTAAAATAACTAATGAATGATATTAAAATAACTAATATTAATGGAGAAATTTCCACAATATAGCAAGTATTAGAGAAAGTTAATACATCCATTAAATCTGCTTTATTCAAATGGTGATTGATATATATTATTATACTATTAAGAAATAAAATATTGCAAATATTATTAAAATTTAGTAGGAGGTATTATCATGGGAGTTGAATATTGGAATGGAGCAGATGCAGCTCATAGAAGAGTAATGATGAAGGCGGCAGGTTATTCAGATATAGATATAAGAAAAAAGCCACATATAGGAGTTCCTAACTCATATATGGCTGGTTCTCCTGGTTCTGCACATTTAAGACAGATAGCAGAAGCAGTTAAAGAAGGTATATGGGCTGCAGGTGGTGTGCCAGTAGAGTTTGGTATACCAGCCACTTGTGGAAATATAGCAAATGGAGCTGAAGAGTTAAAATATGAACAAGTAGGAAGAGATATAGTGGCTATGTCTGTAGAATTCGTAACAAAAGTTCATAATTTTGACGGTCTAGCAATGATTGCTTCATGCGATAATATAATCGCTGGATGTTATTTAGCGGCTATGAGATTAGACATTCCTTCAATGGTTGTAACAGGTGGTTCAATGCAACCAGGTCAACATTGTGGGAAAACTGTAGTTGAAGCGGATCTTGATGCAGCTCGTTTTTCAGGAGCTAGTGAGGAAGATTTAATGGAAATGGAAGATAATGTATGTCCTTCTTTTGGTGCATGTCCTTCAATGGGAACAGCAAATACTATGCAGATGTTAGGTGAAGTTCTAAACTTAGTTCTTCCAGGAACTTCGACAATACCTGCTACAGATAACGCGAAACTAAGAAAAGCAAGAGAAGCGGGAATGTACATGGTTCAAATGGCTAGAAAAAACATTAAACCTTCAGATATAATCACAAAAGAGGTACTTTTAAACTCAATAATGTTTGATATGGCAGTTGCAGGATCAACAAATGCTGTTCTTCATATTCTTTCATATGCATATGAACTAGGAATAAAGTTGAATTTAGAAGACTTTGAAAAATACGCAAAGGAAATTAAGTGTATCAATGCAGTTGTTCCAAGTGGTCCTTATACAGTGGTAGATTTTCATTATGCAGGCGGTGTAATGAATGTAATGAAGATGCTTGAAAAGAAATTATTTACTGATGTTCCTAGTATGTATGATACAAGTTGGAAGCAACTATTAGAAAATGTAGTAGCTGAAGAAAATGAAGTAATACATTCTCTAGAAAATCCTCTATTCGATGAACCAGGATTAAAAATATTAAGAGGAAACTTATCTCCAAATGGTGCAATAGTAAGACCTACTGCAGTATACGAAGAAGTTATGTATATGAAGGGTAAGGCTAAGGTATATGAAGGTGATAGAGAAGCCTTTGAAGCTATACAGAGGGGCGATATAGTTCCTGGAGATATTATAGTAATAAGATATGAAGGTTGTAAGGGAGCTCCAGGGATGAAGGAGTTAATGCTTAGTATAGATGCCCTAATAGGAAAGGGACTTCATAAGAGTGTTGGATTAATATCTGATGCAAGATTTTCTGGATTCAACTTTGGAGCGATTATAGGTCATGTTTCTCCTGAAGCCTATGATGGTGGAAATATTGCTCTCGTAAAAAATGGAGATGAAATAATAATAGATATAGTAAATGGAATAATATCTATGGATGTTTCAGATGAAGAATTAGAAGCTAGAAGAAAAAATTGGGTTAGACCAGAGCTTAAAGAAGGAAAAGGTTGCTTAAATATATATGCTAAAATGTGTAGACCTGCAGAAGAGGGTGGAGCTATGCAACCTTGGGATTTAGATGGAAAGTATAGTACAGATAAATAATTGTTTGTAAAAAGTAAAAAAAGAAAAAATAATATAAATAAGGAAGGTAAAAAAATGTTATTATTGTCAGAAAAAGATATAAGAAAAGTTTATACAATGAAAGATGCTGTTGAAGCAGATAAGAAGGCTTTTAAATTAGTAGTAGATGAAAAGGCTGACGCACCTTTGAGAACCAATATACAAGCTCCAAAATATGACGGATGTTTTCTATTTATGCCTGCCTATGTAGAGGATATGGATATTGCATCTTTGAAAATAGTTAATATATTCCCTCGTAATATAGATAATGGAAAACCATCTGCACCAGCACAGGTTCTTCTTATCGATGGAAAAACAGGAGAAGTGATAGCTATTTTAGATGGTACATATGTAACAAAATTAAGAACAGGAGCAGCATCTGGTGCAGCATTTGATTTACTTGCAAGAAAGAATTGCAAAATCGGAGCTTTAATAGGAACTGGTGGGCAAGCTGAAACTCAATTAGAGGCAATGGTCAATGTAAGGGATTTAGATGAAGTAAGAGTATTTGATTTAAATTATGATAGAACAGTTGAGTTTGCAGAAAGAATGCAAGAATATTTAAAGGATTTTTCTACAAAGATTGTTGCAGTAAGAACATCAGATGAGGCAGTGGACAATGCAGATCTTCTGATTACGGTTACACCTTCAACAAAGCCAGTATTTGATGGAAATAAAATTAAAGAAGGAGCAACAGTTAGCTGTGTAGGAGCTTATCAACATCATATGCAAGAAATGGATCCTGTAATATTGGAAAGAGCATCAAAGATATACTTCGATTCTAAAGAGGCAGTTTTATCTGAATCAGGGGATATACTAATTCCTTTGGAAGAAGGTATTATAACAGAAGAAGACTTTACAGGAGACTTAGGAGATGTAATAAATGGAAAGATAAAAGCAAGGGAAAATGACGACGAGATAATAGTGTTTGAAACAGTAGGAGTAGCTACTCAAGATCTAGTAGCAGCTTATGAAATATACAAAAAAGCATTAGAAAATAATGTTGGAACTGTTTGGGAATAAAAATACATATTAGACATAAATTAGAACATGGATTGAAGTATTTTCGATCCATGTTCTTGTTTTAGAAAAATTAAAAAAATATTAATAAAGAAGCCTTTTAAAAAATACAGTTAATAAGACTTGTATTTATAGATTTAATAAAAACTATGCCCAAAGTAAATTTTAAAAAAATATAATAGGGTATAATAGAAGTAGGCATTGTAATTTATAAATATAATATAGTTAGCAATATTAGAAGGAGGAATTAAATATGAAATTAGGTATTTTAGGGGCAGGGATGATTGTAAAGGAAGTTCTTCCTATACTTAGAGAAACAGATATAGATTTGAAAGGAATATGTGCAACTAAAAAGTCAGAAGAAAAATTAAAGGTTTTATCATCGGAATATAATATAGAAAATTATTACACAGATTTTGATGAAATGCTTAAAAACAATGAAATCGATACAATATATGTAGCGCTTCCAAATTTGTTACACTTTGATTCTTGTAAAAAATCTCTTGAGGCAGGAAAAAATGTAATTTGTGAAAAACCATTTACAGTAAAGCACAAGGAATTACTAGAATTAAATGAAATAGCAAAGAAAAAGAATTTAATATTAATAGAAGCAATAACAACTCAGTATATAGAAAACTATATTGAGATAAAGAAAAAAGTTCAAAATGGAGAAATTGGAGATATTAAACTTTTAGTTGCAAATTACTCTCAGTATTCTTCAAGATATGATAACTTTAAAAAGGGGATTGTTGCACCTTCATTTGATCCAAAGTTTGCAGGAGGATCTTTAATGGACCTAAATATTTATAATATACATTTTATATGTGGAATATTCGGAAAGCCAGAAGATGTTACCTATGCTCCTATAATGGAAGGGAACATAGATGTTTCAGGAATATTGACATTGTCATATCCAAATTTTAAATGCCTAGCAATTGCAAGTAAGGCTTGCAACTGTGATAACCATATGCAGATTCAAGGAACAAAAGCTACAATTACAATGAGTAGACCGACAAATGAATGTAGTTCTTATGAAGTATTTGTAAAAGGACTGGGCAGAGAAGAATTTAATGCAAATAAATACAAGCATAGAATGCATAGTGAATTTTTAGAATTTGATAGAATCATCAATGAAAAAGACTATAAAAAGGCTGAAGAAATGATGGAAAATTCATTGATTGTAATGGAAGTAATAGATAAGGCTAGAAAGTTTCTTTAGCTAAGATATATAAGTAGAAGTAAGATATTAATAAAAAATAAGAGCAAAATAGATTATTTTAAAATATAAAATTATAAAGAAAAGTATCTAGCTAAAATTCTAGCTAGATACTTTTTAATTTAAAAAATCTGTTAAAATTTATTTATCTTTTGTTTTTTTGAATTTTTTTCTCAACTATTATTGCGTTTGTCATAGCTCCACTTACATTTAGCATTGTTCTTCCCATATCTAGAAGTGGGTCAATTGCAAGTATTGGGTTTACAAGAGCAAAGTATTGGCTCATACCAACCCCTGAAATACTAACAGAAGCAGCAGTAATAGATGTACCAGGAATACCTGCTATACCTATTGAACCAATTGTTACAACTATAATACTAGTAACTACTAAACTAAAGTCAATAGGAACTCCTGCTGTATTTGCGACAAAAACTATAAGCATAGCTGGATATATTCCAGCACAACCTTGCATACCTGCAGTTGCAGAGAAACTAGCCACAAAACTAGCAGTTGCATCATCTACATCTAATTTTTCTGATAGACTAGTAATAGTAGATGGAAGAACCCCTACACTGGATCTTGACGTAAAGGCAAGAACAAGAGTAGATAAAGCATTTTTAAAGTACCAGATTGGGTTCACTCCGTATAATAAAAGTGCAATAGATTGAATAATAAGCATAATGATAATGCTTATGTATAGAATAATTATAAATGCAATCACATCTTTTATAGCTTGTATACCATTTTGAGCAATTGTATTTGCAAGAAGTGGAACAACTGCAAATGGCATAAATCCTAATATCATATCAGCCATGTTTGAAATAATCTTATGTAGATCATCTATCAGCTTAGTAAAGCTTTCAAGCTTATTATCTGTATTTTTTCTAATGGATCTTGCTGAAACACCTACTATTACTGAAGCGATTACAATTGCTATAACATTAAAGTCTAACATAGCTTGGAAAGGATTGGCTGGAAGTATATTCCTAAAGGTATCTACCACGCTATGTGTTTCTCTTATCATGTTTTTTCCACCTGTTATAGCTGAAGAAGCTCCTAATTTGTAGAAATATGCAAGAGTAAATCCTACTATAGCTGATATAGCCAACATAGTCATAGATGTAAGCAAGGTATACTTAGTAAGCTTACTGATATTAGTATTCATATCCATATTTATTATTACGTGGATAATTGAAATTATAATTAGCGGTATTACCAACATTCTTATAATATCTATATATCCACCTCCAAATAATGAATACCATTTTGTGGTTTCTGAGACAAAGCTAATTTTCATAGGGTCCTTAGCAAAGCCAGAAACAATCTGAATTATTAATCCTAGTAAAATTCCTAATACTGTGCCGATCATAACTAGCTTAGAATAATCAAAGCGCTTGATCAATTTGGCAATAAAGAAAAATATAATTGCCAATAAAATTAGAAATCCTACTGTTTCAAAGTTAGAAATCATTAAGAAATCTTTTAAAAAACTTTCTTTCACCTTAGTGTCCTCCTAATATTTTAATTTACAACTTCGACCATTCACATCAGCTTAATCCTATAAATAGATGTCTGAAATTCATGTCTCACTAAATTTAAAAGTTTAGTCAAACGATTATGCTTTTTTTATTATTTAAAGGGTATAATTCATCAGTATAGATAAAATACACTCTTAAATAATAAGGTGAAAAACATCAAAAATTGTAGTACTTAAAGATTTATACCCAAAAAAATAAAAAGTAATGAAAAAAATTACAAATAGATAAAAACTATCTAAGGTATTATATAAATAAAAAAGTTTATTTTAATAAAAAAATAAAAGGTTAGAAGGTCTATTGACAATCAAATGATAATATGATAAATTGATATTTAATGAAAAAATCAGATGTATAGGTTGAAATTATAAGGAAAAAACAAGGGAGTAAAAATAAATTCTTATTTCAATTGAGAATAGATGGGTAATTAAAAGTTAATTTTGTTAACTTAAAAAAGTTTAAAAAAGAATTATGTTAATAAAGAAGTATGCAATTTGTATAAGGAGATGGTATTATGGAAAATAAATTAACAGATCAAAAAGCCATGGAAAATAAAATAGTAAATAAGTTGTCCTCAGTAAGTATATTTGGAAATATTGCATTAACAGTTTTCAAATTATTTGCAGGTACAATAGGACATTCTGGAGCTATGCTTTCTGATGCAATTCACTCACTTTCCGATGTATTTACTACAGTAGTAGCTTTTATCGGGGTGAAAATGTCTAAAAAAGAGGCAGATAAGGAGCATCCTTATGGTCATGATAGATTAGAAAGCATTGCTTCTGTTTTTCTAGCAATCATACTTATAGCTACAGGTATAGGTATAGGTTTTAGTGGTATTGAAAAAATAGTAGATATGAAAAAAGTAGCTATTGAAGTACCAGGAGTATTAGCTTTAATCGCTGCGATTGTTTCTATAGTGGTAAAAGAATTAATGTTTTGGTATACAAGATATTATGCAAAAAAGCTAAATTCATCAGCTTTTATGGCAGATGCTTGGCATCACAGAAGTGATGCTATATCTTCAGTTGGTTCTTTGATAGGTATTACATTTGCTAGAATGGGATATCCTATTTTTGACCCTATAGCAAGTATTCTTATTTCACTGTTAATATTGAAAGTGGGATATGATATATTTAAAGATGGTTTCAATAAGATGGTCGACAAAAGTTGTAGTGAAGATGTAGAAGCAAAAATAAGAGATATTGTAACTTTTCAAGAAGGTGTAGAAGGAATAGATGTTTTGAGAACTAGAGAATTCGGTGCAAAGATGTATGTAGATATTGAGATTCTAGCAGATGGAAATTTACCTCTAAGAGAATCTCATAGTATAGCCCAAAAGGTACATGATGAAGTCGAAAAGGCATTTCCAGACTGTAAGCATTGTATGGTACATGTAAATCCAAGAGATTAAAGGCTATATATAAACATTAGAGATATAGAAAGTTTAAAGTAAAATATAATTATTAAGGGCGATACTTCAGTTGGAAGTGTCGCTTTTTATATAGATAATTAAATGCTATAATAGAGTATAAAAATATAGATATAAATAAAATATACTATTAAAGAGAAAGAGGTGCTAGAAATGTTGACTACAGTGTGCTATTTACAAAGGAATAATAAATATCTTATGCTTCACAGAAATAAGAAAAAAATAGATGTTAATAAAGGAAAGTGGATAGGAGTAGGCGGAAAGCTAGAAGAAGGTGAAAGCCCTGAAGAATGTATAAAAAGAGAAATAAAAGAGGAAACAGGGTATATTGCAAATAATTGTAAAGAAAGAGGAATTGTAGTTTTTAATTATAATGACGAGCCTTCAGAATTTATGTATCTGTATACTTGCAATGATTTTACTGGAAATATAATAGATTGTGATGAGGGAGATTTAAAATGGATTCCTAAAGACGAAGTAAAAGAATTGAATTTATGGGAGGGAGATAAGATATTTATAGATCTTATTCAAAATAAGGCACCGTATTTTTTTCTGACTCTCAACTATAAAAATGATGAATTAATAAGTCATACATTAGAATTTAAAAAAGATGACTTTATGAGATTTGAGGTATTTGTACCGGAAGAATATGTGGATTCAATAATTAAAGAGCTATCTAAATATAATTTACTTACAGTAGGATTTTACAAAGACGTTTATGCATCAATGGATGTAGAAGGACATTGGATTAGTTTAGAAGGAGCGGATCCTTTTGATGGTGAAATAGGAAAGGAAAGTAAGGCAGATGAGAAACTATTGAAGTTTATAATAAAAAAAGAATTTGCAGACCTTGCCTATTATCTAATTAAAAGAGCTCATCCCTATGAAGTTCCTGTTATAAATATATTTTAAAAGGAGTGATCGAAATTAAATATTATAATTTTAATATGGAATCAGATTTTGAACATAGAGTTATAAAAGATGATGGTAAAAATATAGATATCTATGTAGATTTAGATTATAGAAGTGTCAATATTATAGATAATAAGATGTCATTTTTTAATTCAAGGATACAATTTCCTAGAGTGAAGGCAATGATAATAAGAATTACTTCTAAAAATGAAATTGCGACTGTTCATCTTTTGAGAGATATAGATCTTTTATCTGCATTTGCAAATTTTGAGATAGATTACAAAAGAAACGTTTTCAAAATAATGAAAAATAATGAGTATGTTCTTTTAGAAAAAACAGGCTTATAGAATTTTAAACAAAAAACTAATTTTATAATCAGAAAACGTTTTTAAATTTTATTTTAATTTAAAAATAAAAAAGAAAATATAATAATGTATTTTTATGTTAGAAATTAACTTTTTTTCGGAAAATGAGATACAAAAGGCTACTATTAATGTTAGAATATAGTTATAGAGTTTTTCGAAATAATAGCAATATCTTTTGGAATATTCAAAAAAATGAAAAATGAAAAAATTGATTATGATATTGCAGATAAATTTAAGAAGTTTATATTATTACTTCAAGGAAAAGTATAAACGCATAATTTATATTAAATACTATGTAGTTGAAAAGGGGTTTTGTAGCTATGAGAAAGTTGACTGTTGATTTTAATAATTTCAGAACACTGGATGATTTCCATGAATTTATGATAAAGGAGTTATGCCTAGATTCCGATTACGGAAGAAATCTTGATGCACTTCATCATATTTCAAAAAATGCAGATTGTGAGTTTGAAGTGATTAAGGGTGGCCCAGTTTTAGAAGAGATGCAAGAGATAGTTTGTGCAATTTTATGCAATGACGTGAGTAAGTAATAATATATTTATAAAGAGTGATTATATGAAAATATTTAGAGAAATAAACTGATATTAGAAAGTTTATTTCTCTTTTTTTGTGATAAAAATAAATAAAAAATACTTATTTATAAGATATTATTTAATATGTTTAAGTATATTCCCATATGGGTATTTTCAAAATATAGCTGATTGAATATAATGGTTATTATTTTAATGATTTAGATATAAAAAACAAAAAGCCTTGAAATATTTTTAGGTGATTAATATATTAAGTGCACTATTAAAAATATTAGTAGAATATTTAAATTTATATAAGGGTGCAAAATATTTTATAGAAAGGATAGTTTATGGATTTTTTAGGAAAGTTTAAGACAGGTGGTCATAAGCCTGCAAATGGTATTAGAAATTTTTTAAAGTATGTAGGTCCAGGTTTGCTAGTTACAGTAGGATTTATAGATCCTGGAAACTGGGCTTCAAATATATCTTCAGGAGCGGATTATGGATATTCTTTATTGTGGATGGTTACCTTGTCTACAATTATGCTGATAGTGCTTCAGCATAATGCGGCACACTTGGGAATAGCAACAGGAGATTGTATATCAGAAGCTGCAAGTAAGCACCTTCCCAAGAAAGTATCGATTCCAGTTTTAGCAACTTCGTTAATGGCTGTAGTGGCTACCAGTATGGCGGAAATTTTAGGTGGTGCAATAGCTTTGAAGATGCTTTTTAATATTCCGATTAAACTAGGTGCAATTCTTGTATCTATTCTTGTAGTAATAATGATGCTTTCAAACTCATATGCTAAGTTAGAAAGGTATATTATAGGATTTGTATCTCTTATAGGTATTTCATTTATTATAGAGTTAAAAATGGTGCCTGTAGATTGGGGAGAAGCAGCTAGAAGCTGGGTAACAGTATCTTTGCCAGAAGGTTCTCTTCCCATAGTTATGTCTGTTCTTGGAGCAGTTGTAATGCCTCATAATTTATTTTTACATTCTGAAGTGATTCAGTCTAGAGAATTTAATAATGAGGATGAAACAGTAATAAAAAAGCAGTTAAAATATGAGTTTATGGACACTTTATTTTCAATGGTTATAGGTTGGGCTATAAATTCTGCCATGATTATATTGGCAGCAGCTACATTTTTTCAACATAATATAGCCGTTTCTGAACTAGAAAGTGCCCAAAGGCTTTTGACTCCTATGTTGGGTAATATGGCATCTGTAATATTTGCTCTAGCGCTTTTATTTGCAGGTATTTCATCTACAATTACAGCACTTATGTCAGGAGGATCTATATTTGCGGGAATGTTTGGTGAACCTTATGATATTAAGGATTTTCACAGTAGATTTGCAGTTATTGCAATAGTGATTTTGTCTACTATCGTTATATTCTTTATACCAGATCCATTTGAGGGTTTGATATATTCTCAGATGCTTTTATCAATACAACTCCCTATAACGGTATTTCTTCAGATATATTTGACTTCTTCAGAAAAAGTTATGGGTAAAAATAAAAATAGTTTTCTTACAAAAGCAATGCTTATAATAATAGCAGTAATTTTAACTGTTCTTAATATAATGCTTTTTAGAGAACTCCTGTAATAATTTAATAGTATTGAATTAATAATAGACACTATAAATAAAAAGAAAGAAGCTTCTCTTTACTAGAAGCTTCTTTCTTTTCTTGTGAATTTTATTTAAGCACATTATACGAGTTTAGCTTATTAAAAATAACCGACTTTAAATATCATTTAACGTATCTAACGTATCTAACATATCTAACATATTAAAATTATATCCCACATATTAAAATTTAAAATAACTAATTTACAATAAGTCTATCAAAATTATCGCTATTTTATAAATAGAAAGTTCTTTTCCGGATGTTTTTCAAGCCATTTTTTAGCGTAACTGCATTGCGCCTCTGCTTTCCATCCCTTGCTTTCTATTGTATCAACAGCTTCTTGCATAAGTTTTCCAGCCATACCTTGTCCTCTTAGGGCTGGAGAAACAAAAGTTTTGTTAATAGTTACAAGGTCTTTGTCTAGAAATGGAAAAGTGATTTCTGCAAGAGTATCCCCCTTATCATCTTCTAGATAAATTCTGTTGTTTTCTTTCTTAAAATCCATAACGCTTCCTCCTTAAAGTAGTACTTAATATAATATATACCATTAAAAAAATATAAGAAACAGTTGCTAATTATGGATTGTATAAAAAGTTTTTATTTTATAAAATTATGAAAAAAACTTTTATTTTTTTAGAGCCTTTTTAACTCCTGCAAAAATTGCAAGGGCAGTAACGACACCAAATAACGCTTGCATTGTATTTGCTGGAACTGCTGCTATTGAAGTTTTAAGGTTAAACATAAATATTTCTCCTATAAAATAACCAGAAACCATTATTATTCCACCTACAACTGCAGCTATTGTTTCACCCTTTTTTCCAGGAACTCTTTCAGCAATAAGTCCACATATAAATCCTTCAAGTCCTTTTGTTACAAATGTAAGAGGAGCGTATACACCATATCCAGAAATTAAATCTGCCATAGCTGAACCAACTCCACCTATTAAAGCACCGTGTTTTTTTCCAAGGTATAAACCTGAGAATAAAACAACAGTATCTCCCATATTTACATAACCATGAGCACCTACAACAGGAATCTGAACTATCATTGTCATGACAGTTGTAAGTGCCATAAGTATTCCGCATAAAACGAAATCTTTGGTTTCAAATTTGTGTTCCTCATAAATCTGACTGCTCATAATTGACCTCCAATTAGAAAATTATTATAATTATTTGTTCAATAATAATAATAGTATAAATGGGGACATTATTCAATTTGTATTGGAAATAAAAATAAAGTGTATCGGTTCAATAGAAAAGCTTTGTAAAAAAAATGGAGGAAAATGAAAAAAATATAGTAAAATAATAGAAATAAAATGATTATTATTATATAGTAAATATATAAATAGTGTGTATGGGTACAAAAGCGATGAATTTTAGGAGGTCAGATGTTAACAGAAGAGCGTTTTAAATATATATTAGATAAAATAAAAATGAATGGTACAGTTAAATTAAAAGAACTAGTTTCAGAGTTAGATGTCAGTGAATCTACAATTAGAAGGGATTTCGATGAATTAGAAGATAAGGGACTTGTAAAGAGAGTTCATGGTGGTGCAGTTGGTACAAGAAGCAACTTTACATATGATAATACAATTACTGAGAGAATTACTCAATTTGTAAAGGAAAAGAAAAAAATAGCCAAGTACTGTGGAGAACTTATTAAAGATGGGGATTTTATCTATCTGGATTCAGGTACTTCTACATATGAAATAATACCTTTTTTACAGGGAAAAGATGTAGTAGTTGTAACAAACGGTGTATACAATATGGAAAAGCTTATAGAGAACGATATAAAAACATATATACTAGGAGGCGAAATTAAGCCTATAACAAAGAGCATAGTAGGAGAGCAAGCTATTATGCAGATTGAAGATTTTAGGTTCAGTAAGGCTTTTTTAGGGGCGAACGGTATTACAGTAAATGCTTCAATTACTACTCCAGATATTAGTGAATCACTTCTAAAGAGGGCTGCAATAAAAAAGGCAGAAGAAGCCTATATACTTGCAGATTCTAGTAAGTTTGGCAAGGTTTCATTTTCAAAGGTTTGTGATCTTGATGAGGTAACTATTGTTACAGATGCCAAGAGAAAAGATATTGAGGAATTATGTGCCTTTACTAGAGTTATTACAGTAGAATAAAATATTAGAAATAGATAATTTAATTGATTTTGTACTTTAGATACTTTACAAAAAATGTTATAATAAAAAGCAATAAAAAAGAAGGTGGCAGTTGCCATCTTCTTTTGGTTTTTGATAGGCAAAATAATATATATTTGCCTTACTTTATACTAATTACTATATTAAAAAATTTTATATATGTTTTACTGGGGAATGACAGAATTTGAAAGAATGTAAATGGAAAAACGATTTAAATGCAGCAAAAATGAAAGAAAATGATTGATTTTTGTTTTTTACAATGTTATAATCAAATAAATTAAAAAAAGATGCATTGAAAGTACTGTTTAATCAATGTTTATGGATTTATGAAAGATTTTGAAAGAAAAGAGTGAGGATATAAGGGGAGTGAGAATATGATATATACGGTAACTCTTAATCCATCAATAGATTATATAGTTGAAGTAGAGGAATTTATTGAAGGTGGATTAAATAGAGCAAAAAAGGAGTATTCAAATATAGGTGGCAAGGGAATTATGGTTTCTAAGCTTCTTAAAAATATAGGGATAGAGAGTACAGCATTAGGTTTTATAGGTGGATATACAGGAGATTATATAAAAACTTGCTTTGAAAAAAATGATATGAATGAAAATTTTACAAAGGTTAGGGAAAATACAAGAATCAATGTAAAATTGAAATCTAAGTGTGAAAGTGAAATCAACGGTAGAGGACCTGAAATAAAAGAAAATGAACAGGAAGATTTTCTAAAAAAGATAAAGAATATATCAAAAGGAGATACAGTAATCATTTCTGGTAGTAGTGCTCCTGGTCTTGATCAAGATATAATATCTCAAATAATAGATATATGTATAGAAAAAAAAGCAGATTTTGTGGTGGATATTTCTGGAGAAAAGCTTTTAGATTTGATATCAAGAAAACCCTTGTTAATAAAGCCGAATATAGATGAGCTTGGAGAGTTATTTGGGATAGAATTCAAGTCTATAAAAGAGATAATACCATATGGAAAAAAGTGTTTGGAAATGGGAGCTAAATATGTAATTGTCTCTATGGGGGAAGAAGGAGCTTTGTTCTTCAGTAGTGAAGATATTTACTTTGCACCTAGAATAGAAGGAAAACTAATCAATTCAGTAGGAGCTGGAGATTCCATGCTTGCTGGATTTGTAGGAAGTCTAAAAGAAGGGAAAGATAAAGTAGAAAGCTTTAAAATATCTGTAGCTTGTGGAACTGCCACAGCCTTTTGTCAAGATATAGCAAATAAAGAGGAAATAGAGAGAATATACAAAAAAGTACTTATAAAAGAGTACAGAACTCTATAAAAATTATGGAAATATACAGAGTGAAATAGTGAGATGAAAGCTTTAAGTATTGAGAGATGTATGGTATAGCTTTGTATTTAAAGATAGATATAAATTTATATAAAGTATAGTTAAAATTTGATTATGAAGAATAGACATTAAAAATTTAGTATATATTTTTTTATGTCTAGGATATAGAAAGGGAAAGAGCATGAAAATTTCTGATTTATTAAAAAAAGAAATAATGATTATGGAAATTGCTGCGGACAATAAGATAGATGCAATAAATGAAATGATCGCTAAGTTAAAAGAGAAAAAAATGATAAGTGATGAAGAGTTATTTAGAGAAGAAATAATGAATAGAGAAGAACTTTCATCTACTGGATTGGGAGATGGCATAGCCATGCCTCATGCAAAGACTAAGGCAGTAAATACCCCTTGTGTTTTATTTGCAAGAAGTGAAAAAGGGATAGACTATGATTCTCTAGATGGACAGCCGGCACATCTATTCTTTATGATAGCTGCTGAAGACGGCGCAAATAATACTCATATTGAAACACTTGCCAATTTATCAAAGCTTTTATTAAAAGCCAATTTTATAGAAAAGCTAAGAAAAGCTAAGAATCCAGATGAAGTAATAGAGCTTGTAGAAGCAGGAGAAAAAGAGAATAAAGAAATAGAAAAAAAGAAAAAAGAAGATAAGAAAATCCAGACAAAAGATATTAAAAAGCCTTTTATAGTTGCTGTAACAGCCTGTCCTACGGGAATTGCTCACACATATATGGCAGAGGATGCTTTGAAAGAAAAAGCTGAAAAAATGGGTGTGGATATAAGAGTAGAAACTAATGGAAGTGATGGAGCAAAGAATGTTCTTACAAAAGAAGAAATAGAAAAAGCCGTGGCTGTAATTGTTTCAGCAGATAAAAATGTTGAAATGGACAGATTTGATGGAAAGCACTTAATAAAGACTCCTGTAAGTGAAGCTATAAGAAATACAGAAGGACTAATTAATAGAGCTTTAAATAAAGATGGCAAAATATACAATGCTGAAAATAAAAATCAAGATAAAGAATCAAAGGGAAAATTATCAATAGGAAGTAAGATATACAAAGATGTAATGAATGGAGTCAGTCATATGCTTCCATTTGTAGTAGGCGGTGGTATTCTAATAGCAGTATCATTTATGGCTGAGAGCTTATTTGGTTCAAATAGTGAAATATATAAATTTCTTATGGATATAGGTGGTAATGGAGCCTTTTCATTATTAATACCAGTACTGGCTGGATATATAGCTATGAGCATTGCTGATAGACCTGCTCTTATGCCAGGTATGGTTGCTGGTCTAATGGCAGTTCAGACTGGATCAGGATTTTTAGGAGGACTTGCAGCAGGTTTTATAGCAGGCTATGTAATAGTATTGCTAAAGAAATTAACAGCTAAGTTACCAAAGTCCCTTGAAGGTATTAAACCTATGATTATATTCCCTGTGCTGGGGCTTTTAATTACAGGTGCAATTATGTATTTTGGAATTAATCCAGTTTTTTCAGGAATTAATAAGTCTATGAATGATGCACTTACTCATCTTGGAACAGGAAATGCCGTATTGTTGGGAGCAGTTCTTGCCGGAATGATGGCGGTAGATATGGGTGGACCTATAAATAAGGCAGCTTATACTTTTGCAATCGGTGTATTTACATCTACTCAACAGGGGAACTTTATGGCAGCAGTAATGGCAGGTGGAATGGTTCCACCTCTATCGATTGCCCTTGCTACAACAGTATTTAAAAGTAAGTTTACTAAAAAGGAAATACAGTCTGGTCTTACAAACTGGATTTTAGGGCTTACATTTATTACAGAAGGTGCAATTCCCTTTGCAGCAGCAGATCCTGTAAGAGTAATAGCCAGCTCGATAGTAGGTTCTGCAGTAGCAGGAGGTCTAACTCAGTTATGGCATGTAAGCACTCCTGCTCCACATGGTGGGATTTTGGTTGCATTTGTAATGGAGCCACATCAGATACTATTTTTCCTTCTTGCAATAGTAATAGGAACAGCAATATCTGGAATCATATACGGAATATGGAAAAAGCCAACAGAAATATAAGATAATTAATAATACACAAGATAAAAATGTACAGCCAATGGCTGTACATTTTTTGTTTTGGAATAATTTAAACTAGATAAGTAAGTAGTTAGAGTGGATATATATTTTTCATACTGTGGAAAAACATAAAATTATTGTGTATAATATTCTATGTGTGCAATCCTTGCATGGTATTATTAGATGATAAGAAAAATATTAGATAAAGGGGAAGATGTATGAGATGGATAAGTGATAGATTTGATTTTCTTAGTGCTACAGTTTTTTCAGTAGGAATTTTTGGAATTGCGGCACTGATAAAAAGCATTGTCGATCTTTTTAGAGGTTTTATGGCCAAAAGTTATTTGGCGACGGAAAGCGTAATTACAAGAGGAGATATTTTTACTGTAATAGTAGTGATAGTAGGAGTTCTTTTTATTATATACAAAATGTATACATCACCTGAAAATATGACTCAGGAAGAGGATAATAGAAGGCAACTTTTCTACAAAATGATAATACTATTAATGCTTTTAGGAGCAATGTTATCATATTCAAAGCCTGTATTTTTAGTTGTTTTATTTAAGGTTAAATCCATAGAATTGTTTATGTTTGGATTTGTTGTATTCATGACATATAGAGTTGTAAAGAAGAAATTATATAATTAAATTTAAAAAAGAGGTATTGGGATGAAGAAAATATTATTAATTGCAACTGGTGGTACTATTGCCTCTAAGCCAACAGAAGTAGGTTTAGTACCTAGTATTACAAGTGATGAAATTCTTGAACTTGCCCCACATATTGCAGATTTATGTGAAGTAAGTGCTATTCAGCTAATGAACATAGATAGTAGTAATATGAGTCCAAAAGGCTGGATAAAAATAGCGAACTGTGTAAAGGAAAACTATGAAAATTATGATGGTTTTGTAATAACTCATGGAACAGATACTTTGGCGTATACAGCCTCTGCTTTATCTTATCTTATACAGAATTCAAAGAAACCAGTAGTAATGACTGGGTCTCAGAAATCTATATATCTAGAAGATACAGATGCTAGAAAGAATTTATATGATTCTTTTATATATGCTTGTGATGAAAAGGCATGTGGAGTACATATAGTGTTTGATTCTAAAATAATAGTAGGAACAAGAGCTAGAAAAACAAGAACTCATAGTTATAATGCTTTTGATAGTGTTGATTATCCTACGGTTGGAATAGTATTCAATGGTAGAGTAATTTATTATTTAGAAGAAAAAATCGAGGGAGAAACTATCTTCTATGATGAATTAAATACAAATGTAAATATTTTAAAGCTAGTTCCTGGAATAAGTCCAGATTTATTTGAGTTTATAGGTAAGGCATCAGATGTTTTGATAATAGAAGGATTTGGTGTAGGTGGAATACCTTGCTATGACGGAGATAACTCACTAGTTGAAAAGCTTCATGAATTGAAAAAACAGGGAAAAATAATTATACTTTCAACATCTGTGCCACATGAAGGTAGCAATATGGAAGTTTATCAAGTGGGCTATGAAATAAAGGGAAACCTTCACCTTCTTGAAAATTATAATATGACAACAGAATCTACTGTATGTAAAATGATGTGGATTACAGCTATAACAAAAGATGTAGAAGAAGTAGAGAAAATGTTTTATAAGCCAATATCACATGATATAGTTTACTAAAATATGAAGAATCAATTTTAAAATATAGTAAACCTCTTATGTAAAAATATGACATAAGAGGTTTTTTGTGTGGAAATTTTTATTGTCTTTTTATAGAATAAAAAGTATTTTTTTGATATAGTAAAGGGGTGGCTTTGTGACTAAAAAATATATTTTTATAAATAGAAATATAGGACTTTTATAAATGAAAAATATTAGGTCACAGTATAGGTTATTTTGTATTTTTAGTATTAGTACATTTAGCTGTAAAAGTATATATAGAAAGGCAAAATATATTTGGAAGGGAGATAGTTATGACGAAAAGAGTAGCTGTAATAAGTGCCATTCTGGAAAATCCAGCCTTATGTCAGAGTGAGTTTAATAATACTATATCGGAGTATAAGGGTATTGTAAAAGGCAGAATGGGCATACCATTTGAAGATGAAGGAATGTCTGTAGTAAGTATTACTGTAATTGCCACACTTAATGAAATAAATGGACTTACAGGAAGGCTTGGAACAATAGAGCATGTTACTGTTAAGACGGCTATTTCCAAAAAGGAGATGCCATGTCCATAGAAAATGGAAAAAACAGAATAAATAGCTATGTTGTGGCAGCCAGTGAATGGGAAAGAAAAAAAGGCAGTTCAAACAATGTATATATGTCTCAAGATTTTCAAGAAGAAAGATATTCTATTTCTGATGATGAAGAAATTATCAAAAAAGGTAAAGAGCATATACAAAAGATAATAATAGAGACTCTTTATAAGGAGCATGATCTAAGTGATAAGGACCTTATTTGGCTTATAGATAATATAGACAATAAGGGAAAAAAACTTCTTTTTGAGAAATCAAAATCTTTAAGAGACAAGTATTACGGAAAGAAAGTTTATCTTAGAGGTCTTATAGAGTTTACGAATTATTGTAAAAGAGAGTGTAGGTATTGTGGGATTAATGCCTATAATAAAAAAGCAGTTAGATATAGGTTGACCAAGGAAGAAATATTGGAGTGTTGTGAAAATGGAAGAAAATTAGGATATAGCACTTTTGTTCTTCAAGGTGGTGAAGATCCATATTTTAAAGATGAAGTAATGGTAGATATAGTTAAATCTATAAAAAAGAAATATAAGGGATGTGCAGTAACTCTTTCAATAGGAGAGAGAAGTTATGAAAGTTATAAGGTTTTGAGAGAGGCAGGAGTAGATAGATTTTTGCTTAGACATGAAACTGTAAATGAGGAACTTTATAGATGGCTACATCCAAAATCAGAGTTTGAAACTAGAAAAAACTGTTTACTTAATCTGAAAAAGCTGGGTTATCAAACTGGAGCAGGATTTATGGTTGGACTTCCTTGGTACACGACAAAAGATTATGTAGGAGATTTAAGGTTTATAAAAAACTTACAAGCTGAAATGGTGGGGATAGGACCATATATTACACATGAAGACACAAGTATGAAAGATTATAAAAGTGGAGATTTAGAAACTACTATATTGATGCTTTCTCTTGTAAGAATGTTGCTTCCTAAAGTATTACTTCCGGCTACAACAGCTCTTGGAACAATATCAAAAGATGGAAGAAAGGCGGGATTAGATGTAGGATGCAATGTAATTATGCCTAATTTATCGCCTGAAAATCATAGAAAAGATTACTCGCTTTACAATAATAAAAAAAGTAGTGGAAGTGAGTCTGCACAAGCCCTAAAACTTATAGTTGATGAAATTGAAAAGTATGGCTATAAATGTGATATGGCTAGGGGCGATAGTAAGATGCTTGATTCTTCTATTTAAAAGTAAGTATATATACATATAAAGCTAAAGATTAGAAAAATACTAAAAATACATGCTAGTCTAAATATGTCTGACAAAAAAGAAATTATCTGATTTGAAAGGTGGAAAAACAATGACAAGAAAAAGATTCGATGAAAATATGAAGATAGACAGAGAGTATGTTCTATCTTTAATTGAAGGTGCAAAAGAAACTACAAAAGAGGAAATAGACAGAATTCTAGAAAAGGCTAAAAATAAAAAGGGGCTTGAACACTCTGAAGTAGCAGCTCTTTTGGAAATTGAAGATAAAGAGCAGGTAAAGAAGTTATTTGAAATAGCAGGTCAAGTAAAGAAAGATGTCTATGGAAATAGAATAGTACTTTTTGCTCCATTATATATAAGCGATTATTGTGTAAATAACTGTGTATACTGTGGATATAAATGTAAAAATAAATTTGTAAGAAGAAGACTTACAATGGATGAAATAAGAAAAGAAGTAGAAATACTTGAAAAAATGGGACATAAAAGATTGGCTCTTGAAGCAGGTGAAGACCCTGTTAACTGTCCAATAGAATATGTTCTTGAATCAATAAAGACAATATATGATACATATGAAAAAAACGGAGCTATAAGAAGAATAAATGTAAATATAGCAGCTACAACTGTGGAAAACTACAAGAAGTTAAAAGAAGCTCAAATAGGAACATATATACTTTTCCAAGAATCATATGATGAAGAAGTGTATAAGAAAATGCATCCGAACTGCTTGAAGGGAAATTATGATTATCATACTACTGCCTTTGACAGAGCTATGGAAGGTGGAATAGATGATGTAGGAGCTGGAGTTTTGTTTGGACTTGCAGATCCTAAGTTTGAAGTTTTGAGTTTGATGATGCATAATCAACATCTTGAAAAGAAGTTTGGAGTAGGTTTCCATACAATATCAGTTCCTAGGTTAAGACCAGCAGAAGGAGTAACACTTGAAAACTTCCCACATCTTGTAGATGATGATATGTTTAAGAAGATAGTTGCAATTATAAGATTGGCAGTTCCTTATACTGGAATGATTCTTTCAACTAGAGAAGATGAAGAGATGAGAAAAGAACTTCTTGAATATGGAATATCTCAGGTAAGTGCTGGTTCATGTACAGGTGTAGGTGGGTATGAAGAAGCTATGAATGGAAAGAATGTAGATCAGTTTGAAAAAGCCGACGAAAGAACACCTATAGAAGTAATAGAAGATTTAATAGATCATAATTATATTCCAAGTTATTGTACAGCCTGTTATAGAACAGGTAGAACAGGTGAAAAGTTTATGAATATAGCGAAATCTGAAAAGATTCACTATATGTGTAAGCCAAATGCCTTAACTACATTGATGGAATATGCAATAGATTATGGAGATGAAAGATTTCTTAAAAAGGCAGAGAAGTTTGTAAGAGAACAGGCTTCTACAATAGATAGGGCTGATATAAAAAAATTCATTCTTGCTAATATAGACAAACTTAAAAATGGCGAAAGAGACCTGTATATATAGTCAAAAAGGATGTATAGAAAATGAATAAGACACCTATGGCAAATAGAAAAAGTATAGTTCTTGCAGGTAATAGAAATGCTGGAAAGTCCACTCTTTTTAATAAATTAATAGGACATGAAAGATCTATTGTATCCGATGTAGCGGGAACTACAACAGATCCTGTTTGGAAGGCATCAGAAATTATAGGATTTGGTCCAGTAAAAATTGTAGATACAGCTGGAATTGATGATATAGGAGTATTGGGGGCTCAGAGAGTAAAAAAGAGTCAGGAAGAATTAAAAGAAGCTGATTTGATAATATATCTTATAAATATTTT
>X411_Leopard__coassemble_65_pt1 | contig 45064 bp, 53 predicted proteins | sample X411_Leopard__metabat2_low_PE_007 | metagenome-assembled genome bin X411_Leopard | reverse complement strand
TACTCCAGAAGATTACATGGGTGATGTTATGGGTGACTTAAACTCAAGAAGAGGTATGATTCAGGGTATGGAAGCTAGAAACGGTGCTCAGGTAATAAGAGCTCACGTTCCACTATCTGAAATGTTCGGATATGCAACTGACCTAAGATCTACTACTCAGGGTAGAGCTACTTACACTATGATATTTGACCACTATGCACAGGTTCCAGCATCAGTTGCTAAGGCAATAAGTGAAGGAAAGTAATTAGTGTATTAAAATAGAAAAAACTTTAATTAAAAGCGATTAGTTTTTGATTGAAACGTTGAAAAATACGTAAAAAAGTGATATACTTATATAGAATTTACAGTTTATTGTAAAAAAAAGGTGGGTATTATAATACCCACCGCATAATAAATAAAATATTATTTTATAATAGGGAGGAAATTTGAAATGGCAAAAGCTAAATTTGAAAGAAGTAAGCCACATGTTAATATCGGTACAATAGGTCACGTTGACCACGGTAAGACTACATTAACAGCAGCTATAACTAAGACTTTATATGACAGATATCAGTTAGGAGAAGCAGTAGACTTCGCTAACATAGATAAGGCTCCAGAAGAAAGAGAAAGAGGTATCACAATATCTACTTCTCACGTTGAGTATGAAACTCCAAACAGACACTATGCTCACGTTGACTGCCCAGGACATGCTGACTACGTTAAGAACATGATCACAGGTGCAGCTCAGATGGATGGTGCAATACTAGTTGTTGCAGCTACTGATGGTCCAATGCCTCAGACAAGAGAACATATACTACTTTCTAGACAGGTTGGTGTACCTTACATAGTTGTATTCTTAAACAAGTGTGATATGGTAGACGACGAAGAACTTCTAGAATTAGTTGAAATGGAAGTAAGAGAACTATTAAGCGAATATGATTTCCCAGGAGATGATACTCCAATAGTTAGAGGATCTGCTTTAATGGCAATAGAAGATCCTAAGTCTAAGTGGGGAGATATCATAGTTGATTTCTTCGAACAGATAGACGAATATATACCAGCTCCAGAAAGAGCAGTTGACAAGCCATTCCTAATGCCAGTAGAAGATATATTCTCAATCACTGGTAGAGGTACTGTTGCAACTGGTAGAGTTGAAAGAGGTATACTTAAGGTTTCTGACGAAGTTGAACTAGTTGGATTATCTGAAAAGCCAAGAAAGGTTGTTGTAACTGGAGTTGAAATGTTCAGAAAGTTACTAGATCAGGCTGAAGCTGGAGATAACATAGGAGCTCTTCTTAGAGGTATCCAGAGAGATGAAATAGAAAGAGGACAGGTTCTTGCTGCTCCTGGTTCTGTTCACGCTCATACTAAGTTTACAGCAGAAATATACGTTCTTAAGAAAGAAGAAGGTGGTAGACATACTCCATTCTTCAACGGTTACAGACCTCAGTTCTATTTCAGAACAACTGACGTAACTGGTGAGTGTAAGCTACCAGAAGGTATAGAAATGGTTATGCCTGGTGACAACGTAACTATAGAAGTTGACCTAATCAACTCTATATGTGTAGAAGAAGGACTAAGATTCGCTATCAGAGAAGGTGGTAGAACAGTTGCTTCTGGTGTTGTTGCATCAATAATAGAATAATTAAATTTTATTTAACATATAAGAAGATCGCTTTGCGGTCTTCTTTTTTTATATAGATATTTACTTTCTTAAATAGATAGAATTGTTTATTGCAAGAAAAAAGATTTTAAAAAACACTATATATAAATAATGACATGTATTTTATAAACTCAAAAAATATAAGAATTTAAAAAAATAATATTAAAGTACCATACTATTAGTTTTTTAAACATATTTTTCATAGAAAATAAAAAAATAAATTATTTAAATAAAATTCTTTTTTTAAAGAATGAAAATACAGTAAGAAAAAGTCGATAAAAATAAAAAAATATAGGAATATTATCATAATAAGTTAATAAAATTAAAACACGAAAAAGATTGATGACTTGACTTATTATAGAAAAAGGAATAACATTAAGATATACAGTTAGAAATCATACGATTTTTTTTACTTATTATAACATTTGTAAATAGCTTTTAGCACTGTGTTTTTCGTAATTTATGTAGTAATACTTATATCGAAAGGAGGTTTTCTATATGGGAATTAAACACAATATAGAAAGAAAGATAGCTGCCAAGGGAATAGAGCAGGTTATTAAATCCATTAAGGACAAAGATATAGAAGAAAAGGAAAAAGCCATGCTTAATCTTGTCGATATATATCAAAAACACGCAGGAAACATGTTTGATGAATCTATTTATGACACGGTAAGAGAGATGATAAAAGACAAAGATGGAAAATGGATTAATTATGTATACGATAAGATGGATCGCTTAGATACAAATGTAATTAAAATGACTGCTTTAAACTTAGGATTTACAGCAGCATATTATGGTAAAAAAATAATAAATGAAAAAAGAGTTGAATATGGATGTAACGTCCCATGGTTAATACTTATGGATCCAACGAGTGCTTGCAATATGAAATGCAAGGGATGTTGGGCTTCGGAATATGGTCACAATCAAAGTTTGTCATTTGAGGAACTTGATGATATCATTAAGCAAGGTAAAGAACTAGGGATTTTTTTCTATATGTACACTGGTGGCGAGCCGTTAATGAGAAAAGCCGATTTGATAAAGCTATGTGAAAAACACAGAGATTGTTATTTTGTAGCCTTTACAAATGGTACGTTAATTGATGAGAAGTTTGCTGATGAAATGGCAAGGGTAGGAAATTTTTCAGTAACTCTTAGTGTAGAAGGTTTCGAGGAAGAAAACGATAGCAGGCGCGGAGAAGGTTGTTTTGATAAAGTAATGCATGCTATGGACATTCTTAGAGAAAGAGGGCTCATATTTGGAACATCTATTTGTTATACAAGCAAAAATATAGAAACCGTTCTTTCTGATGAATTCTTAGATATGATAATAGATAAGGGGGCAATGTATAGTTGGTACTTTAACTATATGCCAGTTGGAAATGATGCTCTTCCAGAGTTGATACCTACAGTTGAGCAAAGAGAATATATATATCATAGAGTAAGAGAGGTAAGAGCCTTGGAAGGTGGAAAACCAATAATGTTGCTAGATTTCCAAAATGATGGTGAGTATGTAGGTGGATGTATTGCAGGTGGAAGAAATTACCTTCATATTAATTCAGCAGGAGATGTAGAACCTTGTGTATTTATACACTATTCCAACTCAAATATAAGAGAGAATACACTTTTAGAAAGTTTAAAATCTCCTTTATTTATGGAGTATAGGAATGGACAACCATTTAATGATAATCATCTTCGACCTTGTCCAATGTTGGAGAATCCAGAACTTTTGAGAGAAATGGTTAACAGATCTAAGGCACATTCTACGGATTTAATATCTCCAGAAAGTGTAGAAGATTTGACTGATAAATGTAAACCATACTCTCAAGAATGGAAGAAAAAAGCAGATGAATTATGGGAAGAATCACAAGAGAGAGAGAGAGCTTAAAACTTTACATAGAGCTATTGATATTAAAAGCGTCAATTTTAAAAATATTATAGAGAATAGTAATTTATTAACTGGATAGGATATAGAATAACTATAGGATAATATTATTAATTTTTAAATAAGGGGTAACGTAGTTTGCTCCTTATTTTTTATTTTTTGATAAAAAAATACCAACACTAAATTAAATTTAAATGGCAAATCAAATAAAATAATTAGAAAAATAAGCCCTATTTCATTTTTGCCTTTTTATTACCGAAATTATATAATGTAATCTATAAAAAGGGGTGATTAAATGAGCAATTTTATTAGATATAGATTAAATACAAAAGATAGACCAGGTGTTACCTCAGATGTTTTAACTGCATTAAAGAAGTATAATGTAGATTTAAAACTTTTAGAAGTCAAAAGTAAAGAAATTCTTATAAAAATAGATAAAAGTAATAAAGATATTATTCTTAATCATGTAGATGAAGTTGAAAGTGTAGAAAGTATTGAGGAAATCAAGTATACCGATAGTGAAATGGATGAAATTAATATGGTTAGGCTTATTGACTCTATAGATGAGGGTATAATGTCAGTAGATGAAAATTATAAAATAGTTACATTTAATAATGTTTGTGAGGAAATGTTTTTTATAGATAAATCAAAGGTCATAAATAAAGACATCTCAGAAATAAGTTCTTTAAAAAGTATTGTTAAAGAGATATTTGAAGGAAAACCGAAGTTTGATTATAGAGATATTAGATTTGAATTTGCAGGAAAAAGTATCAGAAAATTAGTAAGTTGCAGAAAGATAATGGATAACAATGAAAAAATAGTAGGTGTGACATTTATTTTTAAAATATTTGATAACTCAATAAGAATATCCGTTTTGATGAATGAAAAAGAAGATGAAAAAACAAATCTTATAGGAAAGAGTAAGAGCATAAATAAAATAAGAAAATATATATCTATAGCAAGTGATAGTAATTCCAGTGTGATGATTTTGGGGGAAAGTGGAACTGGAAAAGAGGTTGTAGCAAAAGAAATAGTTTATAATAGCGAACGTTTCGATAAGCCATTTGTATCTATTAATTGTGCAGCATTGCCAGATGATTTAATAGAAAGTGAATTATTTGGTTATAAAAGAGGTGCTTTTACGGGTGCAAATAACGATAAAAAGGGTCTTTTTATGGAAGCCAATCATGGTACTTTATTCCTTGATGAAATTGGAGAGATGGGACCACTTACTCAAGCAAAACTTTTAAGAGTATTGCAAGAAAATAAGATTAGAAGAGTGGGATCTACAGAAGAAGAAGAAATAGATGTAAGAATAATATGTGCGACAAATAGAAATTTAGAAGAAATGGTTAAAGAAAAAAAGTTTAGAGAGGATTTATATTATAGATTAAATGTTCTTCCAATAAAAATTTCTCCTCTTAGAGAAAGAAAAGAAGATATACCCCTTTTGGTTACGCATTTTATTTCAGTTTTAAATAAGAAGTTAAATAAAAATATTGAGGGTTATAGTCAAAGTTATATAAATAAGATGATGGAATTTGAATATAGAGGTAATGTAAGAGAGTTAAAGAATGTGGTTGAAAGATCTATAAATTTATCTAAAGAGAATATTTTGACTTCAGATACAATATATACAACCGAGAAAATGATAGAAACTTTTTTTGAAGAAACAATTGAAACTAAAGAGATGAATTATAAAGATGAAAATAGCTATTGTGTAGATAGGGGTAAATCTTTAAAGGAATCAGTTGAAGAAATGGAAAAAAAAATAATAGAAGATATTATGAAAAATAGATGTGGTAGCATAAGGAAAACGGCAAAAGAATTAAAAATATCTCATACAACCCTTATAAATAAATGTAAGAAATATGGAATAGAATATTTAAAATAATTTGGTAAAAAGAACATAGATATAGTTATAGGTGTAAAAAAAATATTACAGTGTAAATAAATATTTACAAGAAAATGAGGAGTTCGTAAAAGATTATTTACAAGAAAAAACATAAGGGAAAATATTTTCCTAAAACTGTTGAAAATACAGCTTTTAAAATATGAAAAAAAGTTGGCATGTAAATTGCTTCTATAAAGGTGTAAAAATATTAGTTGAAAATTTTGGAGGTATTTACAATGGAAAGAAAAGCAGTAGAAAGTTTAGGATTTGGTTCAAAGGCAATACATGCTGGCAATTTTAAGGATTTAAATGCAGGAGCACTAGCTACACCTATTTACGCAACATCAACTTTTATATTCGATTCAGCTGAACAGGGTGGAAGAAGATTTGCTTTGGAAGAAGATGGATATATTTACAGTAGACTAGGAAACCCTACAACTAAAGTAGTGGAAGATAAAATAGCTATACTTGAAGGTGCAGAAGCTTGTGCAGCAGCAGCATCAGGTATTGGTGCAATATCATCAGCACTATGGTCAGCTTTAAAGGCTGGTGATCATGTAGTAGCATCAGATACTTTATATGGATGCACATTCTCACTATTAAATCATGGTTTAACTAGATTTGGTGTGGAAGTAGACTTTGTGGATATTACTGATCCTGAAAATGTAAGAAAGGCTATGAAGCCAAATACAAGAGTAGTTTATCTTGAGACACCAGCAAACCCTACATTAAAGATTTCCGATGTTAGAAAGATTTCTGAAATAGCTCATGAAAATAAGGATTGTATGGTATTTGTGGATAATACTTTCTGTACACCATTTATTCAGAGACCGCTTACATTAGGTGCAGATGTAGTACTTCATTCAGCAACTAAGTATCTAAATGGACATGGAGATGTTGTAGCAGGTTTTGTAGCAGGTAGTGCTGAGTTTATTACACAGGTAAAATTATTTGGAATAAAAGATATGACTGGTGCAGTTCTTAGCGCGTTCGATGCATTCTTAATAGGAAGAGGATTAAAGACACTAGAAGTAAGAATGAAGCAACATTGTGCTAATGCTAAGAAGGTAGCCGAATTCTTAGAGGAACATAAGGCAGTAGATAAGGTATTTTATCCTGGTCTTGATAGTTTTGAACAGAAAGAACTTGCAGCAAGCCAAATGCAACTTCCAGGTGCAATGATAGCATTTGAATTAAAGGGTGGAGTAGAAGAAGGAAAGAAACTTCTTAACTCATTAAATATGATTAAGTTAGCAGTTAGCTTAGGTGATGCTGAAACGTTAATTGAACATCCAGCTTCAATGACTCATTCACCTTATACGAAGGAAGAAAGAGAAGCTTCAGGAATATCTGACGGACTAGTAAGAATATCTGTTGGTCTTGAAAGTGTAAATGATATAATAAATGATTTAAATGAATCTCTAAATAAGTTAGTATAATTTCATAGTAGTATATATGCTTTATAAAAAGTAAAGTCATCTAATTAACATAATATAAAATATAAGAAACATTTAATAAATGCAATCCATTTTGGGTTGCATTTATTAAAAGTAAAAAAAGAGGTATGCTAATGAAGAAAAAAAATATAGAAAACAATGTTGATGAAATAGATGAAGTAAAAGTCTCTGGTGGAGAAAACGGTGTAGAAGCAAATGGAAAGGCTCTAATACCATTTTTAGTTTTTGTAGGAGTATACTTGGGAAGTGGAATTATACTTCAACTAAAGGGTGTAGAAATGGCTTTCTATCAGTTTCCGGCTCCACTAGCAGTAGTTATAGGAGTGATATCAGCATTTATCTTAATAAAAGGAGATTTTAATGATAAATTCGATACTTTTATAAAGGGATGTGGAGATTCTAATATAATAATTATGTGTATAATTTATTTATTAGCAGGTGGTTTTGCTTCAGTATGCAAAGCCATGGGTGGAATAGATTCAACAGTAAATCTTGGATTAACATACATACCAACTGAGTATTTGGCAGCAGGTGTGTTTATAATATCAGGTTTTATTGCCACAGCTACAGGAACTTCCGTTGGGAGTGCAGCTGCGGTAGGGCCAATTGCAATAGCAGTGGCAGAAAAATCTGGAACTTCATTACCGTTAATGATGGGATGTGTATTAGGAGGGATAATGTTAGGCGATAACTTATCTATAATATCAGATACAACGATAGCATCTACAAGAACACAAGGATGTGAGATGAAGGATAAGTTTAAACTGAATTTATGGCTTACAATAATACCAGCAATAATAACAGTAATTTTATTAATAGTTTTTGGAAAGCCAGAAACAGCAGTTCAAGTAGAAAGCTACGATTTTAATGTAGTAAAAGTATTACCTTATGTGCTGGTTTTAGTTTCCGCTGTTGCAGGGGTAAACGTTTTTGTAGTTTTAATTGCAGGAATTATTTTTGCAGGTGGAATAGGATTATTTTATGGAGATCTTAATTTACTTACATTTTCACAAGCTATTTATGAAGGATTTACAGGAATGACCGATATATTTTTACTTTCTCTATTAACTGGTGGATTGGCAGAGATGGTAAATAAAGCAGGTGGAATATCATATCTTCTTGTAAATGTACAAAAGTTTATAAAGGGTAAAAGATCTGCTCAATTGGGAATATCAGCATTAGTATCAATAACAGATATAGCAATAGCTAATAATACGGTAGCAATAATTATAAATGGTGAAGTAGCAAAAAGACTTTGCTATAAATATAAATTAGATCCAAGAAGAAGTGCCGCCTTATTGAGTACATTCTCTTCTGTATTCCAAGGTCTTATACCATATGGTGCACAAATGCTTATAGTAACAAGTTTTGCAGGTGGAAGAGTGTCTCCATTAGAGCTTCTTCCTTACGCTTGGTTTATCTATCTTTTGGCGATATCAGCGATAGTATCGATATTTATACCTTTTTCTGATGGGCTTGTTAGAAAAGATCCGTGGGACTTTGAACATCAAGTAGCTTCAAGTAAGGTTTTAAAAGAAAAAAAGCATAATGAAAATAATACACTTGGGAATAGTATAGTAGAAGTCAAATAATGAGATATTAATATCATTATATTTTAAAAAGTCTTTCATATGAAAGGCTTTTTTTATTTCTTAAAATATCCTAATAAAAGTTGAAAAAAATATATATTTAGTATAATATATCAAAAGGTAAGATATATGCAAAAATGCAGATAGTATCAATAAATTTAAAAGTGTAAGTACTAGAAAAAGAGGTGAAAATGAAAGATATAAAATTTGAAAATGAAAGAGCAGAAAAAATTTCTAAAGATGAATTAGAGATTGCTCCCAATGGAAAAGCTCTAATTCCCTTTTTAGTTTTTATAGGAGTATACCTTGGAAGTGGAATAATACTTCAATTAAAAGGTGTAGAAATGGCGTTTTATCAATTTCCCGCACCACTTGCAGTAGTAATAGGTATAATAGCAGCTTTTTTAATTATAAAGGGCAAGTTCAGTGATAAATTTGATACCTTCATAAAGGGATGTGGGGATTCTAATATTATTATTATGTGTATTATATATTTGTTGGCAGGTGGATTTGCCTCTGTTTGCAAGGCTATGGGAGGTATAGATTCTACTGTAAACTTAGGTCTTACATACATTCCACCACAATACCTAGCCGCAGGAGTTTTTGTAATATCAGCTTTTATTGCTACGGCTACGGGAACGTCAGTAGGAAGTGCAGCTGCAGTAGGACCAATTGCAATAGCAGTGGCAGAAAAATCCGGAACTTCATTACCGCTAATGATGGGCTGCGTTTTGGGTGGTATAATGTTGGGGGATAATTTATCGATAATATCAGATACGACCATAGCATCTACAAGAACTCAAGGTTGTGATATGAAGGATAAATTCAAACTTAATCTTTGGTTGACAGTCTTGCCTGCAATAATAACAATTGTTTTGCTCATTCTATTTGCAAAGCCAGATACTGTAGTAAGCACGGGAGATCATCAGTTCAATATTATAAAAGTTCTCCCATATATATTTGTTTTAGTAACGGCTATATTTGGAATGAATGTTTTTATGGTACTAATAGGAGGAACTATTTTTGCAGGGGCAATAGGTATTTACTTTGGAGACCTAAACCTTCTAACTTTATTCCAGTCTATATATAGCGGTTTTACAGGAATGACCGATATATTTTTACTTTCCCTATTAACTGGTGGATTGGCAGAGATGGTAAATAAAGCAGGTGGAATATCATATCTTCTTGTAAATATACAAAAATTTATAAAGGGAAAGAAAACTGCTCAGCTAGGAATATCAGCCCTAGTGTCTATTACAGATATTGCAGTTGCAAATAATACTGTATCAATAATAATAAATGGTGAAATTGCAAAGAGAATATGCTATAAATACAAGATAGATCCAAGGAGAAGTGCAGCTTTATTAAGTACTTTTTCAACGGTATTTCAGGGGCTAATTCCTTACGGGGCTCAGATGCTAATAGTAACAAGTTTTTCTAATGGAAAAGTTTCTCCGCTTGAAGTTCTTCCATATACTTGGTTTATCTATCTTTTGGCAATATCAGCGATAGTATCTATATTTATACCTTTTTCAGATGGATTAATTAGAAAAAATCCTTGGAATTTTGATAAAGAAATTGATGAAAAAAGTCTTTTAGAAAAAAATTAAGAAATATACAAAGCTTCCTTGTAGAACAAGGGAGTTTTTTTATGTAAAAATATATATAAATAGTTTAATCGATTTAATGTTAATTTAAGATTGGCGTTATCATCATTTAATTTAGGGCGAATATACTAGGAGTATAGATAAGAGAGCTTATTTAAAACATAAATTAGAATAGTTGAAAGAGAGGTATTATTAGATGGAAAAATTAATGACAAGAAGCTCAAACTGGAGAAGTATATTTAACGGTACAAACTTAAAGATTTTTGCGGCAATACTTATGCTTGGAGATCATATTTATGAATTTTGGTATTCAACAGGAAATTTCATGCTGTTGCACATGCTAGGTAGGATGGTATTTCCAATATTTTTATTTTTATCTGCGGAGGGTTTTCATTATACTAAAAGCAAAAAAGGATACATTATAAGGATGCTTATAGCAGGCATAGCAATGACAGTAATAAGCATGACTGTAACAGAGCTATTTCCAAATGATAATATAGTATTTGCAAATAATGCTTTTAAGACGTTTTGTACAGTAGCTGTATATATGTTAGCCTGGGATTATATAAAAGATGGGATAAAGACAAAGAAAGTAAAAGAAATTTTTAAAGGTATTGGTATTTCACTTATTCCTATTGTAGTTATGGTATTTATCAATATGATAATAATGCTAACTGCAAAAGATGGGATAGTTCCAGATGGATATAGAATACTACTTATGATATTGATGTCATTTCCCAATTTAATGGTTGAAGGTGGAGCAGCAATGGTGCTATTGGGATTACTATTTTATATATTTAGAGAAAATAGAATAATACAAGTTTTAGTTTTAGTAGCACTTTCAGTATTTGTATATATTATAAATAAAAATAGTGTTCAATGGATGATGGTTTTTGCAGCAATTCCTATGCTTCTTTACAATGGTGAAAAGGGTAGGGGATTAAAATATTTCTTCTATATATATTATCCCGTACATCTTGTTATCCTTTATTTGATAGCGACATTTATATAAGTAATTAAAAAAATATTTATTGATTCAATATTTTCTGTAAAGTTATTACATATTAATTAAAAATACAATCCTTCTGTGATAGAATAAAGTCATAGAAGGATTTTTTATACATAATATACTTAAGTATCTTTATATTATTCAGATAAAGATATAAATAATAAATCCATCTTTAAAGAGCAAATTTTAAAAAGCATTGTAAAGGGGGTTTATAAATGAACAACAGTATGTTTGAAAAGGGAATTTTAATTGTAGATGATGAAGTAGAACTTTTAGATCTTATAGAGATTTCATTAAGAAAGGAAGGCTTTAAAAATATATATAGGGCTGAAAGAGGTAAAAAAGCCATAGAAATTATTGATAAAGAAAATATAGAATTAGCAGTTTTAGATGTGATGTTGCCTGATATGGAAGGATATGATATTTGCAGATATATACGTTTGAAATCAAATATGCCAGTGATTTTTCTATCTGCAAAAGGAGACGAAGAAGATAGGATAATTGGTTTGGCAACTGGAGCTGATGACTATGTAAGCAAGCCTTTTAGCATAAAGGAACTGATATTGAGAATAAAAATAAAATTAAAAAGAGTTATAGAATTTGAAGAAACGATAGCAATTACGGATAAAGAGAGTTTAAGTGATGTTTTAGAAGTAGGTGATTTTACAATAGATAAGCTTAAAATGGAAGTTAAAAAGAAGGATCAAGATATTGAGTTAAAAGCAAAAGAATACAAGATGTTTCTATATATGGCAGAAAATAAAAATCAAATTATAAGCAAGGAAAGATTTTGTAATGAAGTTTGGGGAGAAGATTTTTTCGGATTTGATAACACGATTACTGTTCATATAAGAAGGTTAAGAGAGAAAATAGAAGAAGATCCTTCTAATCCTGAGTATATAAAAACAGTGAAAGGCTTAGGTTATAAATTAGTTATAGGAGAATAAGATGATAAAATCGAAACTTACGATACAGTATATTATTAGTCTTGGCTTAATCTCTATAATAATAATATTTGTAAATTTATTTGCGGGATTTTATTTAGTATATAACGATAATGCTGTAAGGGGTAAAGAAAAGGAATTAGATAAATATACGAGAGACTTTGAAAAATATATTGAAGATGATAAGGGAAAAATAAAAATAAGTAAAGAAGGAGAGGCTTCTTTATCTAAAAAAAATCTTTGGATACAAATATTAGATGAAAATGGTCTCGAAGTAAGCAGTTATAGAAAACCCCAAAATGTAAATACAAAACTTACACCTTCAGAAATTGTAAATGCCTATAAATATGGTGGAAGTATTGATGGAAACTCAGAGGTACTATTTGGTAATAAAAAAATAGGTAATAAAAGCTATACTTATTTAATTGCTTTTCCTATGAAGAAAATAAGGAAATATACTATAGTGGTAGACAATTCATCTTTTATGAATAGTTTTAAAAGTATAATTACAAAGATTATAGTTATAGATTTAATTGTAGCTGCTTTTTTGGGATACATATTCAGCAGGAGGCTTACAGACCCTATAAAAAAAATGGTTTTAGGCATAGAAGAACTAGCAGATGAAAAAAAATATGAAAAAGTAGCAGAAAAGGGATTGTATAAAAGTGTCTTTAAGCAAATGAATATTTTGTCTTCTAAGTTGGAAGCCAATGAAAAAGAAAGAATTGAAATACAAAATATGAGGAGAGATTGGATAGCAAATATTTCTCATGATATTAAAACACCACTGGCATCTATTAAAGGTTATGCAGAACTTATGGATGGTTCGTATGATTTAACGGAAAGCGAAGTAAAAAAATATGCAGAGATTATAGAAGAAAAATCGGATTACTTAAAGAATTTGGTTGAAGATTTAAACCTAACTATGAAGCTAGAGGATAATAAGGAGATTATGAATATTAAACAAGTGAATATAGTTTCACTTGTTAGGGAAACGGTTATAGAAGTTTTAAACGATCCTTTATACAAACATTCCAACGTTGAGATGCATAGTGTAGAAGATGATATAGAGCTAGAGTTAGATGAAAAGCTAATGAAGAGGGCAATAAGCAATTTAGTATACAATTCTCTAATACATAATGAAAAAAAAGTAGATATAGTTATAGAGATACAAAAAAGTGATTTAGTTGAAATAATTATATCTGATAACGGAAAAGGGATTTGTGAGGAAGATATAGGCAAAGTATTTGATAGATATTATAGGGGAACTAATACTGGCGAGGCGCATAAAGGTTCTGGATTAGGTATGGCAATAGTCAAAGATATAGTTCTTTCTCACAATGGACAGATTGATTTATTGAGCAAAGAAAATAAGGGAGTAAAGGTATATATAAAACTTCCATATATAAAGAAGAAATAATTTTTTTTAAGAGTTGTATAAATGGTAAAGATTAGAAAGTTGCTTCTATCTTTGCCATTTTTTGATTTTCTATATAAGAAAATGTTTACCTTGTTAAATTGGGAAAAATGTGAGTAAAATCTATATTTTAGGATATATATAAATAGATAGTCTAAAAAGTTCAAAGGCTTGAAAATAGATGATTTTAGTAAAAAAAGATGTCAAAACCTCTATATAAAAAAATAAATGAAAAAAGTTTAAAAAAAAGCTCAAAAAACCTTGCAAAAACTAGATATCTTTGGTAAAATAATCTAGTACGCTTGAGAGAGCGATAGTTTTGGGTGGATAAATTCAAAATCGATAAGAAATTAGGAAACACCCGGAACGGTGTATCGGTGTTTGATTTATCTGGCCAGGTAAATAAGATAGAAGGAGGGACAGACATGGCTAAGAATGAAAAGATAAGAATAAGATTAAAATCATATGATCATAAGTTATTAGATTACTCAGCTACTAGAATAGTTGAAACAGCTAAGAAGGCTGGTTCTCAGGTATCAGGTCCAATACCTCTTCCAACAGAGAAGAAGGTTGTGACTATACTAAGAGCTGTACATAAGTATAAAGACTCTAGAGAACAGTTTGAAATAAGAACTCATAAGAGACTTATAGATATAGCTAATCCAACACCAAAGACAGTTGACTCATTAATGAAGCTTGACTTGCCAGCTGGTGTAGATATAGAAATCAAGTTATAAGAAACCGCCTAAGATAGCAATATCTTAGAATGATTGCCCATAAGGGTAATCCGCTGTAAGAAACATAGGAGGTAAACAATGAAGGGAATTTTAGGAAAGAAAATAGGTATGACTCAGGTATTCTCTGCTGATGGTGCAGTAGTACCAGTAACAGTTGTAGAAGCTGGTCCAGTAGTAGTTACTCAGATTAAGACTGAAGAAACTGATGGATATCAGGCAGTACAGGTTGGTTTTGAAGATGTTAAGGAAAAGGCACTTAATAAGCCTAAGATGGGACATCTTGCAAAGTCAGGTGCAAAGAAGAGAAGCCTAAAGGAATTTAGAGTTGACTCAGTAGAAGGATATGAAGTAGGCCAGGAAATAAAGGCTGATGTATTCGCTGAAGGAGACAAGATAGACGTAACTGGTATCTCAAAGGGTAAGGGATTCCAGGGACCAATAAAGAGACATGGACAGAGTAGAGGTCCAGAATCTCATGGTTCAAGATATCACAGAAGACCAGGTTCAATGGGTGCTTGTTCTTATCCAGGTAGAGTATTTAAGAATAAGAAGCTTGCTGGACACATGGGTAGTGTGAAGGTAACAGTAAAGAATCTTGAAGTTGTTAAGGTAGACGCTGATAAGAATCTTTTATTAATAAAGGGCGCTATTCCTGGTGCTAAGGGTTCAACAGTGACTGTTAAGGCAGCACTAGGCTCTAACTAATCACTAAAGGAAAGGAGGAATAATAATGCCAAAGATTAATGTATTAAACGTATCAGGCCAAAACGTTGGTGAAATAGAATTAAACGATTCAATATTTAATATAGAAGTTAACGAACACGTGCTTTATGAGGCAGTTAAGTGTCAGTTAGCAAACAGAAGACAGGGTACTCAGTCAGCTAAGACTAGATCAGAAGTCAGAGGTGGTGGTAGAAAGCCATGGAGACAGAAAGGTACTGGTAGAGCTAGACAGGGTTCTATAAGATCTGTACAGTGGGTAGGCGGTGGAGTTGCATTTGCACCAAAGCCAAGAGATTACAGCTACTCACTACCAAAGAAGGTTAGAAGACTTGCAATGAAGTCTGCTTTAACTTCTAAGGTACAGGGTGAAGAAATAATAGTATTAGATACTTTAAGTTTCGACACTCCAAAGACTAAGGAAATGGTAAATGTTCTAAAGAACGTAAACGCAGCAAAGAAGACTTTAGTAGTAACAGCTGACAATGATGTAAATGTTGTTAAGTCTGTAAGAAATATAGAAGGTGCTAATATATGTCATGTAAGCACACTTAATGTTTATGATATACTAAACTGTGATTCTTTCATAATAACTACAGACGCAGTTAAGAAAGTGGAGGAGGTGTACGCATAATGACAAATCCACATGATATAATAATAAAGCCAGTCGTTACTGAACAGTCAATGGCTGAAATGGCTAATAAGAAATACACTTTTGTTGTTGCAAAGAACGCTAATAAGACAGAAGTAAAGAAAGCAGTAGAAAAGATATTTGACGTTGAAGTAGCAAGTGTAAACACTCTAAACTACGACGGAAAAACAAAGAGAATGGGAAGAACAGTAGGAAAGACTGCTAGCTTCAAGAAAGCAGTTGTTAAGCTTACTGAAGGAAGCAAGGATATAGAATTCTTCACAGAAATGTAATTCGAATTAAGGAGGAAATAAAAATGGCTATTAAAAAGTTTAAACCAACTTCTCCTGCCTTAAGACAGATGACAGTTTTAAAGTCTGATGAAATAACATGCAACCAGCCAGAGAAGTCTCTTCTTGTTAACCTAAAGAAGAATGCTGGTAGAAATGTTCACGGTAAGATAACTGTTCGTCATAAAGGTGGCGGAAATAAGAGAAAATATAGATTAATAGATTTCAAGAGAAATAAAGATGGTATACCTGCTAAGGTTGCTACAATAGAATACGATCCAAATAGAACTGCTAATATAGCACTTCTTCACTATGCAGATGGTGAAAAGAGATATATACTAGCTCCAGTTGGACTAAAGGTTGGAGAAACAGTTCTTTCAGGAAAGGATGCAGATATCAAGCCAGGTAACTGCTTAGAATTAGGACATATGCCAGTTGGTACAACAGTACACAACGTTGAGTTAAAGGCTGGTAAGGGCGGTCAGTTAGTAAGAACTGCTGGAGCTTCTGCACAGCTAATGTCTAAGGAAAATGGAAAGGCTCTTCTAAGATTACCATCAGGTGAAGTTAGATACGTTCCACTAAATGCTAAGGCAACTGTAGGACAGATAGGAAACATAGAGCACGGAAACATAGTAATAGGTAAGGCAGGAAGAAAGAGACACATGGGAATCAGACCTACAGTTAGAGGTTCTGTCATGAACCCTAATGACCATCCACACGGTGGTGGTGAAGGTAGATGTCCGATAGGTATGCCATCACCAGTTACTCCATGGGGTAAACCAGCTCTTGGATATAAGACTAGAAAGAAAAATCAGGCTTCTAATAAGATGATAGTATCTAGAAGAAGTAAGTAATATATTAATAAACTCGGGAAGGAGGAACATTAATGTCAAGATCAACAAAGAAGGGACCTTTTGTCCATGCAGGATTATTAAAGAAGGTTGAAGCTATGAACGCTAGCGGAAACAAGGAAGTGATAAAGACTTGGTCAAGAACTTCTACAATATTCCCACAGTTCGTTGAACATACTATAGCAGTTCATGACGGAAGAAGACATATACCAGTATATATCACAGAAGATATGGTTGGACATAAATTAGGAGAATTCGTACCTACAAGAACTTTTAGAGGTCACAAGGACGATGAGAAATCTTCAAAGAGAAAATAACTAATTGAAGGTGAAAGGAGGATTTTAAATGGAAGCAAAAGCTACAGCTAAATATGTACATATATCTGCTAGAAAAGCTGGACAGGTATGTGACTTAGTTAGAGGAAAAGACGTTAACGAAGCATTGGCTATATTAAAGTTTACATCAAGATATGCATCAGAAGCTATATCAAAGGTAATAAAGTCAGCTGCTGCAAATGCTGAAAATAACCATGAAATGGACGCAGACAAGTTATATATAGCACATATAGTTGCAAATCAGGGGCCTACAATGAAGAGATTCATGCCTAGAGCACAGGGTAGAGCGACTGAAATAAGAAAAAGAACATCTCACATCGAGGTAATAGTAAAAGAGAGAGAAAACTAATAAGAAGGAGGGACACAAATGGGTCAGAAGGTAAATCCACACGGCTTTAGAGTTGGTGTAATCAAAGATTGGGACTCAAGATGGTTCGCGAATGATAGAAAAGAGTTCGGTGAGTTCATAAAAGAAGATCATGATTTAAGAACTTATTTAAAGAAAGAATTATACTCAGCAGGCTTAGCTAAGATCGAAATAGAAAGATCTGCTAATAAGATAAAGATGGACTTACATGTTGCAAAGCCAGGTGTTGTAATAGGTAAGGGAGGAGCTGAAATAGAAGCTCTTAAGGCTAAGTTAGAAAAGATGACTGGTAAGAAGGTTATATTAAACATAATAGAAGTAAGAAACATAGACAGAGACGCTCAGTTAGTAGCTGAAAACATAGCACAGGCAATAGAAAGAAGAATTGCATTCAGAAGAGCTATGAAGCAGGCTGTTGGCAGAACTATGAAATCAGGAGCAAAGGGTATAAAGGTACTTGCATCTGGTAGATTAGGTGGAGCTGAAATGGCTAGAACTGAAGGATATAGTGAAGGTAATGTTCCACTACAGACTTTAAGATCTGATATAGATTACGGTTTCATAGAAGCAAACACTACTTACGGTAAGATAGGTATAAAGGTTTGGATATGTAACGGTGAAGTTCTTCCAGGAAGAAATATCTCTACTGAAAGAGAAGAAAAGAAGGCAGAAAGAAAGAGAGATAACAGAAGAGGAAGAAACAACGATAGAAGAGGAAGAAATAACGATAGAAGAAACAATAACAGAGGTCCTAGAAATTCTAAGAGAGAATCTAAGTAATAGGATTAATTAGTTCGGAAGGAGGAAACAAACTCATGTTAATGCCAAAGAGAGTAAAACGTCGTAGAGTTCACAGAGGTAGATTAACTGGTAAAGCTAATAAGGGTAACAAAGTTACTTACGGAGAATATGGTCTAGTTGCTTTAGAACCAACTTGGATCACAGCTAACCAGATAGAAGCTGCCAGAATAGCGATGACAAGATATATAAAAAGAGGTGGTAAGGTTTGGATAAAGATCTTCCCACATAAGCCAATAACTAGAAAGCCTGCAGAAACTCGTATGGGTGCTGGTAAGGGTGCTCCAGAATATTGGGTAGCAATAGTTAAGCCAGGTAGAGTAATGTTCGAACTAGCTGGTGTTCCAGAAGACAAAGCAAGAGAAGCAATGAGACTTGCTGCACACAAACTACCAATCAAGTGTAAGTTTGTTAAGAAAGAAGATTTAGAGAAGGTAGGTGAATAGGATGAAAGCTAAAGAATTAAGAAACCTAAAAACTGAAGAATTATTATCAAAATTAGACGAATTCAAGAGTGAATTATTTAGCTTAAGATTCCAATTAGCTACTGGTCAGTTACAGAATACAGCTAGAATTAAGACTGTAAAGAGAGATATAGCAAAGGTTAAGACTGTGCTTACAGAAAGAAAGTTAAACGAAGCTAGAGCTTAATATTGGAAGAAGGAGGCTTTATAGACATGGAAAGAAATAGTAGAAAAGTTAGAGTTGGCCGTGTTGTCAGTGACAAGATGGACAAGACAGTTGTTGTAGCGTGTGAAGATTTCGTAAGACATCCACTATACAACAAGCGTGTAAAGAGAACTAAGAAGTACAAGGCTCATGATGAAATGAACATGTGTAATATAGGTGATAGAGTAAGAATAATGGAAACTAGACCTTTATCTAAGGACAAGAGATTCAGAGTCGTTGAAATAGTAGAAAAGGTAAAATAGTTTTATCAAGAAGGAGGAATTGCGATGATACAGCAGGAAACACGTTTAAAAGTAGCTGATAACTCAGGTGCTAGAGAACTTTTATGCATACGTGTTCTTGGCGGTACTAGAAGAAAGTACGCCAACATAGGTGACGTAATAGTTGCGACAGTTAAAAGTGCAACACCAGGCGGAGTTGTAAAAAAAGGTAAAGTAGTAAAAGCTGTTGTAGTTAGAAGCAAGCAGGGAATGAGACGTGAAGACGGTAGCTATATTTCATTTGATGAAAATGCTGCAGTTATAATAAAGGACGATAAGACACCAGTAGGTACTCGTATATTTGGACCTGTTGCGAGAGAGTTAAGAGACAATGATTATATGAAGATAGTATCTCTTGCTCCAGAAGTACTATAATTAATGGAGGAGGTGCAATAGATCGATGATGCGCGTAAAGAAAGGCGACACTGTAGTAGTTATAGCAGGTAAGGATAAGGGCAAGAAAGGTTTAGTACTAAGCGTTGATGCTAAGAACGATAAGGTTTTAGTTGAAGGTATAAATATAGTAACTAAGCACAATAAGCAGTCTGCTACTAACCCACAGGGTGGAATAACAACAAAGGAAGCTCCTATACATATATCAAATGTAATGCCATTTGACCCAGAAGCAGATAAGGGTGTAAGAGTTAGATACGAAGTTAAAGACGGAAAAAAAGTTAGAGTATCAGCTAAGAGCGGAAAAGAATTATAAGATAAAAACGGTCGAAAGGAGGTAGTATAATGGCTTCAAGATTACAGGAAAAGTATAATAAGGAAGTAGCTCCAGCGTTAATGGAGAAATTTGGATATAAAAATATTATGGAGATACCTAAGCTTGAAAAGATAGTTATAAACATAGGTGCTGGAGATTCTAAGGAAAACTCTAAGGCTTTAGAAAAAGCAATAGAAGAATTAGAAATGATTTCAGGACAGAAACCAGTTATAACAAGAGCTAGAAAGTCAGTAGCGAACTTCAAGTTAAGAGAAGGTATGCCAATAGGAACTAAGGTTACTCTAAGAGGGGATAAGATGTTCTATTTCATGGACAAGCTTGTTTCAGTTTCTCTACCAAGAGTTAGAGACTTTAGAGGTGTTAACCCTAATTCATTCGATGGAAGAGGTAACTATGCTCTAGGAATAAAGGAACAGCTTATATTCCCAGAAATCGAATACGATAAGGTTGACAAGGTAAGAGGTATGGACATAATCTTCGTAACAACTGCAAAGACAGACGAAGAAGCTCGTGAACTAATAAAATTATTAGGAATGCCATTTTCTAAGTAGGTAAAGGAGGGATTCACGTGGCTAGAAAAGCAATAAAGGTTAAGCAGCAGAGAAAGCAGAAATATAAAACTAGAGAATACTCAAGATGTTCAATATGTGGAAGACCACATTCAGTTTTAAAGGACTTCGGTATATGCCGTATATGCTTCAGAGAATTAGCATACAAGGGACAGTTACCAGGAGTAAGAAAAGCAAGTTGGTAAAATTTATATAGATAGATAAATCGGAAGGAGGATTTAAATTATGACAATGACAGATCCAATCGCAGATATGCTTACAAGAGTAAGAAATGCTAATTCTGTAAAGCATGAAACTGTAGATGTTCCTGCTTCTAATATAAAGAAAGAAATCGCTAGAATACTTCTTGAAGAAGGATTCATAAGAGGTTACGATGTAATAGAAGATGGTAAGCAGGGAATAATAAGAATACAGCTTAAGTACGGACAAGAAGGTGAAAGAGTTATCTCAGGATTAAAGAGAATCTCTAAGCCAGGAATGAGAATATATGCAAATTCAGAAGAAATACCAAAGGTATTAAACGGATTAGGTATAGCAATAATATCTACTTCAAACGGTATATTCACTGATAAGCAGGCAAGACAAAATAAAGTTGGTGGAGAAGTAATCTGCTACGTTTGGTAAAATTTCTTATACGCAAGGAGGTGTAATAATGTCAAGAATAGGTTTAAAGCCAATTGAAGTTCCTGCAGGTGTAGATGTTACTATAGCAGATAATAACGTAGTAACTGTAAAAGGACCAAAGGGAACATTAACAGAAGAATTAAGCAATGAAATGATAATAAAGAAGGAAGAGAACACTATAGTAGTTGAAAGACCTACAGAAAACAAGAAGCACAAGAGTCTTCACGGTCTTACTAGAACACTTATAAACAACATGGTAGTAGGTGTATCTGAAGGTTTCGAAAAGAAGCTAGAAGTTAACGGTGTTGGTTATAGATGTCAGAAGCAGGGCAAGAAGTTAGTTATGAATCTTGGATTCTCTCATCCAGTAGAAATGGAAGATCCAGAAGGTATCACTACTGAAGTTCCTAACCAGTTAGAAATAATAGTAAAGGGTGCTGATAAGCAGGCAGTAGGTAACTACGCAGCTAAGATCAGAGCTTGGAGAAAGCCTGAACCATATAAGGGCAAGGGTATTAAGTATGCTGACGAACGTATCATACGTAAGGAAGGTAAGACTGGTAAGAAGTAAAAATTGACGAAAGGAGTGAATACTTATGTTCAAGAAGATAGATAAGAATGCAAACAGAATTGCAAGACATAAGAGAGTAAGAAGAAAAGTAACAGGAACACCTGAAAGACCAAGACTAAGTGTATTCAGAAGTTCTAAGAATATATACGCTCAGATAATAGATGATGTAAACAGAGTAACACTTGTAGCTGCTTCATCACTTGAAGATGCTATAAAGGGCGATGTATCTTACACAGGAAATAAAGAAGCTGCTAGAAAAGTTGGAGAACTAGTAGCAAAGAAAGCCGCTGAAAAGGGTATAACAGAAGTTGTATTCGACAGAGGTGGATATATATACCATGGTAGAGTATTAGAACTAGCTGAAGGTGCAAGAGAAGCTGGTCTTAAGTTCTAATTAAAGAAGGAGGAAGAATATGCTACATAGAAAACCTATAGATGCATCTCAATTCGATATAGAAGAGAGAGTAATTGAAGTTAGACGTGTTGCTAAGGTTGTTAAAGGTGGTAGAAACTTTAGATTCGCCGCTTTAGTAGTTGTTGGAGACGGCAACGGACACGTAGGTATAGGATCTGGTAAAGCAACAGAAGTTCCAGATGCAATAAAGAAGGCAGTAGAAGACGCTAAGAAGAATTTAATAGAAGTACCAAGAGTTGGAACTACATTACCACATCAGGTAACTGGTCACTTTGGTGCTGGAAATATATTACTAATGCCTGCTAGAAAGGGTACAGGAGTCCTAGCTGGTGGTCCAGTCAGAGCCGTACTAGAATTAGCAGGAGTTATGGACGTTAGAGCTAAGTCAACTGGTTCAAACAATCCAAGAAATATGGTTAATGCTACAATAGCTGGTCTTAAGGATCTTAAGACTGCAGAGTCTATTGCTAGATTAAGAGGAAAGAAAGTAGAAGATCTACTTGGATAATAGATAGGAGGGTTCAAAAATGTCTAAAATACAGATAAAGTTAGTTAGAAGCGTTATAGGAACTAATCCTAATCAGAGAAAGACTATAGAAGCTCTTGGTCTTAAGAAGAGAGAAGCAGTAATCGTTAAGGAAGATAACGCTCAAATTAGAGGAATGATCAATAAGGTAAGTCACCTTGTTGAAGTAACAGAAATAGCAGAATAATAGTTTTATTTTAAGAAGGAGGTGCGACAGAGTATGAAGTTACATGAGTTAAAACCTGCCAAGGGTGCTGTAAAGTCAAAGAGAAGACTAGGTAGAGGTACTGCAACTGGACAGGGTAAGACATCTGGTCGTGGTCAGAAAGGTCAGTGGTCAAGATCTGGCGGAGGAGTTAGAGTAGGATTCGAAGGTGGACAGATGCCACTTGCTAGAAGATTACCTAAGAGAGGTTTCACAAACATATTCAAGAAGGAATATTCAATAATAAATGTTGAAACACTAAACAGATTCGAAGCTGGAACAGTTGTTGATGCTGAATTACTAAAGAGCAGTAAGGTAATATCTAAGATAGAAAAAGACGGTATAAAGATATTAGGAAATGGTAACTTAGAAAAGGCTTTAACAGTTAAGGCTGCTAAGTTCACAGGATCTGCAAAGGAAAAAATAGTAAACGCTGGTGGACAAGTAGAAGAAGTTTAATCACTATAATTTCAAAAGGGGTGATTAATATTGATTAAAAAGTTAAAGCAAGCTTTTCAGGTTAAAGAAATAAGAAAGAAGATTATATTCACTTTCTTAATGGTGGTAGTATTCAGAATGGGTACTACAATTCCTGTTCCAGGTATAGATACTTCAATCATCCAAAAGATGGTTGCAAACAACTCTTTACTTGGTCTGTACAATATGTTTTCAGGGGGAGCATTCAGTAACTTTACAATATTTGCTCTAGGAATTGGACCATACATCACTGCATCTATCATCATACAGCTTCTTCAAGCAGGTTTTGAAAGTTTGAAAGAACTTCAAAAATCGGGTGAAGAAGGTAAAAAGAAGATTAGTAAGTATACTAGAATGACGGCTCTTGCTCTTGCTATTATTCAGGCGTTAGGAATAACACTTGGAATAGTAAGAAGTGCGTTAAAAGTAAACAGTCCATTCTTCATTATAACTGTAATCTTAACGTTGGTTGCAGGCAGTATGATGGTTATGTGGTTAGGTGATAGAATAACTGAAAAGGGAATAGGAAACGGAAGTTCCGTTATCATATTCATAGGTATCATTTCAAGATTACCTCTTGATGGTATCGCCATACAGCAAAGAGTTGTAGCTGGACAGCTTCACTGGCCAGAAGTAACTGCTGTAATAGTTGTAATACTTCTTACAATTACAGGCGTAACTTTCATAAGTGAATCTACTAGAAAGATACCTGTTCAGTATGCTAAGCGTGTTGTCGGAAGAAAAATGTATGGTGGCGAAAGTTCACATATACCTATGAAGGTTAACCAATCTGGTGTTATGCCTATCATATTTGCAAGTTCAATACTAGCACTTCCACAGACGATAGCTTTACTTGGTGGACCTAAGGTTCAACAGGCAGTTAACACTTTCTTCAACCTTTCAACTAACAAAGGGTTCTGGACTTATAGATCTATAGAAATAGTACTTATTATACTATTTTCTTACTTCTATAACACAATATCATTCAATACTGAAGATATTACAAAGAACATGAAGAATAGTGGAGGATTTATACCGGGAATTAGGCCTGGTAAACCAACGGAAAAATATTTAAACGGAATACTATCTAAGTTAACTATAGTAGGTGCAGCGTTCTTAGGTATTATGGCATTAATACCAGCGTTGATCACTCATTATATGCAAATACCGGTGAACTTTGGTGGTACATCACTTCTTATCGTAGTCGGTGTTGCATTAGAGCTTAAGAGACAGTTGGAGTCAAATCTTGTAATGAAGAATTATCAAGGTTTCCTAAAATAAATTTGGAGATGATAAATATGAAAATAATTTTACTTGGACCTCCTGGTGCAGGGAAAGGTACTCAGGCTGCTAATATAGTAGAAAAGTACAATGTACCTCATATTTCAACAGGAGATATATTTAGAAAGAATATCAAGGAAGGCACAGAGCTAGGAAAGAAAGCTCAGGAATATATTAACCAAGGTAAGTTGGTTCCAGATGAATTAACTTGTGGCTTAGTTGCTTCAAGATTATCTGAACCAGATTGCAAAGACGGTTTTATGTTAGACGGGTTCCCTAGAAATATCTTCCAGGCAGAGTATTTAGATAAGTACTTATCTGAAAACAATGTTGCTCTAGATAAGGTAATAAACATAGAAGTAGATTCTAAGTTGTTAATTGACAGAGCTTGTGGAAGAAGAATATGCAAGACTTGTGGTGCAACATACCACGTTCAATTTAACCCAAGTAAGAAAGAGGGAATCTGTGACGTTTGTGACTCAGCTCTTACTCAGAGACCTGATGACAATGAAGAAACAGTTTCTCATAGAATAGAAATTTATTTATCTGAAACAAAGCCACTAGTTGACTACTACACTAAGAAGGGTGTAATAGCAAATATAAATGGTAATCAAGATATAAGTAAGGTTTTTGAAGATATTAAAGCTGCATTAGCTTAATAAAAAACCAGTGGCTCTTAAATTAATGAACTGATGGACACCCGTCGCAAAAGGACATGGGAAACTTAAGTTGGCCCTGTTTGAAGTCGATAAGGGTTGCTATGAAAGTAACTTTGACAGCTTTTATAGCAAGGTGATATGTTTAGAAAGAGCAATTAACGATAGCTTCACTAACCAGTAGAGGAGGCGTGTTATGCTATCAGAAAATTTAAGTGTTGGTCAATTAGTCAAAGCTTCCTGTGGAAGAGATCAGGGAAAATTATTCTTTATTGTGCAGATTGTAGATGAGGATTATGTCATGATTTCGGACGGAAAAAGCAGGAAGCTAGACAAACCAAAGTTGAAGAAAATAAAGCATTTAAATATACACAAATTTGTGGATGTAAAAATAAAAGAATTGTTGCTAAACGGAGATAATATAACAGATTCTTTAATAAGAGCTGAGATAGATAAGTTAACGTAAGTCTTAACTTGTGAAATGGAGGTTTGGTTAGTTAATGGCCAAAAAAGATGTAATTGAATTAGAAGGTATAGTTTCTGAAACTCTACCAAATGCAATGTTTAAGGTTAAATTAGAGAATGGACATGAAGTTTTATGTCACATTTCAGGAAAGCTAAGAATGAACTTCATAAGAATTCTCGAAGGAGATAAGGTGAATATAGAGCTTTCCCCTTATGATCTTACGAGAGGAAGAATTACTTGGCGTAAGAAGTAGACTTTTTTTAGTCTAAGGAGGGATAAATAATGAAGGTTAGACCATCTGTAAAACCAATATGCGAAAAGTGTAAGGTTATAAAGAGAAAAGGAAAAGTAATGGTTATCTGCGAAAATCCAAAGCATAAGCAGAAGCAGGGTTAAGCGGAAGTAAGATAGAACTCAAGTAATGTAACGTAGGAGGTGCGAATAATATGGCAAGAATAGCTGGTGTAGACTTACCTAGAGAAAAAAGAGCTGAAATAGGCTTAACATATATATATGGTATAGGTAGAGCTACTTCAAATGAAATATTAGCTAAGGCTGGAATCAGTCCAGATGCTAGAATCAAGGATCTTTCTGATGACGAAGTTAACGAACTAAGAAAGATAATAGATGAAGATTACCTAGTTGAAGGTGACTTAAGAAGAGAAATCGCTCTTAACATAAAGAGATTAAAAGATATAAAGTGCTATAGAGGTATAAGACACGGTAAGGGACTACCTCTAAGAGGGCAGAAGACTAAGACTAATGCTAGAACTAGAAAAGGTCCTAGAAAAACTGTATCTCGTAAGAAGAAGTAATAAATACAGTAGTTAAAGGAGGGAAAGAATAATGGCAAAAGGCAAGAAGAAAGTTGTTCAGCGTGTAAGAAGAAGAGAACGTAAGAATATAGAACGTGGACATGCACATATACAGTCTACTTTTAATAATACAATAGTTACATTAACAGATGTACACGGTAATGCATTATCATGGGCATCTTCAGGACAGTTAGGATTCAAGGGATCTAGAAAGGCTACTCCATATGCTTCACAGATGGCAGCTGAAACTGCAGCAAAGGCAGCAATGGAACATGGTCTAAAGACTGTAGAAGTATTCGTGAAGGGACCTGGTTCAGGTAGAGAAGCAGCTATAAGAGCTCTTCAGGCTACAGGACTAGAAGTAACAATGATTAAGGATGTCACTCCAATACCACACAATGGTTGTAGACCACCAAAGAGAAGAAGAGTGTAGTATTTGAGGAGGTATTTCACCCTCAGAGGACCGTATATTTGTATAGGAGGGTTTATCCATGATAGAAATAGAAAAGCCAAAAGTTGATATTGTCGAATTAAGCGAAGATTATAGATATGGAAAATTTGTAGTTGAACCACTTGAGAGAGGTTTTGGTATTACAATAGGTAATGCGATAAGAAGAATACTTCTTTCTTCATTACCAGGAGTTGCAGTATATGCAATTAGAATAGAGGGAGTTCTTCATGAATTCTCTACTGTTCCAGGTGTAAAGGAAGACGTAACTGAAATAATCCTTTCATTAAAGGAATTATCAGCTACAATAGATGATGAAGAACCTAAAGTTTTAAGAATTCAGGCGGAAGGCCCTTGCGAAGTAAAGGGATCTGATATTATATGTCCTCCTGAGGTAGAGATAATCAATAAGGATTTACATATTGCGACTTTAGATGAAGATTCTAAGTTAAATATGGAAATATATGTTAACAAGGGTAGAGGATATATCTCTGCTGAAGAAAACAAGAATGATAGTATGCCAATAGGTGTCCTACCTGTAGATTCTATCTACACTCCAATCGAGAAGGTAAGCTACCATGTTGAAAATACTAGAGTTGGTCAGAGATCAGACTTTGACAAACTTACTCTTGAAGTGATGACAAATGGAAGCATAAATCCACAGGAAGGTATATCTCTAGCTGCTAAGGTTCTTGATGAACACTTGAAGTTATTCATAGATTTAACTGAGCATGTAGGCAATGTTGAAATAATGGTTGAAAAAGAAGAGGACAAGAAAGAAAAAGTCCTTGAAATGACTATAGAGGAACTAGACTTATCAGTTAGATCTTACAACTGTTTAAAGAGAGCTGGAATAAATACAGTTGAAGAATTAGCAAACAAGTCAGAAGAAGATATGATGAAGGTTAGAAACTTAGGTAAGAAGTCTCTAGAAGAAGTTATACAGAAGCTAGAAGAATTAGATCTAAAGTTAAGACCGAATGAAGAATAATAGAGATTGTTATACTATATGATCGAGAAATCATGTAAAGGAGGGAAATAGATGGCAACTTACCGTAAATTAGGACGTGAAACTGCTCACAGAAACTTAATGTTAAGAAATCTTGTGACTGCTTTACTAAGAGAAGGAAGAATAGAAACTACAGTTACTAGAGCGAAAGAAACTAGAAGAATGGCTGAAAAGATGATAACTCTTGCAAAGAGAGGAGATCTTCATGCTAGAAGACAGGTTCTTGCTTACGTTTTAGATGAAACAGTAGTAACTGATTTATTTGAAAACATCGCACCAAAGTATGCTGAAAGAAATGGTGGATACACAAGAATAATGAAGATGGGACCAAGAAGAGGCGATTGCGCAGAAATGGCAATAATCGAATTAGTATAATTGGTAACAGCGTGCTGGTAGGAAACTACCAGCACTTTTTTTATATTTAAAATAGTGTATCCATATTTGCTCTTCATTAGGTTATAATAGTATAAATAGATTATTTTTTTGGAGGATAAGATGAAAGTTCTTTTAAATTTTAGATTTAGCGATGACAAGATGAAAATGCTAGAAGATTTAGCCTGTGAGCTTATATATATACCAGAAAGAGAGATGAAGGATAGAGATGACTTTTATGATGTAGACGTATGGTTTACATATGATGCTTTTAAGTATGTAGAAATGAATAACTTTACAAATTTAAAACTAATTATACTTACAAGTACAGGTTTGGACATGCTTCCTATTGATTATATTTGCAAAAATAATGTAATGGTAGCAAATAATAAATTTGGATATAGCATTCCAATAGCAGAGTCAATAGTAATGTATATTCTACAAGTATTTAAAAATAGTTATCAGTCTTTTAAAAAACAGGAGATGCGTATATGGAATATGGATCTTTCTTGGTTGGAACTGGCAGGTAAGAGAATAGGTTTTTTAGGTACAGGAACTATTTCAAGAGCCGCTTCAAAGAGACTAGAGGCTTTTGATGTAGAGCTTTGGGGAGTAAATACAGATGGAAGAAGTATAGAAGGTTTTTCTAAATGTTTTTCTTTGGATAATAGCGATGAATTCTTTAGAAAGTGTGATGTTATAGTAGGGGTAATGCCTGAAACAGCTAATACAAGCCATATAATCGACTCTGTGAGACTTGAAATGATGAAAGAGTCATCTACACTAATAAATGTAGGCAGAGGTAATTTAATCGATCTAAGAGCATTAGAAAAATATATTGATAAGTTTAGAGGAGTAGTTTTAGATGTAGTAGAAAAAGAACCTTTGGAACTTACAAGTTATCTTTGGGATCAAGAAAATGTTATAATTACAGCTCATAATAGCTGGGTTTCAGATAATAATTGGGAAAGAAGATTTGATAACCTATATAATAATTTAAAGTCTTATATTGAAACTGGAAAAGCTGAAAGTATGATAGAGAATATAAAAAGAGGGTATTAGATAGTATAAATAAAAATACTTGGAATTAAGCAAAAGTTTTGTAGCAAGAAAAATATATTTATGATTAAGTTGATTTAACAAAAAACAATAGCAAATTATATTACAAAGTAGATAAAATAGAAGGGAGAGATTTATGAATATAGAAAAATACATTGAGCTAAAAGATTATGTTTTAGGAAAAAAGAAAGCTGATCTTTGTTTTAAAAACGCATCTGTTTTAATGCTTCATACATCTGAAATTATAAAGGCTGATGTAGCAGTTCACGACGGATATATTGTAGGTGTAGGAAATTATAGTGGCAAGGAAGAAATAGATTGTAGCGGTGTTTTTTTGACACCTGGATTTGTAGATTCACATCTTCACTTTGAGTCTACTATGTCTAGACCTAGAGAATTAGTCTATTATGCATCAAAGTCTGGTACAACTACATTTATTGCAGATCCACATGAAGCAGCAAATGTAAGTGGTATCAAAGGTATAGAATATATTTTAAACGATACAAATGATTCTTATGGTGATGTTTATATAATGCTACCTTCTTGTGTTCCAGCCAAAAAGGGTGAAGACTCTGGAGCAATTTTAGATGCGGAAAGTATGAAGGATATATTGAACAAGGAAAGAATTCTTGGACTTGGAGAAGTAATGGATTGCAAGGCAGTAGTAGATGCTGAAAAATCTATGATGGAAAAACTTTCTTTATTTGATTCTATGCCAAAAGATGGGCATGCTTTGGGAATAAGAGAAAAGGAACTATCTGCTTATATTATGTCTGGGATATTAACAGACCATGAGTGTAGTAGTTATGAAGAAGCTATTTCAAAGGTTAGACAAGGTATGTATGTTCATATAAGAGAAGGTTCTGCTGCTAAAAATTTGAAGAATATAGTAGAAGGAATAGTGAAAAACAAAGTTGATTCCTCGCTATTTAATTTTTGCACAGATGATAAACATATAGAGGATATAATTAGTGAAGGTCATATAAGTAATAATATAAGAAAATCCATAAGTTTAGGAATGGATACTTTAGAAGCATATAAAATTGCAAGTTACAATCCTTCTGTCTGCTATGGATTAAATGATATTGGAATGATAGCAGTAGGCAAAAAAGCCAATATAGTTCTTTTAAATGATTTGGAAAAAGTAGATATTAAAGATGTTTACTATAATGGAAAGAAAGTTGAGTCCTATACTGAAAGAGAAAATGAACTAGCAGAATCTTTAAGAGATACAGTACATATTGATTGGTTTACAAAAGATATGTTGAAGCTAAAAAGCAAGAAAACAGCAATAGCTTTGGTAGATGGGCAGCTTCTTACAAAAAAGATAAATAAAGCTGATGGTATAGGAGTAGAAAATAAGGTAGTAGTAATAGAAAGACATCATAATAAAAGAAAGTATCATAGCTCTAGTTGCTTTAACTTTGGAATAGAAAATGGTTCAATAGCAATAAGTGTATCTCATGATTCTCATAATGTAGTAGCAATAGGAGATAATGATGATGACATTATGAAGTCTATAGAAGCATTAAAAGAAATACATGGTGGGATAGTGCTTGTTTACAAGGGAAAAGTGTTTGAAAGCCTATCGCTATCGATTATGGGGTTAATGTGTGATCAGAGAAGTGAGATAATAAAAGAAAAGCTAGAGAAAATGAAAAACAAGGCTTATAGTATGGGAGTAAATAAGAATATTGATCCTTTTATAACCCTGTCATTTATAGCTCTACCTGTAATACCAGAGATAAGAATTACAACTAATGGTCTTTACAGCGTATTAGAGGATGAATTTTTAGATTAAGATACAATAAAAAATAATAAAAACAGATTTAAAAGTGAATACAATAAAAAATGTTGATGGCAGGTTTGAATATCATTTTAAAAATGATTAAATAAATCTATGCCATCAACATTTTAATATGTCTATAATATATTATGGGATAATATTTCCACAGGGATCTGCAGGTTTTACAAGTGCCATTATAGCTTCAATAACACCTATAATACCAGGGATTCCTGTCCAACAAAATAGTAGATAAACTATACCCATACCTGTTTTTCCAGCATAGAATTTATGGATTCCAAAAGAACCAACAAAAAACGCAAGAAGAACATAGGCAAGTTTATTTACCTCTTTACCATAATAGCTATTGTAGTTAGAACCATTACTACCAAAGTTATTGAATTCGTTAATTACAGTTTCACCGATACTAGAGGATCTTTTACTAATAATAACTTCTGTATCATCTTTAAAAATTTCCACATAATCATTAACCTTAGGATTTGGATAATTAATAGCGCTTCTAGGATATTTTTCAATGTTGCCATTTGGAAGTCCAATGACAACCTCATCATATGTTAATCTAATAATCTTATACATTTTTTTCTCCTAATCACTTTATCAATATTTTAAAACAGTATTTTATAGAAAATAAAATTCTTTTATAAGATGATTATACAATAGTATTGATAATGTAACAAGAAAAGCAATTGAAAATTATATAAATATAATAAAGTGTACATCTTTTATACAGTTTATATATTTGCTCTTGAAAAGTATTATAAATCATACTAAAATATAAGTGTCGGATTAAGATTGTATACTTAATCCCAAGCCTAAACAGATTAAATATAATATAAAGTTGTAAGAAAAACGCAGTTACTTTTGTAGCTGCGTTTTTTAAAATCTTTCAGTGTAATTTTGTTAATATATCTATGTTAGATGTGGTATAATAAGGGCATGGCTCTTGCCATATCATATACATTGTTTATTTTCGAAATGTGTAGAATACATAATAGATAGTATTAAAATTTTTAAGAGGGTTATAGATATTATCATTAAGGGTATTCGAATTAAGAATGTATCTATATTAGCCGTAAAAGATGCCTAAATTTTTAGTGCTATTAGCGGATAATATAGATTTTGTGTATGTAGATTATTAAAAGCGGAGGAAGAAATTAAACTAATGGAAGATATTATTAAAGTGAGGGACTTGGTCTTTGAATATGTGACTGAAGATTCAACTTATCGTGCTGTTGATAATTTCAACCTAAATATTAAAAAGGGTGAATTTGTAGCAGTAATAGGTCATAATGGTTCAGGAAAGTCTACTTTATCAAAGAATTTAAATGCTATACTTATTCCCACAAGTGGGGATATATTAGTAAATGGAATGAATACTAAAGACGAGGAAAAATTATGGGATATAAGGCAAAGTGCTGGAATGGTTTTTCAGAATCCAGATAACCAGATTGTAGCTACTATTGTTGAAGAAGATGTAGCTTTTGGTTGTGAAAATCTTGGAATAGAGCCTTCAGAAATAAGAAAGAGGGTAGATGCTGCACTTAAAAGTGTAGATATGTATGAAATGAGAGACAGACAGCCCCATCTTTTATCAGGAGGTCAAAAGCAAAGAGTAGCAATAGCAGGTATTATTGCTATGAGACCAGATTGTATTATTTTTGATGAGGCAACTGCTATGTTAGACCCTTCAGGAAGAGCTGAAGTTATGAATACAATCAAGAGATTAAACAAAGAATACAATATTACCGTTCTTCACATTACTCACTTTATGGAGGAAGCTGTTGAAGCGGATAGAGTAGTTGTAATGGAAAAGGGAAGAAAGGTATTTGAAGGAACTCCAAGAGAAGTGTTTAATCATGTAGGTGAACTTAAGAGAATAGGTCTTGACGTTCCATATATGACAGAACTATCTCATCTTCTTGCTGAAGAAGGAATAAATATAAAACAGGATATTTTAACTGTGGATGAAATGGTGGGTGAGCTATGTCAATTAAGGTAGAGAACTTAACATATATATATAATGAAGGTTTACCATTTGCACAGAAGGCTTTGGATAATATTACATTTGAAGTGAAAGATGGAGATTTTGTAGGTCTTATAGGACATACAGGTTCTGGAAAATCAACATTAATACAACATTTAAATGGTATTATGAAACCTCATTCAGGAAAAATTTATATTAATGATTTTGATATTACTGATAAGGAACAAAATTTAACGGAAATAAGAAAAAGAGTAGGGATAGTATTTCAATATCCTGAGTATCAGTTATTTGAAGAAACAGTTGCCAAGGACATTGCTTTTGGACCATCCAATTTAGGTCTTAGCCAAGAGGAAATAGATGAAAGAGTAAGAGAGGCAATGAAAGATGTAGGTCTTAGTTATGAAGAATTTGCAGAAAAGTCGCCTTTTGATCTTTCTGGCGGTCAAAAAAGAAGGGTGGCAATAGCAGGTGTAATTGCTATGCATCCAGAGTTACTGATTCTAGATGAACCTACAGCAGGTCTTGATCCAGGCGGTAGAGATGAGATATTTAATCTTATTAAATCACTTCATGCAAATGGAGATATGACTGTAATTCTTTCTTCACATAGCATGGATGATATGGCTAAGCTTGTCAATACCCTTATGGTAATGAACAAGGGAAGGCTTGAGATGATGGGCTCTCCTAGAGAAATATTTAAAGACAATGCAGAGAAATTAAAGGGCATAGGTCTTGATATTCCACAGGTTCTAGAACTTGCTCTAAAGCTTAGAAAAGAAGCAGGTTACAATGTAAGAACGGATGTAATAAATATTTCTGAAATAAAGAATGAGATTGTAAGATGTATAAAAGAAAAAGATTTTATAGAAAGAGAAAAAACTCAAGAGGGGGTGAAGCACGATGCTTAAAGATATTACCCTTGGACAGTTTTATCCAACAAAATCTGTAATACATTCCCTAGATGCTAGAACAAAGCTTTTAGCAACTCTTATTTTTATGGTTTCAATATTTTTGGTCAATCAATTCTGGCCATATGCTGTAATAGTGCTTGCCCTTTTAATTATTACCAAGGCATCAAATATTCCAGTAAAATATGTTTTAAAGGGAGTAAAGCCTCTTAGATGGATTATACTATTTACCTTTGTAATTAATATATTCTTTATAAAAGGCGGAGATGTTTTATGGCAGTTTGGATTTTTAAAGATATGTGAACAAGGTCTTAGAACAGCCTTTTTCATGGCTATAAGGCTTGTACTTCTTGTATTAGGAACATCTATACTAACATTGACTACATCGCCTATAGAGCTTACTGACGGCATAGAAAGTGCATGCTCACCACTTAAGAAGATAGGATTTCCTGCACACGAACTTGCAATGATGATGACAATTGCATTGAGATTTATACCTACCCTTCTTGATGAAACAGACAAGATTATGAAGGCACAGATGTCTAGAGGTGCGGACTTTGAAAGCTCAAATATAATAAGTAGAGCTAAAAATATGGTTCCACTATTGATACCACTATTTGTAAGTGCTTTTAGAAGAGCAGATGAATTGGCAATGGCTATGGAAGCTAGATGTTATAGAGGTGGAGATAACAGAACAAAAATGAAGCAAAGTAAGTTGGAAAAGGCAGATTATGTAGCAGACTTTATAGTTTTTGCATTTTTGATATTTGCAATAGTAAGTAGATTTATAAAGATAATATAAATAAACTAATAAATAATAAAAATCAAGTTAGATTAGAATCAAATATAAAAAAGAGCTTCCAAATTTTGGAAGCTTTTTTAGAAAAATAAAAGAACGTATGTTCATAAAAACTTATATATGTTATAATAAAAAGGCAGTTAAAAAGAGGAATTTTTAATATTATATGGGTATTATAAATAGCATATAGAATATTTTTATAGACGAGGTAAATATGAAAAATAAATATTTTTATTCACTTTCAATAGGTGAGATAGGAATCGCAGAAGAAGATGGATCAATAACGGATATATTTTTTAGAAATTTAAAAAAGATAGAAGGAAATATAAAGGAAACTGCGATAATAAAAATAGCCAGAAAGCAACTAGAAGAGTATTTAAATGGTAAACGCAAGAGTTTTGATCTGAAAATAAAGCCTCAAGGAAGTGAATTTCAAACTAAAGTATGGAATGAACTTTTGAAGATAGACTATGGAACTTGCGTTTCATATGGTTATATTGCAGAAAAAATAGGAAATCCAAAAGCTGCAAGAGCTGTAGGTATGGCAAATAATAAAAATCCAATACTTATAGTGATACCATGTCATAGAGTGATAGCTTCAGATAGGAAGTTAAGAGGCTATGCAGCTGGGCTATCTCTAAAAAAAGAACTTATTGAATTGGAGTATAATAATCGGAATTGTTAAAATAATTCAGTAAATATTGTTGACAAATAATAATTAAGGTTTTAAACTAAATTTAATAGAATTGAATAAAATTTAAATAGTATACATATTTTACGAATCTTGAGCTAATTAAAAAACGTTAATATTGTTTAACTTAGTCTAATAAATAACATATAGGTTTAAATTCATTATAATTATAAAAATAATAAAAAATAAAAGTCTAGAAATAAGTTATTTTCTAGTGTTTTAAGAAAAAATAGCAAAGGTGGAAGAAGAATGATACTAAATATAAAGTCGAAGCTTTCAGAATACGACATAGTAATAGAAGGTGGAATACTTTCATCTGTAGGAGACTATATTTCAAAGATGTTAAAAGAAAAAGCTATGTCGGTAAAAAAAATGTTTATAATAACAGATGAAACAGTGGATAGTCTTTATAGTGAGACTGTAAAAAAGAGTCTTGAAGAAAGTGGATTTGAATTGGCAAAATACGTTATATCTCCTGGTGAAAACTCCAAAAATATACTTACTTTAGCTGGTATTTATTCAGAAATGTCAGATTTAGGAATTACAAGGTCTGATATGATAGTAGCCCTTGGTGGAGGGGTAGTTGGAGACTTGGCTGGATTTGCTGCTTCAACATATTTAAGAGGAATAGAGTATATACAAATTCCAACAACACTTTTAGCTCAAGTAGATAGTAGTATAGGTGGTAAAACAGCTATAGATATTTCACAAGGTAAAAATCTAGTAGGAAGTTTTTATAACCCATCTTTAGTGCTAATAGACAGTTTTGTCTTGGAGACTCTGAATACAAGGGATTTAACAAGTGGGATGGCAGAAGTTATAAAGTATGCTCTTATAAAAGACAAAGAGCTGTATAATATTTTGATGTCCATAGAAAGTAGAAGTCAGTTATTTGAAAGACTTAACGAGATAATATATAGATGTTGTAGTATAAAAAAAGAGTTAGTAGAGGAAGATCCCTTTGATAAAGGGCAAAGAATGCTTCTGAATTTTGGACATACTTTGGGTCACGCAATAGAAACTCACTATAAGTTTAGAAAATACCTGCATGGAGAAGCTGTGGCAATAGGTATGGTTAGAATATCAGAATTAGCAGCTGAAAAAGGTATGATAGATGAATCTATTGTAAAAGATATAAAAAATATACTAGCTAGATTTGGACTAAGCAACAAGGAAGAAGTTGAAAATAAAGAACTTATAAAGTATATAAAAAATGATAAAAAGAGATTTGGAGATAAGTTTAAAATTGTATTAGTTGAAGAAATTGGCAAAGGTATAATAGTTGATACTGGAATAGATTTTTTTGAATAACAAAATTCAATTTTTATAAGATGGCAGCTAAATAAAAGCTGTCATTTTTATTTTTGTAATTTTAATATTTTAAAAAAGTAGTTTTTTATTATATATTTTTAAAACATTAAAAACAATAATATTTTAAAATTGTTAATTGAAGGAGCATACTTATTATTGTGGAAATAGATATCTCAATGATATATAATGAATTTATGAAAGTATAATTAATAAATTAACTTGAATTATTTTTAGAAAAGAGGTATTAGATGAAGCTATATAATAGTACACATAATTTTTTTAGAGGAAATGAAAGTAGTAAAACTCTTGAAAAACTTCTTAAATATAACAATAGTACAGAAATAAATAATATAGAAGTTGTAAGAAATGAGGAGTTTGGTTTTTTTGCAGTGTTTAAATCAGATAGTCAATGCTTTATAAATCTTGAAAATGAGTACGACCTTCCATGGTGGGGATTAGATAGAAGATATAGATTAAAAGTTGAATCTGAGCTAGATATAACTTCTCATTTGATAGCCTATGTAAAAGATGATGATGACATAGAAAAAGCAGACATTATACTAAATGAAAAATCAGGGGAATATCCAAAAGGGGAGGTTCCTATATTTATAGAAGGGAAAATACCAGAAGATTTTAAGGAAGATTCTTTTAAAATAGTAATTAAATTATTTTCTGCCAATGGATACGAGGCAGAGAGACTTGAAGAAAAAAGAACGATTACAGTAAGGGTAATCGATTATAAGTTAGATATGAATATTGAAAAATCTTTTTACTTGGATTTATGGCAGCATCCTTCTTCATGGGCAAGGGTATATAGAGTGGATTATTTTTCAGATCAGCATTTCGATATTATAGAAAAATATATTAAGGAAATGGCAAAATTAGGTCAGAAAGTAATAGACCTTATTGTTTCGGATTTTCCATGGGCAGGTCAGAAGTGTTTTGGAATAAATAAAAATCCTTCTAGATTATATGAATATAATATTGTGTCTGTTAGGAAAAAAGCTGGAAATTTTATATATGATTTTAGAAATATGGATAGATATATAGACCTTTGTATGAAGTACGGTATAAAAGATGAAATAAATATTTTTGGGATTATAGGAAATTGGCATGGTCTAGATTTTGGCTCTCCTATTGAGGAGTATAGAGATCCTATAAGAGTAAAAGTATACGATGAAGATATGGGTATTTATGATTTTATAAGAAATAAAAATGAACTGAAAAAATATATTAGGGCTATATTTGATCACTTGGATAAAAGAGGGCTTTTAGAAATAACCAAGGTAATAGGAGACGAGCCTGGAGCAAATGATTTATTTAAAGTATTCTCAGAGTTTATAGAAGAGGCAAGTGGAAGAAAAATAAACTTTAAGTATGCACTTCATAGTAATTCATTTTTTAGGGAGTATAAGGGGGATATGGATAGTTTTTCAATGAATACACTTTTATTAGCAGATTCAAGTGAGAATGGAAAAGTCATAGGCAAGTTGGGAGAAAATGCGCACAAAATGACATGGTATTCATGCTGTTTCCCTGAAAATTTTAATGTTTTTATTAAGAGTCCACTTATTGAGTCTAGATATATAGGCCCTTATACATATATTTGGAATTTTAAAGGTATGCTTAGATGGGCATATGGAATATATGTGGAAGATGTATATAAAGATATTAGATATAAGCCTGAAAAATGGGCTGCTGGTGATATGTTCTTTATATATCCAGGAAAAAATGGAGAACCACTGCATAGTTTGAGAGAGAAAAATATGCTTTATAGTATTCAAGATTTTAATATTTTTAGAAAACTTGAAAAAGAAGGTGTAGATGTTCAAAAAGAACTTAAAGAGAGGTTGTCTATAAGTGGAAATATAGACAGAGTTGATAACAATGTTCTTCTTGAAGAATATAAAAATATAAATGATTATGAAAAAATAAGAAATGAAATAATAAAGTCAGTTTTGAAATAGTAATAAAGATTTATAATTATAGACAAGAGTATAATGTTTAAAGAAAAATTTTAAAAAGTATCTTTTCTAATAAAAAAGAAAGTATTTAAAAAGTTTAAGTATTAGGAGGAAGTTTATGAATCTAAAAATATTTCCATCTAAATTAGAGGGAAGCATTAAAATACCACCGTCTAAGAGTATTGCTCATAGGGCTATTATATGTGCATCACTTGCAGATGGAAGGAGTGAACTAGATAATATAGCATATTCAGATGATATAAATGCTAGTATTAATGCAATGAAATCCTTAGGAGCAAGTTTTGAGAGAGATGGAAAGAAGTTAATTGTATATGGGAAATCTTCTTCAAAGGTAAATAGTGAAAATATAAAAATAGATTGCTGTGAATCTGGTTCTACAATAAGGTTTTTACTGCCTATACTTACCCTATTCAAGGGTAAGTATAGCATACATACCAAAGGTAGGCTTTTAGATAGACCTATGACACCATATTATGAAATATTTGATAAAGAGGATGTTGAATATAGGAGAGAGGGAAGTGTCTTAGAAATTTTTGTAAAGAAAAGCTTTGAATCTAGCATTTTTAATATGAGAGGGGATATTAGCTCCCAATTTATATCAGGAATGATGTTTATGCTTCCACTACTTAATCATGACAGTGAAATAGTAATATCTGGTAAAATGGAATCTAAGTCTTATGTTGACCTTACGATAGATTGTTTGAATAAGTTTGGTATTACAATAGAAAATAATAATTATAAGTCATTTTATATAAGTGGAAATCAAAGTTATAAGTCTAGAGATTTATATATAGAAGGAGATTATTCTCAGCTAGCTTTTTTTGCAGTAGCGGATGCCTTAGGAAATAAAGTAGAAATTCTGGACATAGAGAAAAATTCTCTACAAGGTGATAAAAAGATATTAGAAATTCTAGAGAGTTTTGGTGCAAAGCTAGAGTTTGGAAAAGATGGGAAAAGTTTAAAAATTATTGAAAGCAAAAAGAAAGCATATAACTTTAATGGAAGTCAGATTCCGGATATAGTACCGATAATTTCTCTATTAGCATCTTTAAGTGAAGGGAAAACAGAAATTAGTGATATTTCAAGGTTAAAGATCAAGGAATCAGATAGATTAAAAGCTGTTTATACTGAACTTAGTAAGCTAGGAGCTAGTATTGAAATGGGCGAGGATTTTTTAATTATACAGGGTGTGAAAAGTTTTAAAGGAAAAGTTAAAGTAGATAGCTATAAGGATCATAGAATTGCTATGACGTTGGCAATTGCAGCAACTGTATGTGAAGAAGAAATAGTTTTGCAAAATGCTGAAGTAGTATCGAAGTCATATCCCAATTTTTGGGAAGATTATAGAAAGTTAGGTGGTAAATATGAGTGCTACGTGGGGGAAAAATTTTAAAGTAAGTATATTTGGAGAGTCTCATGGAAGTCATATTGGAATAGTAATAGATGGTATTACTCCAGGAGTAAAGATAGATTTTGAAAATATTTTAGAAGAAATGGGAAGACGTGCTCCAGGAAAGAGCAATATTTCAACATCTAGAACAGAAGAAGATTTTCCAGAGATAATAAGTGGATTATTTAATGGTTATACTACAGGAGCTCCACTTACTGCGATTATAAAGAACAAGGATCATAGGTCAAAAGATTATTCCCAATTAAAGGATATAATGAGACCGGGACATGCTGATTATACTTCTAAAATAAAATATAATGCTTATAATGACTATAGAGGTAGTGGACATTTTTCAGGGCGTATAACAGCGCCACTTGTATTTGCTGGAGCTATTGCCAAGCAGATTTTACAAGAAAATGGAATTTATATTGCCTCGCATATTTTAAGCGTAGGAAATATAAAAGATGATAGATTTTCGGAAGGAACTTTATCAAAAGAAGAGTTTGATAAATTAAAGAAAAAGAAACTTGCCCTTTTAAATTCAAATAAAGAGGATGAAATAAGAGAGCTGATTTTGAAAACAAAAGAAGAAGGGGATTCTCTAGGTGGTGTAGTAGAATGTGCTGCAATTGGAATAGAGGCAGGCATAGGAGATCCATTTTTTGATTCTGTAGAATCTGTCATATCTTCTATTGTATTTTCAGTGCCTGCTGTCAAAGGCATAGAATTCGGTTTAGGGTTTGATATGTCAAAGATGAAGGGCTCAGAAGCAAATGATGAGTTCTACTTTGATGACAATAAAAATGTAAAAACAAAGACAAACCATAATGGAGGAATTAATGGTGGTATTACTAATGGAATGCCCGTAATATTTAGCGCGGCAATAAAGCCGACATCTTCAATAGCAAAAAAACAAGATACTATAAATGTTCGAACTAAGGAAAATACTCAACTAGAGTTAACAGGAAGACATGACCCAATAATAGTACCAAGGGTTATGGTAGTCTTAGAATCTGTAATGGCAATAGCTATACTTGATTTAATATATGGAAGTAGGATATAAAATATAGATTGAAGTGAATCTTAAAAACTACTGAAAAAATATATAATAAGTAAAAATGATTTTAAAGTTTAAAATATAATGGAAAATTATGAAAAATAAATAATATTTTATTGATTATATAGGTATGTCATAGAAAAGCATATAATATATTAATAAAAAATTTAATAAAACGTAAATTTTAGCTTGACGGTATATATAGATGTGTTATTATAAATATAATCAAAATATTTAATTTTTTTGATAAAAGTATGGTTTTAATTAATGAGCAGCCTTATTGACTGCATAATAGAAATTTTGTTTAGGGTTGATTAGGAGAAAAAAATGAAGGTAATAGCAAATTACAGAGAGGAAATTGATTCAATAGATAGAGAACTTATAGCTCTATTTGAAAAAAGAATGGATATGGCACGTCTTGTTGCTGAATATAAAAAAGAAAACGATATGGAGATTTTTCATCAGGCAAGAGAAAGAGAAGTTATAAATAAATGTTTAGAAGATCTTGACAACAAAGAGTATGAACAATATGTTATAGAGTTCATGAAAAAAGTAATGGACTTGTCAAAGAAATTCCAATTTAACTTAATAAAATAGTAAAAAAATGATATTTATAAATCGTAGAATGAATCGGATATTGTAAAAATCCTACTTTTAATGTATTATTTAATTAGGATTTCGATATAGTCGAATTGAGCTGTTACGAAAAAGGTCTTACTAGCCGTTATGGCTAGTTTTTTTGCTAAAAATGGAGCTGTTGCAAAGAATAATTGCGCAGCTCTTTAGTTGCTTATACAAAAATAAAAAATTAAAAGTTTTAAAATTTTTATTGAGTGAAAGAGAAGTTAATAATATAATGTATAGGAGTGGAAAATTTTTAGTAAAAAAATTAATCGATCTGCCTACTGACAGTCGATATAAACAGGAGGCAAATATGTTTAAAGACAATGTTGAAAATATAATAGATTCCGAAGAAACGGACCTTAGAAAACTTCAACTAGTCATTTTGGAAATAATGAAGGTAATTGATGAAATGTGTAGAGCAAACAATATAGAATACTGGATAGATTCTGGAACTCTTCTGGGTTCAGTAAGGCATGGAGGATTTATACCTTGGGATGACGATTGTGATATTTGTATGAAAAGAGAAGATTATGAGAAGTTTGAAAAAATAGCAGGTACAAATCTTCCTGAAGGGCTTTTTTATGATAGTAAGTATACAGTAAACAGATGTCAAAAAGAGGTCAATATACAGCCATCCTTTGCCAAGATATATTATTTGGGACATTTTAAAGGGTATGAAAGAGCATCAGGTGAGAAATGCATGGGAACATTTGTGGATATATTTCCATGTGATTCAGTAAATGAAAAAATGCTCAATAAAAAATGGTGCAAAGCACTTAATAGAATAAGTTATTTTAGAAAGACAAGACCTAGTAAATTTAGGGATCACATTAAGCTATTTTTACAGAATATTAAAGTTGAAAATATATGGATTGATTACTGTAAAAGAGCTAAGGAAAAAAAATTAACAGATAGTATCGTATATGGAGTAGACACACCTTTTATGGACAATAGATGGCGACATAGAAATGAAGTTGTGTTTCCTCTAAAGGAATATGATTTTGAAGGTTACAAATTCTATGGTCCTAGTGACTATGATACATACTTGAAGAAGTATTATGGGGACTATATGAGTTTTCCACCCGAGGAAGAAAGAGTACCCCATATTATTGATTTAGAATTATAGATAGGAGAGAAAAATGTCAAAAACTGCAAAAACTACGCTTGTTTTGATGCTAGTAACAATATTTTCAAAGATAATTGGTCTTATTAGAGAAACTGTTATGGCTGCAAGCTATGGTACTAGTATGTATAAGGCGGTATACGATATTGCAAACAATATACCTATTGTAATATTTGCTATAGTCGGAACTGCATTAGCAACAAGTTATATACCGGTTTTTAATAGAGTTGAAAAGGAAAGAGGAAAAGATGGAGCTATAGAATTTACAAATTCTATAATAAATATTGTAATTATAATATGTCTTTTACTTTCATTGTTGGGAATAGTATTTGCAAAGCCTTTAGTAAAAATATTTGCAATAGGTTATGAAGGTGAAGCCTTGAAATTGGCAGTTAACTTTACAAGAATACTTCTTCCTACAATAATATTTGTTGGAGTTGCAAATATACTGACTTCTTTTTTACAGGTAAAAGGAAAGTTTGTTATTCCTGGTCTTGTGGGTGTTCCATATAATATTATAATTATAGCCTCTATACTAATAAGTAAAAATACAACTATATTTGTACTTGTAATAGGTACATTTTTTGCGATATTATCAAAGACATTATTTATGGTTTTTGAAGCAAGAAGGCAGGGATTAAGATATAGACCAAAATTTAATATAAAGGATGATGCTATAAAAGAAATGGTAAATTTAATATTGCCAGTTCTTATAGGAGTCGGTGCATCTCAGATAAACTCAACGATAGATAAGAGTTTGGCAACAACTCTTGGATTCAACGTGGTATCTTCGTTTGGTTATGCTACAAAGCTTTATGAATTTGTTCAGGCTTTATTTATAACTTCTATTTTAGCAGTAGTATATCCAATGCTTGCAAAATATACAGCCTTTGAAAAAATGGATGAATTTAATAATTCATTGAGAAAGACAATAAATATAGTAATAGTAGCACTTGTGCCTATTGTAATTGGAGCTTGTGTTCTTTCTAGTCCAATAGTTAGAGTTTTATTCCAAAGAAGAAGTTTTACAACAAGTGATACAGCAGTAACTGCTAATATATTAATGTTTTATACAGTAGGTTTACTTGCTTTTGCAATAAGAGATGTTATTACCAGAGGGTTCTATTCAATGCATGATAGTAAAACACCAATGACTAATAGTATTATAGCCATATTCTTTAATATAGCCTTAAATTTAATATTAATAAAACCACTAGGTTATAAGGGTTTGGCTCTTGCTACAGCGGTTTCTGCATATATAGGATTGTTCCTGTTTGTAAGAAGTTTAAAAAAGAAAGCAGGAGATTTTGGTCTAAAAAATATAGGAATAGTGAGTATAAAAGCACTTTTTTCTGCGGCTATAATGGGAGTATGCTCATACTTTAGTTATAAATTTTCAATAGCTTTTATAGGAGAAAGTTTTTTAGGTGCACTAATATCGCTAGCATTAGCAGTTGTTATAGGAGCAATTGTGTATTGTGTGATAATGTATGTGCTTAGAGTAGATGAATTTAATGAAGTTATATTCATGGTTAAAGGTGGAATAACAAAAAAATTATCATTTATAAAAAGAAAATAGAATATTTGATACTCTTCTGTTAAAATCAGCAGAAGAGTATTTTTTTATATAAATTTGTAGTTTTATAGAAAAAATCTATTTCAAAAAATATTTTTTTTAAAGTGAATAAAAAGTTTTTTTGTATATAATATAATTAAAGTTTTATAGGAATATAAATATATAACATTATAAAGTTAAATAAAGAAAAAATTTATAAAATTAAAAAATTGGAAGGTTGACAGATGTTTTATAATGGAGTATACTTATTTATGATGTATTGTATACAATATTCAATTGTAAAAAGTGTGATTACAGATAAGATAAATATTTTAGAATTTTATTTTATATTTTTCTAGCTTTTTATTAGTTATAAGAAATAATAGAACGGAAAATATAATAAGCTACGTTTAGGAGATAAATTATGGATGTAAAGGTTAAATTATACAAACAGATTTTGAAAAATTCCTTTACTGTTCCAGTTAGAA
>X411_Leopard__coassemble_56_pt1 | contig 65322 bp, 55 predicted proteins | sample X411_Leopard__metabat2_low_PE_007 | metagenome-assembled genome bin X411_Leopard | reverse complement strand
GTCCAGAAGTAGCTGCTGTAAGTGCAATTTACGGTTGCCTTATGGATCCGAGAGATGCAGAATTTGATATTGATTTTAAGGATATATCAACAGAGAGTTTTATTATAGATGATAGTATGATAATAAGTCCTGCAGAAGATTCATTCAAAGTTGAGGTAGTAAGAGGACCTAATATAAAGCCGTTTCCTCTAAATACTAAGCTATCTGATAGTCTTTTAGGTAAAGTAATTATAAAGACAGAAGACAACATTACAACAGACCATATAATGCCTTCAAATGCTAAATTGCTTCCGTATAGAAGTAATATTCCATATCTTTCTAATTTCTGTTTTAGTACAATTGATGAAGATTTTTCTAGTAGAGCATTGGAAAATAAGGGTGGCTTTATAGTAGCTGGAGAAAACTATGGTCAGGGGTCATCTAGAGAACATGCAGCCTTAGTACCCTTGTATCTCGGAATAAAGGCAGTTCTAGCAAAGAGTTTTGCTAGAATACACAAGGCGAATTTGATAAATAGTGGAATATTAGCTATGGAGTTTGAAAATCCCGATGATTATGAAAAAATAGATCAAATGGATCAGTTAAAAATAGAGAATATTTTTGAAGGTCTGAAAAACTCTAGAATTAAAATTAAAGACTTAGATAAAGACTTTGATTTTTATGTTAAGGCACAATTCAATAAAAAAGAAATTGATATGTTGCTAGCTGGAGGAAAATTAAATAGCATCAAGGAAAAAGTAAAGTAAAATTAAGTAAGGATCTAAAATTAAAATCATTGGAGGTATCTATGTATAATATAACATTGATTTCAGGAGATGGAATAGGTATAGAAGTTACAAAAGCTATGAAGAAAGTTGTAGAAGCAACTGGAGTAGAAATTAAATGGGAAGAAGTAGAAGCAGGAGAAAAAGTCATTGAAAAATATGGAAATCCTCTTCCTGACTATGTGATAGATAGTATAAAGAAAAACAAAATAGCAATAAAAGGTCCAGTTACAACACCTGTTGGCAAGGGATTTAGAAGTGTAAATGTTGCTCTTAGAAAGGCTCTTGATTTATATGCAAATGTAAGACCCATAAAGACTTTTGAAGGCATAAAATCAAGATACAGCGATATAGACCTGACAATTATAAGAGAGAATACAGAGGGACTTTACTCGGGAATAGAACATTCGATAGGAGATTTTGCCGGTGAGAGTATTAAGATTATCACTAAGGACGCAAGTGATAGAATAGTGGATTTTGCTTGTGACTATACAAAAAATAATAGTTATAATCGTTTATCTTGTGTACATAAGGCAAATATAATGAAAATATCAGACGGATTATTTCTTAGAGAATTCTATAAAGTATGTTCGGAAAATGGAATTGAAAAAAAAGATGATAGTAGTGTAGACAATAAAATATATGCAGATGACATAATAGTAGATGCAGCTGCAATGAATTTAGTACTAAATCCAGAAAAATTTGATGTAATGGTTATGCCAAATTTATATGGAGATATACTATCAGATCTTTGTGCAGGACTTGTAGGAGGATTAGGGATAATACCAAGCGCCAATATAGGTAAGGAATATGCAGTTTTCGAAGCAGTTCATGGAAGTGCACCTCAAATAGCAGGAAAGAATATAGCCAATCCAACTGCTATAATACAATCTTCAGTAATGATGCTTAGATATATAGGAGAAAATACTGCTGCTAGTCTAATAGAGGAATCTTTAAAAGAAGTATTTAGAGAAGGAAAAGTTTTAACAGAGGATTTAGGTGGAAGTTCAAAAACAGACGAATTTGCAGATGAATTGTGTAGAATAATAAAAATTAATAAAGCCTAATCAATCACAAAAATATGTAGGGGATATATCTTATCAAAAGATATATCCCCTACAATTATGTAAAAAATAAAATTTTATAAATAATATGTCTATATCGTGTTATATATACATTTGTAAAGAATATCTTTGAGAAGAAATATTAATAAAAATGTCTATAGAAATAGATGATTATATAGAATGCGATAATAGAAAAAAACAATAACATACTATATGAAGTTACAAATAATGCATAGATGTTGAAATAATATTTTTTATTACTTATAATCTATATAAATGATAAAAAATCTATATTTATAGAGGGATGTGTTGGAGGTAATATATGAACATTCTGCATGTGAGTGCTCAGAAACCTGATTCTACGGGAAGTGGAATATATATGAGTGGTATTATTAATGGAATGGAAAAGCTTTGTGATAAACAGGCTTTAGTTGCAGGAATAGATATTGGCGATAGTGTTGAAAAAATAAAAGAAAAATTTAATAATAAAGTAGAATTTTTTCCTGTAATATATAACTCGGAAAAGATTGATTTTAATGTTCCGGGAATGAGCGATAATATGCCTTATTCAAGTACAAGATATAGAGATATGTCAGAACTTATGGCTGAAAAAATGAAAAATGGGATAATAGATTCTATAAAAAAAGCAGTAGAATATTTAAATCCAGACCTTATAGTATGTCATCATCTTTATTTTTGCACCTCTATAGTTAGAGAGTTGTTTCCAAATAAAAAGGTAGTTGCTATAAGCCATGGAACATGTTTAAGACAAATTAGAAGCATAGACTTTGAAAAAGAATATATACTTGAAAATATAAAAAAGCTCGATAGAATATATGCTTTACATGAAGAACAAAAAAAGATTATATCAAATATTTATGAAGTTGATATCAACAAAATAGAAGTTTTGGGGAGTGGATATGATAGCTCTGTGTTTTACAATAAAAAATATAAAAAAGAAGGAGCAATAAAAATATCTTATGCCGGTAAACTTTCTTATAGCAAGGGATTATTGCCTTTTATAGAAGCTATTAATAGTCTAGAGTATGATGAAGAAGCTATAAAAGTTGTATTTGCTGGTGATGGAAGTATTGAAAAAGAGAAGAATGATATAATTAAAGCGGCTGATAATTGCAAATATGAAATCGATTTTATAGGCAGAGTAGATCAGAATAGATTGTGCGATGAACTTAATAAATCAGATATATTTGTTTTGCCATCATACTATGAAGGTTTGCCTTTGGTACTTTTGGAGGCTATGGCTTGTGGAAATTATGTAATATCTACAGATGTAGATGGATTAGAGGCTTGGCTAGGTGATAAAATCAAAAATAGCGGTCTTATTGAGTATGTAGAATTGCCAAAAATGAAGTCAGTATCTATTCCATATGAAGATGAGTTGGAAGGCTTCAGAGATAGGCTAAAGACTGCATTGGAGAAAGCTATAGATTCAAGAATTAAAGACAGAGAAAAATGCTTAAATATTGAGTCTTTATCTTGGAATGGATTGGCTAAAAAACTTAACTTTAGTCTTGAAAAATTATTATAAAATCAAATTTCAAATATTATAAAATATATTAAGAAGGATCTCTCTTTATCTAAAAGGGAGATTTTTTCTTTTAAATTCAAACTTTATATGCTATATTCTAAAATATAAAGTTTCTAAAAGGAGTGTGTCATGAAGAAGAAAATAGCAGTGATAGACTTTAGAATGGATAAAGAGTCTAGAAGAAATCTTAAAAATTTAGGTTTAGAGTTAATAGATTCCTACTGTAATAAAAATATATACGATGCTATTTCAGGACATGTAGATATAAATATGTTTACTGATGGAGAAAACATAGTAGTTTCTCCTGAATCTTATAACTATTACAGGGAAAAATTTCAAAAATTAGGTGTAAATAGAAATATAATTTCTGGAAAAACTTCTCTATCTAAGAAATATCCTGGAGATATTTTATACAATGTTTGCTACACAGGTAAATACTATATAGCTAACTTTGAAAATACAGACTATGAAATAAAGAGTTTAATATATAGCAAATATATTAAAAATGAGAAAATAAAAAATAACAGAAGTATGAAAAAAAATTCTAGGGAAAATATAAGTTGTAACTTTAAAAAAAATAACATGGGAGAAAATACTTCTGAAAAAGAAAAAACAGTAGATAAAATACTTGAACTAGAAAATGTAATTAATATAAAGCAAGGATATTCTAACTGTTCAATATGTCAAGTAGATGAAAAATCTGTAATTACATATGATGAAGGTATAGCAAAATGTCTAGAAGATAGAGGGCTTGATGTACTCAAGATAAGTACAGGATATATAGATTTATTTGATTTTAATTATGGTTTTATAGGTGGAGTAAGTGCATCTTTTAAAAAAGAAATATTATTTTTTGGAAAGATAAGCGAACATCCAGATTATATAAGGATAAAAGAATTTGTAGAAAAGAAAGGGAAAAAAATAAGGGAACTTTCAAATAGAAAGCTTACAGATTATGGGAGTATGTTTATTTTTGAAAAATAATTATTGTTTTTATAGTTAAAAAATTAAAGGGATTATACTTCTAAATATAGAATGTTAGGATATGAAATATGTATAGTGGAGTAAATAAGTAATGTATAAAATAAGGAAAATATATATGGATAATATTTTGATAAATTAAAGTACAGAGGAATATTGTCAGAAAATATTAGCAAATTTCAAAAAATTACTTGCAAAATAAAATCTGATATGATAATATGAAAACAACATTAATATTACAAGCTTTGACAAAGGAAGAGTAAGATATAGTTCATCTATAAGAGAAGTTGAATCATCGGCTGAAAGTTCACGAGAAAAGAGATATCTGAAAACTACCTTTTAGCAGAGTCCAGTAGCGAGAGTGAAAAGACTCGGTTGACTGCCTTAAAGTCCTTCGAGAGGGTGCAATGCATCAACTTGGGTGGAACCGCGATTTACTCGTCCCAATATATTATATTGGGGCGATTTTTTTATTTATTTTCAAAATGGAGGGAATTATAATGATAAAAGTTGAATTAAGAGACGGAAACTTTATAGAAGTTGAAGAAGGTTCATCATTATTAGATGTAGCAAAAAGTATAAGTGATGGTTTTGCAAGAAGTGTATTAGTTGGATCAATTGATGGAAAAGCAGCAGGACTAAACGAAAAGTTAGAAAATGATTGTAAGGTTAATTTCTTTAAATTTGAGGATGCAGAAGGAAAGGAAGCTTTCAGACATACAGCAGCTCATATATTTGCACAGGCGATAAAGAGATTGTGGCCAGAAACTAAACTTGCAATAGGTCCTGCCATAGAAAATGGATTCTACTATGATATAGATTTAGATCATAGATTGGTACCAGAAGATCTTGAAAAGATTGAAGCTGAGATGAAGAAAATAGTCAAGGAAGACCTAGCTATTGAAGGATTTGAAGTTTCAAGAGAAGAAGCTTTAAAGATGATGGAAGAAAAAAATGAAGATTACAAGGTAGAAATGATAAATGATCTTCCAGAAGATGAAAAGATCTCAATGTATAGACAGGGAGAATTTGTAGACTTATGTCGTGGACCACATCTTCAGAGTACAAAGAAAGTAAAGGCGTTTAAGCTTCAGAATATAGCGGGTGCTTACTGGAGAGGTGATGAAAAGAATAAGATGCTTCAGAGAGTATATGGTACAGCTTTTGAAAAGAAGAAGGATTTAGATGCACATTTAAAGATGCTTGAAGAAGCTAAGAAGAGAGATCATAGAAAATTAGGTAAAGAATTGGGATTATTTATGATTCCAGAAGAAGGACCAGGATTCCCTCTATTTTTACCAAGAGGTGTTGAATTAAAAGCTGCATTAATGAAGTATTGGGAAGAAATACATAGAGAAAGCAGATATGTAGAAATAGAAACTCCTATAATTTTAAACAAGAAGCTTTGGGAAACTTCAGGACATTGGTATCATTACAAAGAAAATATGTATACTGTAAAGATAGATGAAGAAGATTATGCTATAAAGCCGATGAACTGCCCAGGTTCAATGATATTCTATAAGAGCCAGTTACATTCATATAGAGATTTTCCAATGAGAGTTGCAGAAAGAGGTAGAGTTCATAGACATGAACTTTCAGGAGCATTACATGGTTTAATGAGAGTTAGAGCCTTTACTCAGGATGATGCTCATATATTTATGCTTCCAGAACAGATAAGAGAAGAAATAAAGGGTGTAATAGAATTAATAGATAAGGTTTATACTAAGTTTGGATTTAGCTATCATGTTGAATTGTCTACAAGACCAGAAGACTCTATGGGAACTGATGAAGAATGGGCTGTAGCAGAAGATGGTCTAAGAGGAGCTCTTGAAGAACTTGGAATGGACTATGTAATCAATGAAGGTGATGGAGCATTCTATGGTCCAAAGATAGACTTCCACCTAAAGGATTGTCTAGGAAGAACTTGGCAGTGCGGTACTATACAGTTAGATATGCAGTTACCTCAGAGATTTGATGCAACTTATGTAGGTAAGGATGGAGAAAAACATAGACCAGTAATGATTCATAGAGTTTGTCTAGGGTCTATAGAAAGATTTATCGGTATATTAATAGAAAACTATGCAGGAAAGTTCCCAGTATGGTTAGCTCCTTGTCAGGTAAAGGTAATATCAGTATCAGATAAGTATAATGAACATGCAAATAAGATAATGGATCAGTTATTTAAGAAGGGTATAAGAGTTGAACTTGATGATAGAACTGAAAAGGTTGGATTCAAGATAAGAGAAGCACAGCTTGAAAAGATACCATATATGCTAGTAATTGGTGAAAAAGAACTTGAAAGTGGTGAAATATCTGTTAGATCAAGAGATGAAGGTGAGCTTGGAAGTATGAGCGTTGATGCATTTATAGAAAAGATAAGCAAGCAGATAGAAGAAAGAGAAAATGTTGAAGTAGAAGTATTATAATATATTTAAAAAACTTGAAAAAACTCCCTACTATTATATAGTGGGGAGTTTTTTGTGTAAAAAGGTATAGATGAAAATGCAGAAAATTTAAAAATAATATATATTTTTTGACAAATATGTTTTTATAAAAAATATGTGGGTATCTTATAAATATAGATATCTCTAATTAGAGATAAATAAGGAGGAGCAAAAATGATAGAAGCATTAAGAAAGAGAAGAACATATTACAATTTAGGGAAAGAAATACCTGTAAGTGAAGAGGAAGTATTTGATTTTATTAAGGAGGCTACTGAGCTTGTTCCAGACGCATTTGACATGAAAAGTACAAGAATAGTAGTTCTTTCAGGAGAAAAGCAAGATGAACTTTGGGATAAAATATACGATGAATTTGAAGGAAAGGTTCCAAGAGAAAAGATCGATGGATTTAAAAACGCTTTTGGTACTATACTATATTTCTATGATGATGAAGTAGTAAAGGGATTACAGGAACAGTTTCCACCGTATGCTGATAATTTCCCAAATTGGGCAATGCAGTCATCTGCAATGTTACAGATTTCAATTTGGTCTGGTCTTAGAGAAATGAATATAGGTGCTAACATTCAGCACTACAACCCTGTTATAGATGATATGATTAGAAATCTATATAACCTTCCAGATAGCTATAAGCTTGTAGGACAGATGCCTTTTGGAGAAATACTTTCAGAACCGTCAGCAAAAGAAAAAGAAGATATAAGTAAGAGAGTAATAATACTACCATAGGCAGTTTAGATGAACTCAACACAATTAAAAATATTTATAGGCATAAGCAGGGCTAGGAAAAAAATAGGAGCAAAATCAAATAAGTTATTTTTGAAATACGGATTAACCGAACCACAGTTTGGTGTATTAGAGGCAATTTATCACAAGGGGCCTTTAAGTGTTGGAGAAATTCAAGAGAAAATACTTAGTTCAAGTGGAACAATTCCTGTAATAATAAAAAACCTTGAAAAAAGGGGACTTTTAACAAAGGAAAAAGATAAATTAGATAAAAGAAAGTTTATTATTAGGATTACAGATGACGGAAGTAAATTAATGGACGAAGTATTTCCACAAAATAAAGAAATAATATGCAATGAAATAGATAGAAGTCTTAGTAAGGATGAACAAGAAACTTTAGTGAGACTATTAAAGAAGATGTAGCGCTTAAAAGCAAAGAGGTGAAAAATGTTAAAGGATATAAATAGAAAAGTTTTAAAAAAGGTAAATGGGAAAGCAGCAGTAGATGGAAATGGTGTTCATTTAGTAAGGGTCTTAGGAAATAATACAGCAAAAAGTTTTGATCCAATATTGATGTTAGACTCTTTTGATAGTAGAGATCCCAAGGACTATATAGGTGGATTTCCTATGCATCCTCATAGAGGCATAGAAACGATAACTTTTTTAAAAGAAGGAAAAATGAAACATAAAGATAGTCTAGGAAATGAAGATGTAATTACTGGAGGTTCAGTACAGTGGATGACAGCTGGTTCTGGTATATTCCATGAAGAAGAAATTCCAGCATCAGATAGAATGTTAGGTGTACAGATTTGGTTGAATCTTCCAGCCAAAGAGAAGATGACAGATCCAGAATATTATAATATAAGAGAGGAAGATATTCCACAACTAGATTTAGATGGTGGGTACTTGAGAGTAATAAGCGGTGATTACAAGGATATACATGCTTTTCAGGCAAAGCATTCACCTTTGAAATTTTATCATTTATATCTAGAAAAGGGTAAGGAAATAATTTTAGATGATATTACTGAAGCCTCTTTAATGGCTTTTACTCTTCAAGGTAATGTAGAAATAAATTCTGAATATATAGAGGAAAAAACAGCCGTTAAATTCTCTGAAAAAGGAAATCTGGAAATAAAAGCCAAAACTGATACAGATATATTAATATTAGCTTCAGAACCTTTAAAAGAAGACATTTATTGGGGTGGACCTGTAGTTATGGATACTAGAAGGGGTCTTGAAAAAGCATTTGAAGAAATGCGAAGTGGAAATTTTATAAAAAAGAAAATAGAATATTAAAGTAAAATTAAAATACCATTGAGTTTTAAGTAAAATAGATAAAACTTAGATATGGGTATATTTTAAAAATGAAATAGCCTAAAGAGTAATTAGCTTTAGCATATATAATAAGTCAAAATACAAAAAACAAGAGCTCAAAATTATGAGTCTCTTGTTTTTTATTTTATATTAGTTGATAATTTTGAAGCTATGCCACTTTTTTTGCATCATAGTCTACTAGTAGATTAGACTTAATCAAAATAGGTCTTAGTGCAGAATAGATAGCTACAGCAATGATTACTGTCGTAATAGCATTGAAAAGTGTAGCACCAGCGCTTATTTTTGCAAGAATTTTAGCCGCATCTTGTGGCTGACCTAATAAATAAATCTTGTAAAAATATCCAACAACAGGATCTGCAACTACATTAAATGCCATACCGCATATTGAAGCGATAAGAGACCACTTAAAAATATATTTTTTGTCATTTGTTTCATTAATATGCGCAACTTTATGAGCAATTGTTCCTACAATAAGTCCTATACAAAGTTTTAAGATAAAAGTTTTAGGAGCAACTAAAATATATACAGGATCCATAAGGTCAGCTATTGTCATACCTATAGCGCCTGCTAGACCACCATAAAATCCTCCTAAAAGAAGAGCTGCTAAAACAAGAAATACATTACCAAAATGTATAGATGTCATATCTCCACCTGGAACAGGAATTTTAATCTGTAAAAAAGTGAATGTAATAAAGCAAAGAGCTGCTAGTATTGCTGTTTGAGTAAGTTTTGATAATTTACTACTTACATTATTCATAAAAATACCTCCGAAAATTATTTAATTATTAGTACAATACAATTTTAGTAGTTAAAATGATAAAAGTCAATAAATAACGGTACAATATAGCAAATACAGAAAATGAATCGATACAATATGCAATGAATATATAAAATATATTTTTTACAATAAAAAAGGACAGCTACCAAACTGTCCTGACAGTGTTCTGTTTTTCAAAAAAAGATAACAATTAACAAAATTTGAGGTAAAGAAATGAAAAACAAAACCTTTAATATATTCATTATATAACTTATTTTTTATATTGTCAATCGTTTTCCTAAATTGAAATAAAATTTAAATTTAGAATAGAAAGTACAAGTACATAGCAGATAGAAAAAGTTAAGTTTCAAGAAAGAAGCTAAAAAACAACTTATAAAATAGAAAATAAAAATCACCTTGCAAATTTAAAGGAAGTTTACTTTAGTAATTAGAAGAAAATATTAATATAAGCATTTATATCATATATATAATTATTTTTTTATGGTTCAAATAATAGATTTTTTATTAGTATAATAGAAAATCTATAAAGAAAGAATTTTAAATTTATAAAAATCATTAAAAGAAAGTAGTAATTCTTATAATTTTTGAATATGAAAGAGAGTTTTATGGTATTATAATAAATAGAGGAAAATTTAATAGCTTTCGTACTCGAAGCTAGATACGAAAGATAAAATAGATAAAAAAACAAGGAGGAATGTGTTTTGAATAGAAATGATAAGTGTTGGTGTGGAAGCGGACTAAAGTACAAAAAATGCCACATGGAACAAGATGAAAAATTAAGAGAATTACAGTTGGCAGGTAATATAGTACCTAATAGATTTATAATAAAGACTCCAAAAGAGATTGAGGGTATAAAGGCGAGTGCAGTAGTAAATACTGGTGTATTGGATTTTATATCAGATAAGATCAAGGCTGGAATGAGTACTGAAGATATAGATAATATGGTACATGATTATACTGTAGAGCATGGAGCAATTCCAGCACCTTTAAACTATGAAGGCTTTCCAAAAAGTTGTTGTACTTCTATAAATAATGAAGTTTGTCACGGTATACCTTCAAAAAAAGCTATTCTTAAAGAAGGCGATATAATAAACATAGATGTTTCAACTATAAAGGATGGATATTTTTCAGATGCATCTAGAATGTTTATAGTAGGAGAAGCTTCTGAAGAAGCTAAGAAGCTAGTAGAAGTAACTAAGGAATGCCTTGAAAAGGGGATGGAACAGGTTAAGCCTTGGGGGCATATAGGAGACATAGGCGCTGCAATATATGAATATGCAACATCTAAGGGTTACTCAGTAGTTACAATGTTTGGAGGTCATGGTATAGGAAATGAATTCCATGAAGAACCATTTGTTTCACATGCTGCAAGAAAGGGAACTGGAATGGTTATGGTTCCTGGAATGGTGTTTACAATAGAACCGATGATAAATATAGGTAAGCCACAGGTATATGTAGACAAGCAAAATGGGTGGACATCATATACAAAAGATGGCTCTTTATCAGCTCAATGGGAGCATCAGTTATTAGTTACAGAAGATGGATATGAAATAATATCTTATTAATAGTATCATATGTCAATTAGTAAGAAGTAGATATATTTAAACTTCCAAAATAGAAAAAAAGTAAAAAAAAACTTGACAATCTAAAAATATCCCTGTATACTTAGTAAAGTAATGAAAAGAAGTAGAATCCGTTCTCACCTAACAGCACTTTGCGTAGCTAGTTGGGTTAAAAAGTGAAATTAGTAAAAGCTTTTGTTTTGCTATTTTATTTTGGAACTTATGGCGGATTTTATATCCGTCTTTTTATTTTATTATAAGCGAAAGAAGAGGTGCTCTAATATCAGTAAGGAATTATTAATCAACGAAGAAATTAATGCAAAGGAAATCAGAGTTATATCAGAAACTGGAGAACAGTTAGGTATAATGAGCTCAAAGCAGGCTTTAGAATTAGCAAGACGTAAGAATCTTGATTTAGCTATGATTTCTCCAAATGCAAAACCAGCTGTTTGTAAGATTATGGACTATGGAAAGTTCAAGTATGAACAGTCAAGAATGGAAAAAGAAGCAAAGAAAAAGCAAAAGACAATCAATGTCAAGGAAATAAGATTAAGACCGGCTATCGGTGAAAATGATTTAAAGACTAAGGCTAATCAGGCAATTAAATTCCTTAAAAAGGGAGATAAAGTAAAAGTTGAACTTAGATTTAGAGGTAGAGAGCTTGGTCATAAGGACATCGGAAGAGAAGTAATGATGAACTTCATTGACATGTTAAGCGAGTTTGGAGAACCAGGTAAACCCCCTAAGTTTGAGGGAAACAACATGGTTACAGTTATAGATCCAAAGAAATAGATAATAATTGAGAGGAGGATTTTGTTATGCCAAAGATGAAGACACATAGAGGTGCAGCAAAGAGATTAAGAAGAACAGGAAGTGGAAAGCTTAAGAGAGCTAAAGCTTATAAAGGTCATATACTTACAAAGAAGTCACCAAAGACTAAGATGAACTTAAGAAAGTCAACTTTAGTAAGTGATGGAGATGCTAAGAGAATAGCACAGTTATTACCATACAAGTAGGAATTAAGAAATAAAATCGAGGAGGAGTTACAATGGCAAGAGTAAAAAAGGGAATGAACGCCCATAAGAGACATAAAAAGGTAATAAAGCTTGCAAAGGGATACCAGGGATCAAGAAGTAAGCTTTTCAAGACTTCAAACCAGTTCGTTATGAAGGCTTTAAATAACGCATATATAGGAAGAAAGCAGAAGAAGAGAGACTTCAGAAAGCTTTGGATACAGAGAATAAATGCAGCATGTAGAATGAACGACATGTCATATTCAAGATTCATGAACGGTCTAAAGAAGGCTGGAATAGAAGTAAACAGAAAGATGCTTTCTGAATTAGCTATAGCTGATCCAGCTGGATTTGCTAAGTTAGTAGAAGTTGCTAAAAGCAACTTAGCTTAATAGCTTCAAATATAGAAAATTAGGGTTTAACGCAAGATTTGTGTTAGACCTTTTTTATTGTCAAAAATAATATAAAAATAGACAGCTTTTGGTAAAACTAACTAGCTGTCTATTTTTTATAAAATAATATTAAGTTAATATTGATAATATATGAAATATTAAGTTGATTATATTAAATAACATATATTGTATACATAAAAGCTTGTAAAGAATATTTTTCCAAACTAATTATAAGAGTATACTATATATAATTAACTATATATCCATATTAATCATACTGTAAGTTAAATGTATTACTCAGGAAGAGTTATACCAAATTCCATATCAAGTTGCTTTGCAAGATTTTCCATTTCTTCAAGAGTCTTAGGTAGTATAGGTACACCATTATCTAATCTATCTTGGTGTTTTTCTGCTTCCTTTTCACCATGAATATAGATTCTATCTTGCTGATATGCCTTTTCTGAATCTCTAACTTCTTGAAGGTAAGTATTCCAATGTGATTTAATTTGTTCAGCATCACCGAATAAGTTAGGGTCTATTGCCATAAAGTAATGACATATACCTGCTATGCCATCATCTTCAGAATGGTTAGAAGTAAATCCGTTTGATAATATTGCAGTAAGGAATTCAACTATTAGTGAAAATCCAAATCCCTTGTGTCCACCAAATAATTCTGAAGATCCACCTAGAGGATGAAGTCCACAAGTTCTGTAGGCAATACCATTTATGATGTCCATAGGGTTTATTGCATCTTTACCTTCATCATTAATTCCCCAACCTACTGGAAGTTCTATACCTTTTTTGTTTCTAACTTCAACTTTTCCATAAGCAACTACAGAAGTAGCCACATCAAAATTGAAATCTACAGGATCTGCAGGTATTGAAACAGCTATAGGATTTGTTCCCATCATTGGACGTTTTCCAAATGTTGGTACAACAACAGGGAATGAGTTCGTCATAGATACCCCGATAAGTCCTTCATTACAAGCTAGTTTACTATAGTAACTTGCTATACCGTAGTGATTGGAATTACGAACTGTAACAAGTCCTATTCCCGATTTTTTTGCCTTTTCAATAGCAATTTCCATTGCGTACTTACCAACTACCTGTCCCATAGCTCTATTTCCATCTACTACTGCAGATATAGGAGTTTCAAAAGCTATTTTAGGCTGATTTTCAACGTGGATAAATCCTTTCTGTATCTGCTTACGATACATTTCAAGTCTTTGAGAACCATGAGTATCTACCCCATATAAGTCTGCTGCTAAAAGTACATCTGTAATTGTATCGGCATCCTTGTCTGAAAAACCGTACTTTTTAAAAGCTCTTTTGCAGAAACTAGTAAGCTCATCGGCGTTTACTCTAATTGCTTGTATTTCCATAATCTATACCTCTTTCTATTAAGTTTTTTACAAGATTAATTTTACTACTATTTAAAGTATATTTCAACCTAAAATTATTAATTAAATTAGAATAAAATAATAAAAAAAGATTTTTTAACTGCTAAAAATAGAGTATAAGTACATAAAATTAAGTTTTAGTTTAAAAATACTTTTAAGAGGGAAATAATAAATAAAATAACTAGACAACGCTCTTTGGTGTAGTTAGCTGTATTTATATAAAATTTATATATTTTCAGTTCAAAATTCAAGAATATATATTGAGTTTTAATATTATTTATAAATGTTCTATAGATAAATAAAAAAAGGAGAGAAAACTCTCCTTTTAAAAATAATATTTTTGATTGTTCAAATACGTATTAATCTAGTAGATAGTCTACAATGTCTACAATCTTTCCATCTTGTATATAAACTCTAGGTACTCTTCTTGAAACCTGACATAAAACCTCATAGTTTATAGTGTCACAGTCATGCGCTATATCATCTACTGTAACATGTTCACTTCCAAATATAAGTACATCATCATCGATCTTTATATCCATATCCATAGGAACTCTAACCATACACTGATCCATACAAATTCTTCCTACTATAGGACATTTTATTCCATTGATAAATACATATGGATTTCTTCTTCCTCTAAGAAAACCATCGGCGTATCCAACTGTAATAGTAGCAATTCTTTCTTTTACAGTAGTAAAATATATTCTACCATAACTAATTGATGTACCAGGATTAAGTATTTTTATATTTGAAACCTTTGCTTTGAAGCTCATAGCAGGTTTAAGGTCTACTGAACGTGAAACCTCATCAGATGGATAAAGTCCATATTGAACAATTCCCATTCTTACCATATCGTATTTTTCTTCCATATCTAGAATTTCAGCACTATTAGATGAATGCACATATGGCGGTCTTAAGCCTTTATTCTCAAGAGCTTCTACCATTTTAGCAAATCTTCCTGTTTGTAACTCTTCAAATTCTTTGTTTCTAGCATCTGCTGTAGCAAAGTGAGTATACATACCCTCAATTTCTATATATTCCAACTTACTTATTTTTTCTATTTCTAAAACAATATGATCTATATCTTCCTCTAATACAACATACCCTAGTCTTGACATGCCTGTATCCATTTTAAGATGTATTTTTGCAGTTTTATTTATTTTCTTTGCAATATCATTTATTTTCTTAGCATACTCATAGTCGAATATTGTCATTGACACGTTGTTTTTAATACAGTCTTCAACTGTTGGAAGGTTGGTGTAACCAAGATTTAAAATAGGGATGGTAACACCGGCTTTTCTAATTTCAAAAGCTTCTCTTGCTCTCGCAACGGCAAGAAAATCAACACCATTTTCTTCGTAAAATTTTGCCAGTTTGGCTGAACCATGTCCATATGCATTAGACTTAACTACCATACAGACTTTTGTTTGACTTGGAAGTTTTTTTCTAAGTCCATTTAGATTGTATAAAATTGCATCTAAATCTACTTCCACCCAATTGACTGAATTATTTATTAATGACATAATGATACCTCCATATATATAATGTATATATATTATATCATTAATCGGCACTAATTATTGTATTTATAAGGAAAAAACTAATAGTTCACAATCTTCCGAAATATAAAACTATAAAAAAAAGGTGATATATGTGTTTTTATTTTAATAAATATATATACATTAAATATAATAAATAAAATAAGTAAATTAAGGTTAAATTCCTTTAAAGTTAAAAACTTAATCTTAATAAGTGGTTTTAGGCTTTATTTGTGATTTGGAAAAACGTTGACATAATAAATAACATAATATATACTTTAAAAAAGAAATTGTTTTAATTTCATGAAATAATATACAAAAAAGTACATTTTAATAGGAGGAATTAATATGAGTTTAGGTGATTACAGAAATGATGCAATTCAGGCTAAATCTGATAAGAGTATAGCAGTTACTCAACAGATTGCATATGCGCCAATTGCATTTGAAAGTGGGTGCGGTGCACTATTATTTGATCATGATGGTAAAAAGTATATAGATTTTTTATCAAGTGCATGTTCAGCTAATTTAGGACATGGTAACAAAGAGATTGCAGAAGCAGTTAAAGAGCAGATGGACAAGATTACTCAATATACTTTTGCATATTTTAACACATTACCGCCTATTCTTTTGGCTGAAAAACTAGCAAAGTTGGCGCCAGGTAAAGACGATAAGAAGGTTTTATTTAGTGCGACTGGCTCAGCGGGAATTGACTCTGCTATAAAATTAGCAAGAGCCTATACTGGTAGAACAAAGGTAATTTCTATGATAGGTGCTTATCACGGTAGCACATATGGATCAATTTCATTATCAGCTTTAAGTCTTAATATGAGAAAAAACATAGGTCCGTTACTTCCAGAGATGTATCACTTTAAATATCCAGATAAAAATACTCCTTGGAAAGATTGTATTGCAGATATGGAACTTGCATTTTCAACATATCTTCCTGCAGATGAAGTTGCAGCTATATTTATTGAACCAATAGCAGGTGATCAAGGTCTTATAATACCACCAACTGAATGGGTTCAGGCATTGAGAGATATTTGTGATAAGCATGGAATACTTCTAGTATCTGATGAAATACAGCTTGGTCTTTGTAGAACAGGTAAGTGGTTCTGTATAGAAAATTATGGTGTAGAAGCAGACCTTTATGTAATGGGGAAATCTGTAGGTGGTGGTCTTCCACTAGGTGCAGTAGTAGGTAGAACAGAAATAATGGACTCACTAGAAGCACCAGCACATTTATTTACTCTTGCAGGAAATGCAACAGTATGTGCTGCAGCATTAAAAAATATAGAAATACTTGAAAGGATGAATGCTAATAAGGTATCTGTTGAAAAGGGTAAATACCTTACAGATAAATTTGAACAATTAAAGAAAAAATATAACTTTATAGGTGAAATAAGACCAATGGGTCTTAGTATGGGGGTAGATATTATAGACCCTGAAACAGGAGAAAAGAATCCTAATGCAACAGCAAAGATTTGCTATGAAGCATTTAAGAGAGGTCTAGTTTTAATATTCTTAAATAAATCCACATTAAGAGTACAGCCACCACTAGTAATTGAGTATGAACAAATGGATGAAGCTATAGAAATACTAGACTCTGTAATGAAAGATTACAGTGAAGGGAAAATAAGCGATTCTATACTTGATGAAATAAAGGGTTGGTAAAAAGTAATATTATGAATGGCAGAGGTAAATAAGGGATGGATAATTCAGTAAGTTTTAGAAAAGTGATAGTTTATGCAGGATCTTATGTTGCAACAGTTATAGGTTCTGGATTTGCAACGGGGCAGGAGATAATGCAGTTTTTCTCCTTTTATGGACTATCAGGAATAATAGCATGTTTAGTATCGATGGCATTATTTGCGTTTTTAGGAATGGAAGTATTAAATAGAGGTAGACTTGTAAAACCTAAAGATTCAACAAAAATATTTTCATTATACACAGGTAAAACAATAGGTAAATTTTTAGATTGGTTTGTTCCAGCATTTTTATTTGCAGTATTAGTTGTTATGATATCAGGTTCTGGAGCAACTTTATCTGAATACTACGGTTTGAGTCCTCATGTTGGAAGAATAGGTATGATTGTCTTATCATATCTTAGTGTTTCATTTGGTGTTGACAAATTGTCTAAGGTTTTAGGTAATATAGGACCTATAATAATTGTATTTACAATACTTGTTGGTGGAATTAGTTTATTTAAAAATGCGGGAACATTTGCATCCTCTCTTGAATTTTTAAAGACAGCGCCAATACAAAAACCAGCGCCAAATGCATTTATGTCAGGTGTTTTATATGCATCTTTCAATGTATTTGTTGTAATGGGATTCCTTGCAGGACTTGGAACTACAGCTAGTAGCAAAAAAGAAGCATATTACGGTGGACTTTTGGGAGCAGTATCTTTAATGCTTGCTGCAGCTATGATGTATCTTGCAATATTATCAAATGCTCCAGAACTATTTAATAAGAGTATTCCAACTTTAGTACTAGCAGATGAAATTAGCCCAATAGTTGGGAAGTTATTCTCTATAGTGCTAATACTGGGTATATTCTCAACAGCAGCACCTTTATTATGGCAGTGTACAAATAGATTTTATAGTGATGGAACAAAAGGATTTAAGATACTTTCACTTATATTTTCTATACTGGCTTTAATAGGTGGTTTCCTTCCATTTGATGTTTTGGTAGGAACAGTATATCCATATACTGGATATGTAGGGATAGTATTATTAGTTCTTATCGCTATTAAAGTTATCAAGCTCAAAAAAGAGGGAAGAACAGGCGAAGAAGAGATTAGGGCCATTGAAGAAGGTAAATAAATGCAATATTAAATATGTGTAAAAATTTATTTAATGTTTTTTAGACCTACTAATAAAATTTAGGAGTTTTTATAACTATTTTTGAATCCTAAATTTTATTTCAGTAGGTCTTTTTATATATATTTAAAGTTTTTGAAAGTATTAATAGATTTTCACAAAAAGACTTTTAAAAGTTATATTATAAAGTACATCTAAAAAAATGTTTAATAAAAGATAAATAGAATAATAATAAATGTATGTAATAGAATTTAATAATAGTAAGAAAAATTTAAGTTTAATAAAAAAATAAATAATAAATATGTAATGATGAAAGTAAAAGTTTTGAAATAGTAAGTATTTTTGAATATAATAGCTAATGCTTGAAAAATACAATAGCTTCTAAGGCATCTAAAATGCTTTCTAAGGATGCAATTCTTATTAACAGTATAATTCTATATTATAACAAAACAAAGACTACATGAAGGTGAAAGAGACTTCTAAGAAGATAGTAGGATATTAAGAAAATTTTCGATTTACAGTTTTAAGTATAAAAATAAACTATTTAAAAAAATGATTCTCATGTATAATATAAGATATAAATTTGGACGGAGGTTGGATATGAAAAAGTTAAGTCAATATAAATTAATGACAATGAAGACTCTGATCAGTGCGGCTAAGTCAATTATGGACGAGGAGGGTCTTGATAATATTACAATAAGAAAAGTTGGTGAAAGAGCAAAGTTAAACAGTGCAACTATATATAATTATTTTGAAAATCTTGAACACTTGAAAATATTTGCATGTCTTTTCGTATTTGATGAGTATTCAGAAGATATAAAAAACTATATAGATGAAAATAATGATTCTATTGATAATTATATAAAAATATGGGAATGCTTTATAAAACACACAGTTAGGAATACGGAGGTCTTTTATACAGTATTTTTTAATGAACTTGAAAGAACTGTATCAGAATATATTTGTGAATATCATGAACTTTTTCCACTTCAAGTAGAAAATTATAATGATTCAATTTTAAAAATGATTAGTGAATCATCAGTTGAAAAAAGAAATATAGCTCTTTTAGAAAAAGTGGCAGATGATGGTTTTATAAATGACAAGGATATTATATGGATAAACGATATGTCAGTTTATACATATGAATCTTTATTATTTAGAATGCATAAACTGGAATTAGATAAAAAAGAAGGCGAAAGAAAGATGAAGAGCTACATAGAGAAGATAATACAAAAAAATAGAATAAAATAAATTAAATTAAAAATACCATGATCTAATTAGACCATGGTATTTTTAACTTATTTTATTATCTTCTAAATGATGTTTTAATTATATTAGCTACTGCAGCAGTGTTATGGAGTCCGGTTTTAACCTTTTCCTTTGCTGTTAATACATCGGCTGAAACATCGACTGCAACATCTGTAACATCTTTAGCATTATCCAAAACACTATCCACTGTTGAAAGTATTCCTGGAAGCTTAGCAATAGTAAGTCCCACATTATTTGTGTTTTGAGTTATTAGCATATCAATATTTGACATGAGAGCAGATAGTCTCTTAAGCACAATTATTAGAAATATAAGAGCTATACATCCCAAAATAGCCAATACAAATAAAACAACTTCAAGATTAACTGTAATACTCATTTTAATTGTAAATTCTCCCTAGCTTATATTTTATTTACCTGATTTATTTTCAGATTTTGATTTGTTATTTTCATTCTTCTTTTTATCAGATTCATTATAAGCTTTTTTCGAATCTTCCTTTTCTTCTTTTTTGTCAGCATCATTTTCAATTGTAGAATCTGAATCAATTGCATCTTCTAATTTTTTCTGAGTTATATCATCAAAACAATCTTCAATAGATACTTCTACTTCATTTTTCTTTTTATCAAAATATTCTTTTATCTTTTCTTTAGATTCACTAACTTTATCTTTAGTTTCCTGAAGTGAATCGTTTGTTCTACTTGCTATTTCCTTTGACTTATCACTTATTGCTTGACCTGTATCAGATATTCCTTCTGAAAGGTCCTTTCTTGTTTCTCTTCCTGACTTTGGTGCGAAAAGCACTCCTCCAATAGCCCCAAGAGTAACACCGGTAGCTGCTACTTTTGCGATCTTAACCGCTTTGGCTCTTCTTCTTGCTTTTAGAATTTTTTCTTTTCTTTTCTTAATTGCCTTAGTTAATACCATAATTACACCTCCGATTTATAATAATGATTTAATATAATATTATAATTTAATCAATATAATGTCAATGAAATCATGAGAATATATTTATATATTATTTATGTTTTTTAAAATTGATATAGAAAAAATTAATTAAAAAAATGACAATAATAGATAAATGAAATTTTACTTGCATTTAGAGCTAGAAAATGTTTTCTGAATTTGGAAAATGGTAACAAAATGTAATTTTTTAAAAAAGATATAAATCAGTTATACCAATGAGTATGGATGTAACAATAAAAATATATATTAAAAAAAGGTTGCATTTTTGTAATTTTTATATTAGACTAGGGAAGTGTAAAAGATAAAAATTACAAATTGTAACTTATTTTAACGAATGAGTTTGTAAAATATGAAATAAAAGTTTCATAGAAATTAATTATAATATTTTAATAAAAAGGAGAGTAATATGAAGAAAATATTTGCAGTAGCAGCAACGGTATTGATGACAACTTCAATATTCCTATCTGCGAAAACATTAAATACAACAATAGAGGCTCAGGAAAGATCTTTAGTAACAGTTGATATGGGTTGGAAGAAAAATGGAGAAACATATAATTATATAGATGCATCTGGAAATAAAGTGAAGGGTTGGAACAGATTAAATGGAATGTGGTATTATTTCAATAGTAAGGGTGACATGGTAAAAGGAAAACAAACTATTTCTAATAAGACATATCTATTTAATGAAGATGGAACTTTAAACAAGGAAATACAAGAAGAAGTAAGTCAGGAAAATGTTAAAACTTCTTCTGATAAAAAAGATCCAAATATCTATTATGATAAGAGTGGAAACCCTCTTGGAACTGGTAAAAAGTATATATCAAATGCAAGTGCCTATACAGGAGATACTATAACAGCTTCTGGACAGAGACCTAGATGGGGGACAATAGCTGTAGATCCTAGAGTTATACCTCTTGGTTCGAGAGTATATATACCGTACTTTGACAAGGTATTTATAGCAAATGATACGGGTGGGATAATAAGAGGTACTATGATAGATATATTTATGAATTCAGCTAGAAACATGAATAACTTTGGAAGAAGAAATTTAGAAATTATAGTATTAGACTAATTTAGAAAGCACTAAATTAACTTATATGATTTTGAATGTTACAATAAAATAATCATAAATTATTAAAAAAAGAGGCAAAAGCCTCTTTTTTTAATGACTAATTACAGCCTATTTAAAACCTACATATTATAATATGTTAGGAGTGAATTTTATATTAAAATCTATAAAATATCCTTCGCATTGCTAACGATATATAAAATAATTGCATTGTGTGAAGAAGTATTTTTGATTTTGTATCTAAGTTTAGGTACTAATCTCATAGTATCTCCTTTTTTTAGGGTTACGCTGTCCCCACTATCACTATGAACGCTTAAAGTTCCTTTTTCCACTAGCACTATTTCTTCGCATTCATTTTTCCCAAAAGGATAATATGGAGTTTCTGTGTGTGGCTTGATGATTATTCTAAGTAAATCATCACTTATTTTACTTGATTTTGTAGTTAAAAGTTGAAATTCAAGATTATCCTTTGTGGAATCGGAAAGTACGGGTTGGTCAGCAACCCTTTTAACAAGATTATCTAACTTGACAGCATCTTCGAAAAGAGAAGATATAGATAAGCTCATTGTTTCAGCTATAGAATTTAAGACACTCAAACTAGGGTTTCCCATGCCACGTTCTAATTGGCTTAGAAGAGCTGTACTAACTCCAGATAACTGAGAAAATTCTTTAATAGTCATACTATTATTCTTTCTGTAATTAGTTAAACGAGTTCCTATTTGTTCAACGTTCATAAAAATCCTCCTTCTTATGAGATTAATTGAAAATATAATTATATTATAACATTATTAATATGAAAAAAATAGTTGGATTGCGAAAAAAGTAATTTAATTTAAAACGCTTGTTTCCTTTAAGTGTTTGTATAAAAATATCATCTATGATAAAATATAATGATGGAATAAAAGGAAGTAAAAATAAGAGAAAGATTGTGGTAATAAATGATAATATTAGGCATAGATCCGGGACTTGCAATAATAGGTTACGGAGTAGTAGAATACAAAAATAGTAAGTTCAGAACCATAGATTATGGAGCTATTACTACACCCGCCGGAATGGATATAGTAGAGCGGCTTGAACTTATATATAAAGGAATGAATCAGCTTTTCCATATGTACGATATAGATGAAGTAGGTATTGAACAGCTGTTTTTCAATAAAAATGTTACAACAGGTATTGCAGTCGCACAGGCTAGAGGGGTAACCCTTCTTTCTTGTGCACATCATAAGGTTCCAGTATATTCATATACTCCACTTCAGGTAAAACAGGGAGTTTGTGGATATGGTAGAGCAGATAAGACTCAGGTACAAAAGATGGTTACTGCATTCTTAGGATTAAACTCAGTTCCAAAACCAGATGACGTAGCAGATGCTCTTGCAGTTGCAATATGTCATGCACATTCAAATAGAATAGGTAAGGAATTGGGAAGATTTAGCGATTAGTTTTTAAAACTAGTTGGCGAAACTGTTTCTTTATTAAGTAAAGATTGACTATCTTTTTTAATTCAACTATATTTAATGAAATTCATATAGTTTTAAATAGGATGGAAACAGTGTGATTTGAAAGGATGGGACATGATAGGATATATAAAAGGAAAAGTTGTTGAAATAGGAGCAGACTATATTATTTTAGAAAATAATGATATAGGTTATAAACTTAATGCGTCTTCAAATACAATATCTCATATGCAATTAGATGAAGAGAAGAAAGTCTTTACAAAGATGATAGTAAGAGATGATGATATAAGTCTTTGTGGTTTTCATTCAAAAGACGAAGAAGAAATGTTTAATCTATTGACATCAGTTTCTAAGATAGGTACAAAGGTAGGGATGTCTATTCTTTCTTTTGCGACACCTGCAGAACTTAGTAGATATATAGCTACAAATGATACTGCAGCACTTTCAAAAGCTCCAGGAGTAGGTAAAAAGACTGCTCAAAGGATAGTCCTAGAGTTAAAGGACAAGATAAAGAAGATTGCATTTGAAGATGATGGAGAAGTTATATCTCCAGTAGAAACTCAAGTAAGCAATGATGAAGATGGGGCAGTTGAAGCTTTGATGCAACTAGGATATTCAAAAGCTGAAGCACAGGAAGCTGTTTTGTATGTAAAGCAGCCAGGAATGGAGTTAGAGGATATTATTAAAAAATCACTAGAATATATAATGAAGACGAGCATGAAATTTTAGTGGAAAAATATCTTTCAATAATTGATTTAACTAGAAGGAGGCAGCGATGTTTGATGAAGAACGTATAATCACTTCTACAATGAAAGAAGAAGATTTAGATATAGAAAACAATCTTAGGCCCAAAACGCTTGATGAGTATCTTGGACAAGAAACATCAAAGGAACAGCTTAGGATTTTTATAGATGCGGCAAAAAATAGAAATGAAGCTTTAGACCATGTACTTCTTTATGGACCGCCTGGTCTTGGTAAAACAACTCTTGCTGGTATAATTGCTAATGAAATGGGAGTTAATTTAAGAATTACTTCTGGGCCTGCTATAGAAAGAGCAGGAGACCTTGCTGCAATTCTTACAAATCTCCAAGAGGGAGACGTTTTATTTATAGATGAAATACATAGAATAAATAGAAGTGTTGAAGAAGTGTTATATCCAGCAATGGAAGACTACTGTTTGGATATAATAATTGGTAAAGGACCATCAGCTAGAAGTATAAGACTGGACTTGCCAAAGTTTACTCTTATAGGGGCTACTACAAGAGCTGGGATGTTAACTAATCCATTGAGAGATAGGTTTGGAGTAATTTGCAAATTGGATTATTACAAGGAAAATGAACTTGCAGAGATTGTAAGAAGATCATCAGGAATATTAAATGCAGGTATAATGGATGAAGGTGCAGTTGAAATAGCAAGGAGATCAAGAGGGACTCCTAGAATTGCCAATAGATTATTAAAAAGAGTTAGAGACTTCGCCCAAGTAAAGGCAGAAGGTACTATAACTAATGATGTTGCAGAAGATGCTCTAGAGTTAATAGGTGTCGATAGTTTAGGTCTTGATTTTATAGATAAGAAACTTTTGCTTACAATAATAGAAAAATTTAATGGGGGACCTGTAGGTTTGGACACTTTAGCTGCTTCAATAGGTGAGGATAGAAATACTATAGAAGATGTATATGAACCATATCTTCTTCAGTTAGGTTTTATTAATAGAGCACCAAGAGGTAGAATTGCAATGCCTAGAGCCTATGAACACCTTGGCATTAAATATGAAGAAAAAAAGTAATAGAGCTATAGAAATGAGGTAGATTGATGAAGACAAGTGATTTTAATTATGATCTTCCTGAGGAACTTATTGCACAGTTTCCAATAAAGGATAGATCTAGTTCAAGACTTATGGTAGTAGATAAAAAGACTGGTGAAATAGAACATAAGGTATTTAAAGATATTATAGATTATTTAGAAGAAGGGGATTGTCTTGTTTTAAATGATACAAGAGTAATTCCTGCAAGATTAATAGGTTCAAAAGTAGAAACTGGTGGTAAAATTGAATTTCTCCTTTTAAAGAGAAACGAAGATGATACATGGGAAACACTTGTAAAACCTGGTAAGAGGGCAAAAATTGGCTCAAAGTTTAGTTTTGGCGATGGAAAGTTAATTGCAGAAGTAGTTGGAATGGGCGATGATGGAGCTAGAATAGTGAAATTTGAATATGAAGGAATATTTGAAGAAGTTTTAGATGAACTTGGAAATATGCCACTTCCACCATATATTACAGAAAAACTAGAAGATAGAGAAAGATACCAAACTGTTTATTCAAAGCATAATGGCTCTGCAGCTGCCCCAACGGCAGGACTACACTTTACAGATGATTTACTAAAGCAAATTAGAGACAAGGGTGTAGAAGAGGCGTTTGTAACACTACATGTGGGTCTAGGTACATTTAGACCAGTAAAGGTAGACGATGTATTGGAACACAAGATGCATTCAGAATATTACATGGTTAGCCAAGAGGCGGCAGATAAAATTAATAGAGCAAAAGAAAATGGAAAGAGGGTAATTTGCGTAGGTACAACAAGTTGTAGAACTATTGAATCAGCAGTAGATAACAATGGTGTTTTGAAGGCTACTAGCGGCTGGACTGATATATTTATATACCCAGGGTATAAGTTTAAATTAATGGACAATCTTATTACTAATTTCCATCTTCCAGAGTCAACTTTAATTATGCTTGTAAGTGCTCTTTCTACAAGAGAAAATATACTGAATGCCTATGAAGAGGCAGTCAAAGAAAGATACAGATTCTTTAGCTTTGGAGATGCAATGTTTCTTAAATAATAGAGAATAATAAAAATACTAAAATTAAAAAAAGACAATTATTAAGAAAGGGAAAAATATGTACGCAGTAAGATATGAATTAATAAAAAAATGTAAACAGTCTGGGGCAAGGCTGGGAAGATTACATACACCACATGGGGTAATAGACACTCCAATTTTTATGCCAGTAGGAACTCAGGCTACAGTTAAGTCAATGACACCAGAAGAATTAAAGGAAATAGATGCACAGATAATATTAAGTAATACGTATCATCTTTATCTTAGACCTGGTCATGAGTTGATTAAAAAAGCAGGAGGTCTTCATAACTTTATGCATTGGGATAGACCAATACTTACAGATAGTGGAGGTTTTCAGGTATTTAGTCTAGGACCACTTAGAAAGATAACAGAAGAGGGGGTTGAGTTTAGATCTCATATAGATGGATCTAAGCATATGCTTTCTCCTGAAAAAGCAATGGAAATACAAAATGCCTTAGGTTCTGATATTATGATGGCATTTGATGAGTGTGCTCCATATCCAGCAGATAGAGAGTACGTAAAAAAATCTCTTGAAAGAACTACAAGATGGCTTCAAAGATGTAAAGATGCACATAAGAATACTGAAAATCAGGCATTGTTTGGAATAGTTCAAGGTGGAATGTATAAAGACCTTAGAGAGCAATCGGCTAAAGAAATTACAGCAATAGATCTTCCAGGATATGCTATAGGCGGTCTAAGTGTTGGAGAGCCTAAGGAATTAATGTATGAGGTTTTGGACTATACAGTAGGGCTTCTTCCAGAAAATAAACCAAGATACCTAATGGGAGTTGGTACACCAGATATACTAATAGAGGCAGCCATAAGAGGTATAGATATGTGTGATTGCGTTCTTCCTACTAGAATAGCAAGAAACGGTACTGCTATGACAAGCCAAGGAAAGGTAGTTGTAAGAAATGCAACATATGCTGAAGATTTTACAACACTAGATCCTGAATGTGATTGTTATACTTGTAGAAACTATACAAAGGCATATATCAGACATCTAATAAAAACAAATGAAATATTGGGAGCTAGACTTTTATCAATACATAATTTAAGATTCCTTTTAAAGTTAATGGAAGATGTTAGACAGGCTATTATGGATGATAGACTTCTTGACTTTAGAGATGAATTTTACAAGAAATATTATGGTGAAAGCAAATAATATAAAAAAATTATTATTCACTATAAGACATACATTAATTAGTACATTTTAAATATAATTCAAATGGATTAGAAATATTTTAAGTATGAAAATAAAAAGAACTTAAAAATAGGATTATTGACATACTTATTATAAAAAATATTATGGTAAATATAAGGCATATGCATTATAATACTAATTATAGAAAAAATAAAATTTAGGAGGGTCAAAATGCCACAGAAACAATTAATGATGAGTCTTGGTTTATGGGTAGTAGTATTTGGAGTATTCTACTTTGTTTTAATAAGACCTCAGAAAAAGAAAGATCAAAAGTTAAAGGAAATGAGAAATTCTATAGAAAAAGGTGATACTGTTGTTACAATAGGCGGTGTAATCGCAAAAGTAGCAAAGGTAGAAGAAGATAGAATAGTTCTTGACCTAGGACCAAGCAGAACGAAGGTACCATTTGAAAAATGGGCAATAGGAAGAGTTGTTGAAAAGGCATCTAGTGAAGAAGTATCAACAGATGCTGAAGAAAAGATAGAACAATAAAGTAAATCACATAAAGTCAGGATGAATTGTTTTGTCCTGACTTTATTTTTGTAAAAAAAGTAAGTATTAGAAAGTACTGTTATTTTTTTGCTATATATGGTATAATGTTATATACAAAAATATATGTATGGGGGTATATGAGATGGAAAAGAAGCATATAAAGACTCTTTCAAAGGCTACTTTAAAGGAAAGTGCAGCAAAGGGTGGATGTGGCGAATGTCAGACTTCTTGCCAGTCTGCTTGCAAGACTTCTTGTACAGTTGCTAATCAAGAGTGCGAAAGATAGTATTCGTAGGAGACAGCCTTTACATGGTTGTCTCTTTTTTTACTTAATTATAAAAATAAAAATTTTAATATTAAAATTCAATGAAAAATCAAGAAAATAATGTTACACTAGGAGTGTAGAAATAAATTAGGAGGTAAATATGAAACTTAAAAAGAAATTTTTATCATTGGCAGTGAGTTTAATGCTTTTTACAGGGTTTGCTGCAAGTTCAAATGCCGTAAGTTTTGACTCAATTCAGAGATTAAAGGGATCAGATAGATATGCTACAGCAAGTGCAATTGCGGGAAGTATTGGTAGCTATGATACAGTAATACTTGTAAATGCTGATAATAATAAGCTAGCTGATGGTTTGAGCGCAAGTGGTTTAGCAGGAGTAGTAAAAGCTCCAATTCTATTAGTGCACAAGGATAGTATTCCAAATGAAACTCAGTTAAGAATAGATATAGCAAAGAAAATCTATATTATTGGATCAACGAACTCTATAAGTGACAATCTTGAAAATAAATTAAGAGATGAAAATATGGGTGGATTCAATGTAAAGAGAATCGGTGGAAAAGATAGATTTGAAACAAGTAGTAATATAGCTAAAGAAATATTGAATATAAAAGGTTCAATAGGTAAAGTCTTTGTTGCAAATGGATATAAGGGAGAGGCAGATGCCATGAGTATATCTGCAGTAGCAGCTAGAGATGGAGAACCGATAATACTTACAAATGGAAGTACACTTACTGATGCAAGTGCAGGCGTTGTGGAGCAGACTAAAAATATTTATGCAGTAGGTGGAAGAGGAAATATACAGTCATCTCTTGTAAGCTCATTAGGAGCAACAAGAATCAGTGGTAGTGATAGATATAGCACAAACAGTGCAGTAATAAATGAGTTTTACAGAGAAAAACCTACAAGATACTATCTAAGTGATGGATACAAACTTGTAGATGCCCTTACAGGAGGTCCTCTTGCAGGAAGAAATATAAGCCCAATAGTTCTAGTAGGATTAAATAGTAATAAATCTGTGTTAAAGGGAGCAAATCAGTTAGTTGCACTTGGTGGAATACCTGATTCTGTTTTAAAACAGTGTGCACAGGCAACAAATTAATTCTAGGGAACTATGAGCAGTAGAAGAAGAAACAAAAAAGACAAAATACATTTTGGTGATAGAACTTTGTCGTCAAGAAATAGGAAAAGTATAGACAAGGCTAAGATTAAGAATAAGGCACCTGTGGATAGATCGAAGAGAAGAGTATCTGCAGGTGCTCTTAAAAATAAGACTATAAAGAAGAAAAAATATGAAAATAGAGAGCTTCTATTTAATATTGTATATTCATTTTTAATTTTGATTATAGTGGAGTCGATAGCGAGACAGAGTGTAGCAAAGGCATTTTATTTTTTTGCTGACTTTCCAATAGAAGCAATTGTAAATTATGTACTAATATTTTTGATTTTTTCAGCAGCCATGTTTTTTAGAAGAAGGGTATTTTTTAAGTCATTAATAACATTTACTTTATTAGTGCTTTCTAGTATAAGTGCTATATTGATGAAATTAAGAGGAATGCCACTATTTCCATACGATATTCTATCATTTAAAGAGGCAATTAAAATTTCAAGCGTATTTTTGAATATTAGATTTGAAATTGTAGTAATTGTTCTTATAATTGTATTTTCAATTTTTGCTATAATATTATTTAAAAAAGAAGGCAAAAGAAATAGATTTATTGGGAAAAGAAATTTAATAGTTTTTATAGTTACACTTACTGTATATATTGTGGCAGTTCCACAATTGAATAACGCTAAAATAATATCTGCAATGGCTTGGAATCCCGGTGCTTCTTTTGAGAAGAACGGTTTTGTATATTCCTTTGCAAGAGAAAGTGTTTTAGCTGTAAGAAGAAAGCCTAAGGGCTACAATGAAAAAAATATAGATGAAATAAGAAGTAAGCTAGATAAAGAAGTGAAAAAAGATAAAAGAGAGATTTTAAAAGGAAACAGCCGACCGAATATAATAGTGGTGCAATTAGAAGCCTTTATGGATCCAACAAGGATAAAAGGTGTCAAATTCGATAAGGACCCTATGCCTAATATGAGAAGGCTTATGAAAAACTATACTTCAGGTCTTATGAATGTTCCAGTTACCGGTGGTGGTACTGCAAGAACAGAGTATGAAGTTCTCTCTGGTGCAAACTTCAATTATTTAAATCAGGGTGAGATACCATATCAGACATTTTTAGCAGAAAAACCATCTATATCTTTGGCAAATGATCTAGATAGAAGTGGATATAGGTCTATTGCTATACACAATTTCTATCAGAGATTTTACAACAGAAATAAGGGACTTGAAAACTTAGGTTTTGATAAATTTATCCCTTTGGATGTTATGACTAATGTAGAGTATAATCCTACCTACTGGCCAAAAGATAAAATACTTACAAAATATATAGATGAACAGCTAGATGACAAAGATATTCCAGAAAGTGGAAAAGAAAATAAGCCAGCTTTTATATTTACTATATCAACTCAAGGTCATAGTAAATATCCTATGACAAAGTTGGACATAGAATATCCAATCAAGCTAGTAGATTGCAAATTACCGATAAAAGATCAAAACCAAATAACTTATTACGCGAACCAGGTTAAGGAAATGGACGATTTTGTTGGAAAGTTAATTGAAGATGTAAATAAGTCAAAAAAACCTGCAGTAGTTGTTTTATATGGAGATCACCTTCCTGCACTAGATATTATAAGAAGAGAGCAGGCTGGTGTAGATAAATTTGAATCTTTATTTGTAGTTGCTAATAATTTTGGAAAGAAAAAAGAAATTATTCCAAAGGATTTTCAGGCATATGAACTTTCAACACTTGCTTTGCAAACTGCAGGTCAGCCATATGGACCTTTAAATATGATACATGCCTATTTTAAGAATAATAAGGATTATCAAGATTATTTAAAACTAGTTCAATATGATTTACTTTTTGGTAAGAGGTATTTCTTAAAGGCAAATGAAGTGCCAAAAAGCAAAAAGATGGAAGTTGCAAACAAGGATTTGAAGTTGGATAAAATTGAACAAAGAGCAGGGGATTTCTTTATATTAGGAGAAGGATTTAACAGAAATACAGAGGTTTATATAGATGGTAAAAAGGTTGAATCAGATTATTATAATGATAAAACTATAAGGCTGTATGATAACTTCTATACTGGTAAGAAGGAAGTTTTCCTGAGAATTAATGATAACAATGGGAATCCTATACAGGAAACAAAGAAAATAAAATTTGATTTTTAAAGTTAAGTTGTGACGTTTATGTACGCCACAACTTTCTTTTATTTTTAGTGAATGTGAATTTATAAATAATTTGATTTTAGAAATTTAACAATTAGTTGGAATAGAAGTAAAGTAATTAAATTTAATATTTTAAATAATCAATGGAAATTTTGCGTACAATATATTAAAATATATTAAATATAAATAGCTAAATTACAAAATAGTAATTTAAAGAAAAGTTATGATTTTGCAAAATAGAATATACTTGGAGTATAATAGTAATATGTATTAGACTTTATGAGAAATATGTTAATAAATAGATTTTAATAAATAATATAAATCATATATATTTTTATATTATTATGGTACAATGAATTGTAAAAATTTTAAAAGGTATATTTTGGAGGAAAAAATGGATACAGTAAAGAAAGTCTATCCATCATTTCTCTACAGGATAAGACCTGCAGGAATGATGGTACTAGGATTTGGAAGTGTAATATTAATAGGAGCATTGCTTCTTATGACGCCATTAGCAAGCAATTCCGGAACCAGTACAAGCTTTATAGACTGCTTATTTACAGCAACGTCTGCAGTATGTGTAACAGGACTTGTAGTTGTAGATACGAGTTTACATTGGAGTGTCTTTGGGAAAACAGTAATTATTCTATTAATTCAAATCGGTGGGCTTGGATTTATGTCAATAAGTGCTGCAATAGCAATTGTTTTTAAAAGAAAAATTAACCTTAGACAAAGAATATTAATAAAAGAGGCTCTTAATCAGAATCAGTTGTCAGGATCTGTAAGACTTATTATATATGTTATGAAGTATACCTTCATAATAGAATTTATAGGAAGTCTAATTTTGTCGACAGTATTTATTCCAAAGTTTGGTCTTGCTAAGGGAATTGCCTATAGTGTATTCCACTCTATATCAGCATTTTGTAATGCGGGATTTGATTTATTGGGAAGAAGTAGCGGTGAATATACATCACTTGTTTCTTTTTATAATAACCCTATTATTGTATTTACTATTAGTTCACTTATAATATTAGGTGGTATAGGTTTTGGGGTAATGGTATGTGTTATTAAAAAGAAACGTTTTAAGCAGTTTGATTTAAGTTCAAAACTTGCATTAATAACAACCATTTCATTGATTTTAATAGGTACAGCTCTTATATTCTTTGGTGAATTTAATAACCCAGCAAGTATAGGTAATATGAATATTTGGGATAAGTTCCAAGTTTCTTATTTTCAATCAGTTACAACGAGAACAGCAGGATTTGGAACAGTGGATTTTTCAACATTAAGGGAGAGTACTCTATTTGTTATGATAATACTTATGTTTATAGGTGCATCACCGGCATCTACAGGTGGAGGTATAAAGACAACTACCTTAGCAGTAATAGTTTTGGCAATAAGGGCATTTATGAAAGATCAAGATGAAATAACAGTCTTTAAAAAAAGAATTAATAAGTATACATTTAGAAAAGCTTTAGGTGTATTTGGAGTAGCAATAGCCACAGTGGTTACGGGAACATATTTAATAAATGTTACCCAAGGTCATGAGTTTAATTTGTTGGCTAGTGCCTTTGAAGTATCTTCTGCATTTGCAACAGTAGGACTTTCAGTTGCTGGATCATATAATTTAAATATATTCGGTAAACTATTAATAATAGCTCTTATGTTTGCAGGACGTGTAGGTTCTTTAACTGTATTTGCAATGTTTATACACGATCCTGAACCAAATAGTGTAAGATATCCAGAAGCCAAGATATTGGTAGGATAGAAGTTATATGTATATTTAGGAAGAAATAGATAATTAAAAAGAATATGTGCTTGTAAATCACATATTAGGATATAGCGATAAAATTTAATTTAGATAATAATCAATACAGGTAAAAGACCTTATAGGAGGATTTTTTATGAAACAGTATATAGTTATAGGAGCAGGGAGATTTGGAACTTCATTAGCGCAGTCTCTATTAAACGCAGGGCAAGAAGTAATGGTAATAGATGAAAATGAAAAAATTATACAGCAGCTTTCGGAGACAATGGATAATGTTGCTATAGTAAGTGCTACTGATGAAATAGCTCTAAAAAATATAGGACTTAGCAACTTTGATGTAGCGATAGTATGTATAGGTTCAGATCTAAGAGCCTCTATAATGGCGACACTTATTGCTAAAGATTTAGGGGTTCCTTATGTAATTAGTAAGGCAACTGACAAAATCCAAGCAGATGTTTTGAGAAAAATAGGTGCTGACAGAGTTGTTTTCCCAGAACATGATATGGGAGTAAAACTTGCCAAGGCTCTTACATTTGATAATCTTGTAGATTATATGGAGCTTGATGACACTCATTCTATATTTGAAATAACTGTTCCTAGCTCTTGGATAGGAAGCAATTTGATAGATTTAAGTGTAAGAAAGAAATACAATATGAATATAGTAGCTGTTAAAAGAGGGGAAAGATTTCAGGTTCCGCCAGATCCAAACAAGGAATTTGAAGAAGGTGATATAATAGTAGTTGCAGGAAATTCAAAACTAATTGAAAATATTGCCCTAAGAGTATCCTCAGGTAAGTGGTAAGAAGAAAGGAAAGAAATGATATTTATAAAAAGCAAAGATAATGATAAATTCAAACTTGCAAAATCTCTTTTGAAAACGAAATATAGAAATAGAGAAAAAAAATATCTAGCAGAAGGTTTAAGGACAATTGAACTTGCTCTTGAACACGGAGCAAAAATAGAGTACGTATTTTTAAGTGAAAGATTTGTAAGCAATGATGAAAATATTGATGTGATAGAAAAGTTAGAAGAAGTAACAAAGATATATGCTCTGTCAGATGATTTATTTAAAAATATTTCAGAAACAGAGAACTCACAAGGTATAGTAGCAATGATAAATATGAAAGATCTTGTGATAGAAGATTATGATTGTAATAGGCATAAGAAAATAATAATTTTAGATAGACTTCAAGATCCAGGTAATCTAGGAACAATAATAAGAACTGCAGATGCAGCTGGATTTGATATGATAATAATGACAAAGGGCTGTGTAGACCTTTACAACCCAAAAGTTGTAAGATCTGCAATGGGTTCTATGTTCTATATGGATATAGTCTCTACAAGTCAAGAGAAGGCATTTGAAGTATTAAAAGAAAATAATGTTGAAATTGTTTCTAGCTACCTAAAGACTGATAATTTTTTCAACAAAGTAGATTATTCAGAAAGATGTGCCCTTGTTTTGGGAAATGAAGCAAATGGAATATGTGATTTTTGGATAGATAATTCCGATTTGCTTGTCAAAATTCCTATGTATGGTAAGGCGGAATCTCTAAATGTAGGGATTTCAGCAGCTCTTTTGATGTATCAGATAAGTTTATAGCTATAGAAATACTTATAGTATTTAAATTTAAAGGCAGAAAACTATTTTATTATTTAGAAAAAGTAAAAAAATTCTTGCAAAAAATTGACACATTTGATACAATACAGACAAGGTTTAATAAAATGAGATAAATTAAATGCTTTGAAAGAGAAAAGTACTATGTTTCTTGCAATTAAGAGAGTAGCCGTTTGGTGAGAGGCTATTTGTATTGACATGGGAAGTTCACTCTGGAGCAGCTTTTCTGAAATAATAGTAAGTAAAGACGTGATGTGCGTTAAACTTTTGAGTGGTTTGTATTATATTTTTTAGTACAGACTATTAGGGTGGTACCGCGATTTCAGACCTTTCGTCCCTATGGATGAAAGGTCTTTTTTTATTTAAAAAATTTAAAGGAGAAAACTCCATAAAAAAGATTTAGAAAGGAAGAATACTATGCAGGAAAAATTAAAAGACTTAAAAAAAATTGCAGAAGAACGAATTAAATCTGTAGAAACTTTAGATGATGTAGAACAGTTAAGAGTTGATCTACTTGGAAAGAAGGGAGAACTTACTCAAATATTAAAGGGTATGGGCAAGCTTTCTTCAGAGGAAAGACCAGTAATCGGAAAACTTGGAAATGAAGTAAGACAGTTAATTACAGACTCTGTAAATTCAAAGAAAGAGGCTATAAAGGCATCTATGCTTGATAAGAGATTGGAAATGGAAAAAATAGATGTTACAATGCCTGGAAAGAAGTATAAGTTAGGTAAGCAGCATATAATAAGCAAGATGATAGATGAAGTAACTGAAATATTTATGGGAATGGGATTCTCTATAGCTGAAGGTCCTGAAGTAGAAACAGTTTCAAATAACTTTGACGCTCTAAATGCTCCAAAGGATCATCCATCAAGAGATATGTCAGATACATTCTATATTACTGAAGACATACTTCTTAGAACTCAGACTTCTCCTGTTCAGATAAGAACTATGAAGAAGGCTGTAAAGGAGGATAATCTTCCTCTAAAAATAATAGTTCCAGGAAGATGTTTCAGAAGTGACAGCCCAGATGCTACTCATTCACCAATGTTTCATCAGATAGAAGTTCTTGTTGTAGGGAAGAACATAACTTTTACTGAATTCAAGGGAACAATGGAGACATTTGTTCAGAAACTTTATGGACCAGAAACAAAGACTAAGTTTAGACCTCACAACTTCCCATTTACAGAACCAAGTGCAGAAATAGATGTTACTTGCTTTAAGTGTGGTGGAGCAGGATGTCCAGTATGTAAGGGAGAAGGATGGATAGAAATCCTTGGAGCTGGAATGGTGCATCCAAATGTACTTAAAAACTGTGGTATAGATCCTGAAGTATATAGTGGTTTTGCTGCTGGTATGGGAGTTGAAAGACTTGCTATGTTAAAGTACGGAATAGACGATATAAGACTGATGTTTGAAAATGACGTAAGATTCTTGGATGAGTTCTAAATTAGGAGGTAGATATAAATGTTAGTTTCATTAAAATGGTTAAGAGAATATGTTGATATAGATGTGGATGCCCAGACATTCGGTGACAAGATGACTATGACAGGTACAAAGACTGAAACAGTAGAATACTACGGTAAGGAAATAGAAAATGTTGTAGTAGCAAAGATTCTTGAAATAGAAAAGCATCCAGATGCAGATAAATTAATAGTAACAAAGGTTGATATAGGAAAAGATGAACCTATTCAGATTGTAACAGGCGCAAAGAATGTAAGAGTTGGAGACTATATACCACTAGCACTTGATGGAGCAAAGCTTCCAGGTGGAGTAGAAATATATAAGGGCATGCTTAGAGGAGTAGAGTCTAATGGTATGATGTGTTCTTGTAATGAATTAGCAATAGATGAAAAGTTCGTTGAAGAATATAAAAAAGATGGAATATATATTCTTGATATGGAAGAAGAATATACTCCAGGTCAGGATATAAAGGAAGTTTTAGGACTTAATGATGCAGTTATAGACTTCGAACTTACTTCAAACAGGCCTGACTGCAGATGTATGATAGGTATAGCAAGAGAAGCTGCTGTAACTCTTGGTAAGAAGATAAAGTATCCTGAAATAAAGGTAAAGGAAGAATCAAATCAGACAACAGATGTAAGCATATCAATAGAAAATCCTGAGCTTTGTCAAAGATATATGGCAAGAAGGGTGACAGATGTAAAGATAGAAAAATCACCATATTGGATGCAGAGAAGACTTATTGAATCAGGTGTAAGACCGATAAACAACATAGTGGATATTACAAACTATGTAATGCTTGAAATGGGTCAGCCAATGCATGCATTTGATATGAGAGAGATTGAAAATAATACAATCGTTGTAAAAAATGCCAATACAGGAGACAAATTTACTACACTTGATGGACAGGAAAGAGAATTAGATTCTGAAATGTTAATGATAACAAATGGAGAGAAGAATCTAAGTATCGCCGGTATAATGGGGGGCGAAGAGTCAGGAGTTAAAGATGATACGACAGAGATAATGTTTGAAACAGCATCATTTAACAGAGAAAATATAAGAAAGACTTCTAAGAAGTTAGGTCTAAGAAGTGAATCTTCATCAAGATTTGAAAAAGGCATTGCAATAGAAACAGCAGAACTTGCTATGGAAAGAGCGGCTCAGTTAGTTGAACTTTTAGGAGCAGGTAAAGTGATGAAGGATGTTGTAGATGTAAATCCAATTAAGCAGGAAAAGCAGACAATAACAGTAAGCCCAAAGAGAATTAATTCAAGAATTGGTGTAGATATACCTATGGATGAATTCTGTAAAATATTAGAAGATCTTGAATTTAAGTGCAATCTTGTAAGTGAAGATGAGTTAAAGCTTGAAGTTCCAAACTTTAGACTAGATATAGAGCAAGAGGCTGATATATTAGAAGAAATAGCTAGAATATATGGATTTGAAAGAATTCCATCTGTTCAGTTGAAGGGAAACACAACTGCTGGTGTTAAGACTGACAAGCAGAAATACTTAGACAAGGTTAAAAATACTGCAATAGGATGTGGCTTATATGAAACTCTAACATATTCTTTTGTAAGTCCAAAGGGATTAGATAAAATAAGAGTACCGGAAAATTCAAAGCTTAGAGATGTTGTAAAACTAATAAATCCACTTGGTGAAGATACTTCAATAATGAGAACGACAATGATACCAAATATGATGGATGTACTACATACAAATGTATCAAGAAATATAGATGAAGTAGCTATATTTGAATGTGGTCATGTATTTACTCCAGAAGATATGGCAGGAGTTGAAGAAACTCGCCTATGTGTTGGTTTATGTGGTGGAGAAGCAGAATTCTTTACACTAAAGGGTATAATAGAAAAGATATTTGAAAGAACTGGTCTTAAGGGGCATACTTATATTGCTGATTCTGAAAATACATCATTCCATCCTGGAAGATGTGCAGATATAATGTCAAACGGAGTAAAGCTTGGAACTATAGGAGAAATACATCCATTAGTCTTAGATAACTATGGAATATCAAAGAGAGTTTATATAGCTGAAATAAATCTTGATGAAGCTTATAGAATATCTGACCAGACGATAGTATTTGTTCCACTTCCAAAGTATCCTGCAATAACAAGAGATATAGCTCTTCTTGTAAAAGATGAGGTAGAAGTAGCACAGATAGAAGCTATTATAAAAGCAAATGGAGAAGGTCTTGTAGAAGATTGCGAATTATTCGATGTATACAAGGGAGACCAGATAGAAGATGGATACAAATCAATAGCTTATTCAATAGTATATAGAAACCCAGAAAAGACACTAAAAGATTCAGATGTAGCAAGTGTTCATGAGGGAATATTAAAAGAATTAGAAAACAAAATAGGCGCAAAGCTTAGAGAAATATAATTTTAGATAAATATTAGGTATATTTTTAACGTTAGCAAGGTTTTATTTCAAACGCAAATATATCTATAAAAACAAAAATGCCAGCTGTATATATTGCAGTTGGCTTTTTTGTATATATATATTAATATTTTCAAAATCATGTTGATATAATCCTTATATAATAGTAAGAAGGTCTATTTTGTGATATAATAAATGTATAATTACAATGAGGTGATGCAATGAAAACAGTGAGTGTGACAATTGATGGTATAGACTATAAAATAGTCGGGGACAGGGATGAAGCCCAAATAGTAAAAATTGCTAAATATATTGATAAAAAGCTAGGTGAAATAAGAAGTGCAGCTCCTAATCTTAATAAGGTAGATGCAAGTGTTCTTACTTCAATAAATATAGTTGATCAACTTTTTGAAAATAAAGAGAAGGTTGAGAAGCTTGAAAAAGAGCTTAAATCAATTAAAGAGGGTTATAGCAATACAACTGAAGATGTAGAAAAAGAATTTGATTCAGTACTTAAAAAACTTGAAGTCGCAGAAAACAAGGCATCTGAATCGGAAAAAGAAATAGAAAGACTAAAAAAGCTTGTTGAAGAAAAGGAAAAAGAAGTAATTAACAAGAAGGAAAGTAATGCAGATGCAAATAAAACAGATGAAGAATCTGAAAAGAAAATAAAAGCACTAGAGATGAAGCTTAAGGATATGGAAAAGAAGGTTGCAGTAGCGGAAAGTATGGCAACAGAGTTCCAAAACAAAGCCTATAATCTACAGCTTAACTATGAGGAATTAAAAAATAAAAAGTAGAAAAACTATTTAGGACTACCTTTAAAGTAGTCCTTTTATATTCTCTTGAAATAAATGTTATATATTTAGATATAAAAAATGATATAATATACTATAACGATATAGATAAAGATGATTTTTATAAGATAAAAAAGAAATAGGAGGGAGGCAAGGTGCTTGTAAGTACCTTGATTAAATGAATAAAGAATTAGAATTACTAGCTCCAGTAGGGAGCTTTGAATCACTGAAAGCTGCAGTACAAAATGGCGCAAATGCAGTTTATTTAGGTGGAAAAGAATTCAGCGCAAGAGCAAGTGCAAATAACTTCGATAGAGAAGAGCTTATAGAGGCAATAAAATATGCACATATAAGAGGATGTAAGGTTTTTGTAACAGTAAATACTCTTATAAAGCAAGATGAAATAGAGGATTTTCTAGAGTATATTAAGTTTTTATATGATATTCAAGTAGATGCTCTTATAATACAGGACATTGGAATGGCGGTATTAATCAAGAAAGAATTACCAGATTTTGAGTTACACGCAAGTACTCAAATGTCTGCACATTCATTAGATGATGTAAGATATTTAGAAAAAATAGGTTTCAAAAGAGTAGTTCTGGCAAGAGAGCTAAATGTAGACGAGATAAAATACATAACAGATAATTGTAAGGCGGATATAGAAGTTTTTGTTCATGGAGCCCTTTGTGTATGTTATTCAGGTCAGTGTCTTATGAGTTCGGTATTGGGGACTAGATCTGGTAATAGAGGAAGATGTGCTCAACCATGTAGACAAAAATACAAGCTATACAATATAGATGAAGATAAGTATTTAGAAACAAATGGAGAATACCTTTTAAGTCCTAGAGATTTAAATACAGTTGAAAATATAGGAAAGGTAGTAGATGCAAATGTTCTTTCACTTAAAATAGAAGGAAGAATGAAAAGACCTGAATATGTTGCAACTGTAATTTCTGCTTATAGAGATGCGATAGTAAATTACATAGAAAGTAAAGATAGTAAAATAGACAGTGAAAGAATAGAAGAATTATATACTATTTTTAATAGAAAGTTTACTTGTGGTTATATTCTTGGTGAAGTTGGAGAAGATATAATGAATTCCAATAAGCCTAACAATAGGGGGCTATATATAGGTAAGGCTATTTCCTATAATCCAAAATCCAAAAAACTTAAAATAAAATTAGAAAAGTCGCTTAAAAAGGGTGATGGTTTGAATATAGGTGGAGGAACAGTAGGAAGAATTATAAAGGGAAAAGAAATTTCAGACTATGCTAAAGCTGGAGAAGTCGTGGAAATAGATTATATAGGCAAAGTTGCAAATGGAACTGAAATATTTAAAACAAGTGACGGAATGCTTATAGACAGAGTTAGAAAAAGTTATGAGGAAGATAAGGAATATATAAAGATTCCACTGAATGCTAAGTTGGAAGTTTCTTTAGGCAAAAAAGCAAAACTTACTCTTGAAGATTCAGATGGTAATATAGTAACAGTAAGTGGAGAGAAAGATGCTGAAAAGGCTATAAAAGTAGCTTTGAGTTCTGAAAAGGCTGAAAAGCAAATTTCAAAAATGGGAGATACTCCTTTTAGATTAGAAAATTTTGAACCTCTAATAGAAGAAGGTGTAAGTATTGCTATAAGCGAATTAAATAATATTAGAAGAAAGGCAATAGATGAACTTTCTGAAAAAAGAATATATGTGGACAGAAGCAAGGCAAATTTATCTGTAGAGAGAGATTTAGCTATAAAAAAAATTTTTGACGAAAATAATGACAATTTAAAAGTCAATGTATCTTGTAAAAATCTTGAGCAATTAAGGTCTGCAATAGAAAAAGACGTGGACAATATTTATTACAAAGATGTATATACATTAAATGAAGCAGTAAATATTGCGAGAGAGCATTCTAGAAAAATTTCTTTTTATATGCCTAGAATAATAAGAAGTAAGGAAAATAATATTTACAAGGCACTAGAAAATATAGAAGCTGCGAATATTGAATATTTAGACTCATTTAGAGTTTCAAACTATGGAGAAATAGAAAGAATAAAAAGTATTTATCCTAACAAAAAGATAAAAATATCTTCTTGGATGAATGTAATAAACGATGAATCTATAAAATATTACGACTCTATAAATGCCGATACAATATGTTTATCACAGGAAGTTTCTATGATGCAAATTAGAAATTTATCTGAAGATGTGAAAAGTAAGGCAAATCTCGAGTATCTAGTATATGGTCATACGGAAATGATGATAAGCGAATATTGTCCGATGGGAGTTTTAACAAAAGATTGTAAGAAAAATAAAAGGGATGCTATGTGCTCTAAAAGTATATATGCCTTGGAATCTTCTGAGGGTGAGAAATTTAGGCTTTCACAAGATGAAAATTGTAGAACAACTATATATTCCGATGAAACAGTGTGTCTATTAGAGGAAGTAGAAGATCTATATGAAGAAGGTATTAAAAATATAGAACTTGCTTTTTATTTTGAAGGAGCTAGTGAAACTTCTAATGTGATTGAAAAGTTTGTGGAGTATAGAGATAGATGTAATGGAAAGTTTGATTCTTACTATGGAGAAATCGAAATGAATAGCAAAAAATTTAGTAAGGGACATTTATACAAAGAAATAGATTAAATTAATTTCCGCAGCACAAAGTGTTGCGGGATACTTTTATATATTTAAAAAGTATTTTATCAGTATATGTTAAGAAGGAGAGGGTTTAAATGTATATAGCAGGAGCAGAATTTACTTCTTTGATGGACAGAACTTGTATAGAAAAATATAAAATGCCAGAAATAATGTTGATGGAAAATGCAGCTGAAGTAGGATTTAGAAGAATAATGAAAATAGAATCTGAAAATAACTTGAATTTTAGAGAAATAACAATTGTTTGTGGCTGTGGTAACAATGGTGGTGATGGATTTGCAATAGCAAGAAAGTTATACAATATAGGGAGAGATATTAAGATTATAGTAATAGGTAATATTTCTAAAATGAGTTACTCAGCAAAAACAAATTATGACATTGCTTTAGCTATGGGAATAGAACTTTTTCATCTAGAAAAAGGAATAGATATTAGTGAAAAATTAAAAGAACTTTCTAAAAGTGATTTAGTTTTAGATTGTATTTTTGGAGTTGGACTAAATAGAAATATAGAAGGAGATTATAAAGAATTAATTAACTGTATTAATAGGCTTAAAGAAGAGAATGATTATAAAATCATAGCTATAGATATTCCTTCAGGTATTAATGGAAGTATAGGGGAAGTTATGGGAGTTTCTATTAAAGCAGATTTTACAATTACTTTTGAATTTTTCAAGAAAGGTTTTTTAAGATATGATACAGAAAAGTACTTAGGAAAAGTTTATACTGAAAAAATCGGTATTCCATATAAATTTTATAATGAAATAGAAGATATAGCATCGTTTATAGAAGAAGACTATGTTTTAGATAACTTGATAATTAGAGAGGATTATTCACATAAAGGGGATTTTGGACGTTCTGTAATATTTGCTGCATCTAATGGATTTTATGGTGCTGGCTATCTTTCTACTCAAGCATGTGTAAAGACTGGTTCAGGTCTTACTAGTCTAGTTTGCAGTGAAGATGTTCAGAAAATTTTAGCTGTTAAATTAGAAGAAGCCATGACTTGTCTGTATTCAGATTCAGAAAGAGTGGAGAAGTTGTTAGAAAGTGCCAATGCAGTAGCTTTTGGTCCAGGTCTAGGAAACAATGAAAAAACAGAGAAACTTTTGCAGAAAATTTTATCTAAAATAAATATTCCAATAGTGATAGATGCTGATGGTATAAACGTATTTAAAGCAGAATATGTAAAAAATAATACAAATTGTATACTAACTCCTCATTTAGGAGAATTTTCGAGACTATCTGGAATTAGCATAAGAGAAATTGAAAAAGATAGATTAGGATATGCAAAAAAATATGCCAAGGATAATGAGCTAGTATTAGTACTAAAGGGAAAAAACACAATAGTAACAGATGGAATAAGAACAATGGTAAATACTACGGGTAATTATGCAATGGCAAATGGGGGCATGGGAGATACCCTTACTGGAATAATAACAGCTCTTTGTGCTCAAGGATATGAAGCTTTTGTTGCAGCAACAATAGGAGTATATCTTCATGGTAGATGTGGAGATTCTATTTTTGAAAATAATCAGGTTGTCAATGCTACGGATATTATAAAAAGAATACCAAAGGAATTAAAAATATTGTATAATAGAGTAAATATATAGAAAAGGAGGTAGTTTGGTGGTTTTGAGCATAAAAGTAATCTGGGTGTTGGTAGCCATAGCTTTTGCTATTGCTGAAGCAGCTACACTTAGCCTTACTATGATCTGGTTTACCATAGGTGCACTTTGTGCTTTGGGAGTATCTTATATTACAGAGAGCTTAACAATTCAGATAGCAGTATTTGCAATAATATCTTTTTTACTACTTTTTATTGCTACGAAGAAATTAATAAAAATGGATCGTGATAAAAGCAATACTCATTGGGCAAGTGTTGACACAAATACGGATGCAATAATAGGAAAAAAGGGCTTTGTATTAAAAGAAATAACTCCAGAAGAGGCTGGTATTGTAAAAGTAAAGGGCGAAGAATGGAGTGCAATATCCTGTGATTCAGATTCTACTATAGAAAAGGGAACAGAAATAATTGTAAAATCTATAGAAGGTGTAAAGCTTGTTGTATGCAAAAAGTAATGAAACATTATTTGTAAGAAAGTGTTGAAGAGCACTCTAAATTAGTTGGAGGACATAAAAATGATTAAAAATATATTGACAATAATTATCATAATCTGCTTAATAGTAATAGCAGTGAGATGTATTAGGATAGTAAAACAAGCAAGAGTAGGAATTATAATGAGGCTTGGAAAGTTTCATAAAGAAGCAAAAACAGGCATACATTTTTTAATTCCTTTTGTAGATTCAATGAGCTATATGATAGATCTAAGAGAAGTAGTTATAGATTTTCCACCACAACCAGTTATAACAAAGGACAATGTAACTATGCAAATAGACACAGTTGTCTATTACAAAATAACTGCTCCAAAAAGTTATGTTTTTGAAATAGCGAATCCGATATCAGCGATTGAAAATTTAACAGCAACAACACTTAGAAATATTATAGGTGACTTGGACTTAGATGAAACACTTACTTCAAGAGATCTTATCAATACAAAGATGAGAACTATATTAGACGAAGCTACAGATATTTGGGGAATAAAAGTAAATAGAGTAGAGCTTAAAAACATAATGCCTCCAAAGGATATTCAGGCTGCAATGGAAAAGCAGATGAGAGCTGAAAGAGAGAGAAGAGAATCCATACTTCAGGCAGAAGGTGAAAAGCAGTCTAAAATTCTTATTGCAGAAGGTGAAAAACAATCAGCAATATTAAGAGCTGAAGCTAAGAAAGAGGCAATGATTAGAGAGGCAGAAGGTGAAAGAGAATCTAAAATACTTGAAGCAGAAGGTGAAGCTGCAGCTATTAGGAATACTTACCTAGCAAGAGCAGAAGGTGAAGCATCTATTATACTAAAGACTCAAGAAGCTACTTCAGAAGGTATATTAAAGGTATTTAAGGCTATGAAAGACTCTAATATCGATGATAATATCTTGGCTCTTAAATCTATGGAAGCTCTTGAAAAACTTGGACAAAGTGAATCATCAAAACTTGTACTTCCTTCAGATGCTGTAAACTTCCTAGGAACTTTTAAAGGAATAAAGGAAGTTATGAGTGATGATAAAAAGTTAAGTGATAAAATAGTAGAGGAAGTAAAAGAAATTAGAAAAGATACTTTGGATGGCGAAAATTGCGATAAAGATATCTAATCTATTATTATAGAAACTAAAAATATATTAATAAATTATATATAGAATAGAATTGTATTAATTAACAGTAAATTTTGATTAAAAAAGATTGTGTATATACCGACCCTAAAAAGTTAGACATAAAAATCTAATGATTGGAGGTCGGTATTTTTATTTTTTAATAATATCAGAAAAAAATAGGCTTTTTTAAACAGTATATCTTATATTAAAAATATATATAAAATATATGGAAATTTTTTATAAAGGATTTGAAATCGTGTATAATAGAGGTTAGGAAATTAAATTGGAAAGGGTGATTTTAATGGGGTTAGTAGATAGATTAAGAAATGAAAATAGAGAAAAAGTTTATAAGGAGCTTTTAGGGAAAAAATATAGTGATATAGATGATTTTAATATTGCATATTCTCCTACAGAAGAGTTTCTTTTAATAACTATAAAAAGATTAGTTTTGGAAAAAAAAATAAATGAAGCTGAAGATGTGTTATTTACAAGCTTGGAAAAAAACAGAAATGATAATATGCTTTGTATTGCAGGAGAGTTTTATACTATGCTTATGGATTTAAGCGATGATGAATTAAAAGAAAATAACTTTACAAGAGCTGAAATTAAAGAAGGAATCAATGATGTAAAGGAGTTGTTTAATGAGTTGAGATAAATGTATATAGAAATATTCAAAAAAGTGTTGAAAATTATTGTAAATTAAACGTTTATTATCATATTAAAAATAAAGAGGTTTTCAGTATAAAAAAATCTTGAATTTTATAAAAAAAGGATGTATAATAAATACTTAGTTAAATTTTGGAAAAAAAACACACAGCAAAAAAGCTGTATGTCAATGTATAAAATAAATTTGTGATGGAATTCTATTTTATTACATTATTTTTGAAATGTCAATAATTTTTCCGAAAATTATCTAAAAATAATTAATGAATTAGGAGTGTACATATGAAAATAGGTTTTGACCACAATAAGTATTTAGAGGAACAATCAAAGTATATATTAGAGAGAGTTAATAACTTTGATAAGCTTTATATTGAATTTGGAGGAAAGCTAATCGGTGATTTACATGCTAAGAGAGTGCTTCCAGGATTTGATGAAAATGCTAAAATTAAAGTACTTAGCCATATGAAAGATCAGGTAGAAGTTGTTATATGCGTATATGCAGGTGACATAGAAAGAAATAAGGTTAGAGGAGATCTTGGTATTACATATGATATGGAAGTTATGAGATTGATAGATGATTTAAGAGGATATAATCTTGATGTTAATTCAGTTGTAATTACTAGATATGAAAATCAACCTGCAGCTACTATGTTTATAAACAAGCTTGAAAGAAGAGGAGTAAAAGTTTATAAACACAGACCTACTAAGGGGTATCCTACAGATGTTGACACAATAGTAAGTGAGGAAGGTTTTGGAGCAAATCCTTATATAGAAACTACAAAGCCTATAGTTGTAATGACAGCACCAGGACCAAATAGTGGTAAGCTGGGAACTTGCTTGAGTCAGCTTTATCATGAAAACAAAATGGGAAAAGAATCTGGGTATTCAAAATATGAAACATTCCCAGTTTGGAATCTTCCTTTAAAACATCCAGTAAATATAGCTTATGAAGCTGCTACTGTAGATCTAAAAGATGTAAATATGATAGACTCATTCCATCTTGAAAAGTATGGTGAAACAACTGTTAATTATAATAGAGACCTTGAATTATTCCCTGTTCTTAAGAAAATAATAGAAAAGATAACAGGCAGAGAAAGTATGTTCCAGTCGCCTACAGATATGGGTGTAAACAGAGTTGGATTTGGAATAATAGATGATGAAGTAGTTAGAGAAGCTTCTATTCAAGAGATAATAAGAAGATATTTCAAGACTCTTTGTGAATATAAAAAGGGTGGAATAGATAAAGACGCAGTTTCAAGAATGAAGATGATAATGGAAGAACTTGGTTTAAAGGGCGAAGATAGAGAGGTTGTCAATGTAGCTAGAGCTTATAGAAGTAGCGATTGCCAACACGAAGATGAAAGTTGTCCTGCAGTAGCTCTTGAACTTGAGGATAAAACTATGATAACAGGAAAATTTTCTAGTTTAATGAATGGTTCTGCAGCAGTAATATTAAATGCAATTAAATATCTTGCAGAAATACAAGATGATATGCACTTAATATCGCCACTTGTTCTTGAGCCAATTATAGATTTAAAGAAAAATACATTAAGTAGTAGAAATGTATCTCTTAGTGCAGAGGAAGTTCTAATGGCATTAAGTATTAGTGCGGTTACAAATCCAGTTGCTAAGTATGCTATGGATAAGTTGCCACAGTTAAAAAACTGTCAGGCTCATTCAACAGTTATACTTTCTAAAAATGATGAACAGGTATTTAGAAAGTTAGGAATAGATGTAACTTGTGATGATGAATTTTTATCAACAAATCTATTTGAAGGTTAAAATTAAATAGTTTATAGTAGGGGCATCTTAGAAATAAATTTAAGATGTCCTTTTTTATTTTGTAAAATAGCTTGTGATATTGTTCCTATAGTAGAGTGAAAGATGAGAAAGATAATGAAAATCTATAAAATTTGTTTATTTATAGTAAAGATTCTAAGAAAAAACCATAAATTTTGTTCATTTTCGATAAAAAGAGTGTTTTATTACCTATAAATCAGGGAAAAAATATATTAATAATGGAATTCAACGGAATTTCTAAAATTTATTTAAAAATATGAAAATTAGACTGTATTATATTGTGTAGGATATGCTATAATAGTTATATGGATATTACGCAGCGAAAGGATGTTATTATAATGGAAAACAATTTAACAATGCAAGAACTACTTGACATGCAAGAACAGGAGTTAAGTAAAATTAATGTTGGTGATGAAATCACTGGAAAGGTAACACAAGTAAACAACGATAGTTTAGTCTTAAAGCTAAACGTTGACTTTGACGGTGTTATACCTGAAGGAGAACTTAATCTTGACAAGGGTCAGAGTATAGCAGATGTTTACAAAATAGATGATGAGGTTACTGGAATTATAACTAATATTAGTTATAAAGATGCTACTATTAAGATTTCAAGATTAAAGCTTGAACAACAGAATGATATTAAGGAATTAACAGATGCTTTAGAACAGCATACAAAGATTATGGTTCATTCATTTAAGGCTCTAGAAAGAGGTTTATATGTAAGTTATAAGTCTCACACTATGTTTATGCCTATATCACAGATTGACACAAGATTTGTTAAGGATACAAATGAATATGTAGGTCTTGATATGGAATGTTATGTAAAGGAAGTTAATCCTAGAAAGAATAGAATCATCGTATCTCATAGAGAAGTAGCTCAGGAAATTCTTGATGAAGAAAGAAAAGAAAAGAGAGAACAGAGAAAGGCTGAAAGAGAAGCCGAAAGAGCTAGAATAAAAGCGAAGAGAGAACAGAGAAAGGCTGAAAGAGAAGAATTATTCAATTCACTTGTTCCAGGAGAAAAGAGAGCTGGTAAGGTTACTAATATAATGCCTTACGGTGCATTTATAGATCTTGGTGGAATAGAAGGTCTTGCTCATATAAACAACCTTTCTTGGACAAGAGTAGAATCAGTAGAATCTGTTCTTAGCGAAGGACAGGAAGTTGAAGTATTCATTCAGAGTGTTGACCCTGAAACTCAGAGAATAGCTTTATCTCTAAAAAATCCTGATGAAGATCCATGGAAGCTTATAGCAGATGAAGTACATATGGGTTCAGTAGTTGAAGCCAAAGTTCTTAGAATAATTGACAAGGGTGCTTTCGTAGAAGTTAAGGAAGGCGTTGAAGCTTACTTACCTATAGGTGAATTAAGTGAAAAGAGAGTTAACAAGGTAGAAGACATTGTTAATATCGGTGATACTGTTAAGGCAGCAATTATCAAGTTCAACCCTGAAAATAAGAGAATGATGCTTTCAATAAGAGAACTGACAAGAGAACCTGAAGAAGATTTAAGTCAGTATATGTCAGTTGGTGACGATACAATAGGAAATATTGGTGAAGTATTAAAAGAAAAGACAACTTCTCTAGACGAAGAATAAAATATTTAAAATATAAAGACTAGATTGTGAAAGAAGAGGGGGTGCAAATGCTACCCCCTTTTTTATAGCTATTTACATATTTAATATAAGTTAGTTGGAGAAATTGGAATTTAGGAGATTAAAATGAACAGAAAAATAAATGTAAATCGTAGCTTTATTGTTTCGATCTTGTTTGTTTTTGCACTAATGGTTATTTTGAATATGAATACCGTATTTGTTGCAGATGATTTTAACAATATGTTTACTATGGATAATGAAAAAATAACCAACATATTCCAGGTTTTTAGTAACCAAGCAAAAAGATATTATAATACAAATGGTAGAATTTTAGCGCATACAATAGGTGAAATTATTCTAATATTTAATAAAAATATAATTAATATTGTTGATTCAGCAGGTTTTTGTGCTCTTATGTATTTAATGTATAAATTTAGTACGCTTAATGATTTTTATGGGATAGATATAGGTTACAAACACAATAGAAAGGTAATAAAAAAGAACAAATATGGGAGACATATATATAAAACAATGTTCTTTTTAAATGTATTTTTTCTAGTTTGGAAATTTACACCTGTGTTTGGACAGGACTTTCTGTGGATAATTGGCGCTGCGAATTATATGTGGACTAATGTAATACTTTTATCAGCTCTTTTAATAGCAAGAAAAGTAACAGTTCTTGATTATAGAGTGAGAAGTATTAAGTCTATGGTTTTTACTATATTTATATCGCTTCTTGCAGGAATGACAAATGAAAATTCAGTTCCTGCACTTTTAACTATATATGTATACTATATAGTCAAAATGATGAAGGAAAAACATAAAGAATTGCCAACTTTAATTTTGATGTTTATAAGTAGTTTTGCAGGATTTATAGTTATGATTACAGCTCCTGGAAATTTTGTAAGAATGTCATTTTTTAAAGAGTCAGAGATTATGCTAGTTAGGTATTTTAATAGACTTCAAAGAATAAGTGAGGCATTTTCTGAGCATTTTACAGTTATTTTAATAATTGTTTTGATTATAGCGTTAATAGCAAGAATTATAGATTTGAAGAAAAGTTTTGAGACAGAAGCTTATATAGTGGCAGCATTAGTGTCATATTTTTCAATGATAATGGCTCCGACTTTCCCACCGAGAGCTATGGTGATAACATTAATATTATTTATAATATCTATAGTTATGAATATTTCGGTTATAGGAAGATTCAATATTAATATAGCAATGGGAATTTTATCTATAGGAATAGTACTTGGAGGAGTTTATTTTGCCAAGACTTACTTTGAAGCAGTTAAAGATGCAGGAGAATATGTTTCAAAATACAGTGCAAGAGAGATAATAATAAAAGATAGCAAAAATATGGGACGCTTTGAGAATATAAAGGTTCCAGCAGTAGAGACAGACAATCCATATTGTGCGGCATATGGTCTAGGGGATTGTGAAGAAGATAAAAATAATTGGATAAACGAAGCTATTGCCAGATATTATGGAGTTAATTCAATTATTTTAAGAAAAAAGTAGAAGAGGTGTTGTGTTAATGGCTAAGAAAAAAGTAAAGACAAATGCTATGAGAATACTTGAATCTGAAGAAATAGAGTATCAGGAGCATTCTTATGAAGCTGATAAAGATCATGTTGATGGGGTGAGCGCTGCTCAAAGTATTGGGAAAGATCCAGCAACTGTATTTAAAACTCTTGTAACACAGGGAAGTAGCAAAGAATTTTTTGTATTTGTTATACCTGTAGCCGAAACACTTGATATGAAAAAGGCAGCAAAAGCTTGTAAAGAAAAGAAAGTGGAAATGATTCATGTAAAAGACATTAATAAGATTACTGGTTATATAAGAGGTGGTTGTTCGCCTATAGGTATGAAGAAGTTATATTCAACATATATAGATTTGTCTGGAGAAAAACTAGACAGTATAACAGTAAGTGCTGGAAAAATAGGATTTCAGATTGAATTAAAGCCTGAAGACTTGAAAAAGGTAGCTAAAGCAGAGTTTGCAGACTTAATAATAAATTAGGAGTGAAGATATGAGAACTATTGATTCAAAACTCATTGAAAATGCAGTGAGGGACATGTGTGTTGATGGATGTGTAAATCTAGATGAAAGTGTAATAGAGAGCTTTAAGAGCAATAAAGAAAAAGAAACTTCAGATATTGCAAAGAATATATTAGATATTTTAATCGAGAATGCTCAAATAGCGAAAGAAACAAAAAAACCTTTATGTCAGGATACTGGTATGGCGGTATTTTTTGTAAAGATAGGTCAAAATCTTCATATTGAGGGAGATAATATAACAGATGCCATAAATAAAGGTGTAAGTAGAGCTTATACAGAAGGTCATTTAAGAAAGTCTGTGGTTACTCCAATAGATAGAAAAAATACAAAAGATAATACACCCGCAATTATACATTATGATATTGTAGATGGAGAAAATTTGGAAATTGAATATGCGGCAAAGGGATTTGGCAGCGAAAATATGAGTCGTATGAAAATGTTAAAACCATCAGATGGTTTAGAAGGTATAAAGGAATTTATATTAGATACAGTTTACAAGGCAGGACCGAATCCATGTCCTCCAATTGTTGTAGGTGTAGGTATAGGTGGTACCGTCGATAAGTGTGCCCAAATAGCTAAAAAAGCTCTTTTTAGAGAGATTGGAGAGCATAATAGCGACGAGTTTATCAAGAACTTGGAAGAAGAGATGCTTGAAAAGGTAAATGAATTAGGTATAGGAGTTCAAGGTCTAGGGGGAAGTACAACTGCACTTGCAGTAAATATAGAAAGTTTCCCTACTCATATAGCAGGTCTTCCTGTAGTAGTAAATATTAATTGCCACTCGTCAAGACATAAGAAAATTGTTTTATAGGAGGAGCAAATGATAGAATTAAAAACACCTTTTTCAGAAGAAGAGATAAGAAATTTAAAAGCAGGGGATATAATTAAACTTAGTGGAACTTTATATACTGCAAGAGATGCAGCACATAAAAGAATGTGTGAATCTATAGAAAGTGGAGACAAATTGAAATTTGATCCCAAGGGGCAAGGAATTTATTATGTTGGACCGTCACCTGCCAAGCCAGGAGAAGTAATAGGTTCTGCAGGTCCTACTACTAGCTATAGAATGGATGATCTAACTTTGCCATTATTGGAAAATGGATTAAAAGTAATGATTGGTAAGGGAAAAAGAGCAGATAAAGTAATCCAAGGAATGAAAAAATATAATGCAGTATATCTTGTTGCCATAGGGGGAGCAGGAGCATATATATCAAATTGTATAAAAGAATGTGAAGTAATAGATTACGAAGATCTTGGAGCAGAAGCTTTGAGAAAGTTGAAAGTAGAAGATATGATTCTCACTGTGTGTATTGATTCAGAAGGTAATAACTTGTACGAACAGACAAAATAAATGCAAAAAAGATTTAAGGAGATTGTTATGAATTATTCAGAAGAAGCTTTAAGAGTTCATGAAGAAAAAAAGGGTAAAATTGAAGTAGTCAGCAAGGTAAAGGTAGAAAATAAAGATGACTTGTCTATTGCATATACTCCAGGTGTAGCACAGCCATGTCTTAAAATAAAGGAAAATAAAGAAGATGTTTATAAATATACATCAAAAGGAAATATGGTAGCTGTAGTAAGTGATGGATCAGCGGTTTTAGGTTTAGGAAATATTGGTGCGGAAGCATCAATACCTGTAATGGAAGGAAAGGCAATACTTTTTAAAGAGTTTGCTAATGTAGATGCTTTTCCAATATGTTTAGCTACTCAGGATGTAGAAGAAATAGTTAAGACAGTGAAAATGATAGAGCCTATGTTTGGTGGTATAAATCTTGAAGATATTTCAGCACCGAGATGTTTTGAAGTAGAAAATAGGCTAAAAGAAGAACTTAATATACCTGTATTTCATGATGATCAGCACGGTACAGCTATAATTGTTACAGCAGGTATAATAAATGCTGTAAAACAGCTCCCAGATAAGGAAATGGAAGATTTAGAAGTAGTAATAAACGGTGCAGGTGCTGCTGGAATTGCAATTTGTAAGATGCTTTTAAATATGAATGTAAAAAATGTTGTACTTTGCGATAGATATGGTATTCTTGAAGAAGATACTGAAGGAATAAACTGGGCTCAAAAAGAAATGCTAAAATACACAAATAAAAATAATGAAAAGGGAAGTTTAGTTGATGCAGTAAAGGGCAAGGATGTATTTATAGGAGTTTCTCGTCCTAAGATGTTGACTCCTGAAATGATAGATACAATGAACGACAAGCCAATAGTATTTGCAATGGCGAATCCGGAGCCAGAAATAATGCCTGATGAAGCGAAAAAATCTGGGGTATTTATTATGGGAACAGGAAGAAGTGATTTTCCAAATCAAGTAAATAATGTATTAGCTTTCCCAGGAGTATTTAAAGGTGCATTAGAATGTAGGGCATCAGAAATAAATGAAGAAATGAAGGTTGCTGCAGCAAAAGCAATAGCAGACTTTGTAGAAGAAGATGAATTGGGAAGAGAAAAAATACTTCCAATGGCATTTGAAGCTGGAATAGCAGAAACAGTGGCAAAAGCCGTAAAAGAAGCTGCTATAAAGACAGGCGTAAATAGAATTTAGTGAGGTAGAAAAATTGATGGAAGTTGGAAAAATAAATAAATTAAAGGTAACTAAGAAAAGTGAATATGGATACTTTCTTAAGGGAGAAGAGGAAGAAAAAGAAATATTAATACCTTATGGAAATATTGTAGATGAAGAATCTGTTCAAGTAGATAATGATGTTGAAGTATTTGTATATAGGGATTCAAAGGGAAGATTAATAGCTACTCAAAAAACTCCAAAGGCTATGGCTGGAGAAGTTAAGATATTGAAGGTAGCGGACAATACTGAAATAGGAAGTTTCCTTGATATAGGCTTAGAAAGAGATGTATTAGTACCTTTTAGAGAAAAGAAGTATTTGATTTTAGAAGATGAAAAATATCCTTTCTATATATATGTAGATAAAAGTGGTAGACTTGCAGCTACAACAGATGTAGATATACACCTATCAACAGATAGCGATTTGAAAATAGGAGATACTTGCAATGGCTATGTATATGGATTTCAAACAAATAAAACAGCTCTTGTTTGTATAGAACCTAATATAGCAGGTATAATATTAAGAGATGAATATTATAAGACTCTTAAAGAAGGAGATTATTTAAAAGATCTTAGAGTTATAAAAATATATGAAGATGGAAAGCTAGGTTTATCTACAAGAGGAGAAAGAAAAGAAGAAATGGATTCTTTAGAAAATAGAATACTAAGCTATCTGGAAGGAAATGATGGATTTATGAGATTTAATGACAAATCTGATCCAGAAGATCTTAGAATAGTATTCAACACAAGTAAGAAGAATTTTAAAAGAACTCTTGGTACTATGATGAAGAATAAAAAGATAAGACAAGATGAAGAAGGTACTTGGCTTATAAAATAAAGAAAGAATTTATAGATAAAAATAAAATTTGAAAATAAATTGCAAAGAAGTATTCGAAAATGAAAAAGATTGCCTTGAATTAATTTTAATTTATGACTATAATATAAGTATAGTATAAAAACTTATAAAAATAATAACGAGAGAGAGGGATTTTTGTGAAAATTTACGTTTGCAAAAACTATGAAAAAATGAGTGCTTTAGCAGCTAATTATGTGGCTGCACAGGTTTTAATGAAGCCTGAATCAGTACTAGGGCTTGCTACAGGTTCAACACCAATAGGTATGTATGAAGAACTTGTAGACAAATATCAGAATGAAGGAATATCTTTTAAGGATGTAACTACATTTAATCTTGATGAATACATTAACTTGCCAAAAGAAAATGAAAACAGTTATTATACATTTATGCATGATAATCTTTTTGACAAAATAGATGTTAAAGAGGAAAATATAAATATTCCTGATGGAAATGTAGAAGATTTTGAAACATATTCTAAGGAATTTGAAAATAAAATAAAAGAATGTGGTGGAATAGATATACAGGTTCTAGGAATAGGAAATAATGCACATATAGGATTCAATGAGCCTGATGATCATTTTTCAAATACTACTGGTGTAGTAAAACTCACAGAAAGTACTATACTTGCCAATTCAAGATTCTTTGACTCAGAAGAAGAGGTTCCTAAGAAGGCAATAAGTATGGGAATAGGAACAATTGTAAGAACAAAGAAGATATTACTACTTGCATCTGGTAAGGGAAAAGCTGAAGCTATATACAAGACTGTATGTGGACCTGTGAAGCCAGAAGTTCCAGCATCAATTCTTCAGTTCCATAATGACGTAGTAGTAATAATAGATGAAGAAGCTGCATCATTACTTGATGAATCTATTTACGAGAGAGTTTAATATTTAACGTTAGGGAAAAAATAACGTGCAAAAAATCATAAAAGCGATTATAATAGAGTTAATGACGTTATAATTATTTATGATGTTGTCGTTTGACTCCCAACGATTTGTTGTAGAGGAAAAACACCACTAATTTAGTGGTGTTTTTCCTTTTCATGCAATTTATTTATATAACTTCTAGTTTGTTTATAAATAAAAAGTATGCTAGTATAGTGAATTACAGGAAATCCTATTTTTTGTAAAAAAAAAGAACGGTTGAAATAACTCAACCCCTCTTTTTTCGTGAGAAATACTTAAAAAGAAATGTAATTTTTTAAGTACCTTTATTATACAATAAGTTAGTCAAAAAGTCTAATAAATTTTATTACAAACTTGCATATTGTGATATAATAAAATAGATTTGTTATTTAGATACTGCTTTCTAGTAGTGTTTTCAGATAAAGATAGAAGTAATAAAATAGAAAAGGAGAAATGTATGTCGTTTTTAGATAAATTTTTAAGCAATCAGGATAATGCTGAAATTAAAAAGCTTAATAAAATAGTAGATAAAATAGAAGCTCTTGAAGAGGGAATTTCATCTTTAACAGATGAAGAACTTGCAGCCAAAACTCAAGAATTTAAAAAAAGACTTTCAAAAGGAGAAACAATAGATGATCTTTTGGAAGAAGCTTTTGCAGTTGCAAGAGAAGCTACAAAGAGAGTTTTAGGAATGAGACAGTATAGAGTTCAGTTGATAGGTGGTATAGTTCTTCACCAAGGTAAAATAGCAGAGATGAAGACTGGTGAAGGTAAGACACTTGTAGCAGTGGCACCATGCTATTTAAATGCACTTACAGGTGAAGGTGTACATGTAATTACAGTAAATGACTACCTTGCAGAACGTGATGCGGATACTGTAAGACCAGTATTTGATTTCTTAGGTATGACAGTTGGAACAATAATAACAGGTCAAGATCCTAATTTAAGAAGAAAGCAATATGCTTGTGATATTTCTTATGGTACAAACTCAGAATTTGGATTTGATTATTTAAGAGATAATATGGTAACTGAAAAGGCTGGAAAGGTTCAGGCTAAGCTAAATTACTGTATAATAGATGAAGTTGACTCTATATTAATAGATGAAGCTAGAACTCCTCTTATAATATCTGGAGAAGGAGACCCTGTTACTGATTTATATATTAGAGCAGATGAGTTTGTAAAGACAATAACAGAAGAAGATTATGATTTAGATAAAAAAGAACACACAGTTTCTTTTACTGAATCAGGATTTAAAAAAGCTGAAGACTATTTCAAAATAAGAAAAATCACAAATATAAATAACATGGCTATATATCATCATATAAACCAAGCTTTAACTGCACATAAATTAATGAGCATAGATGATGATTATGTTGTCAAGGATGGAGAAGTATTTATAGTAGATGAATTTACAGGAAGAATAATGGATGGTAGAAGATTCTCAGATGGTCTTCATCAAGCTCTTGAAGCAAAAGAAAGAGTTGAAATAAAGGCAGACAATAAAACTATGGCTACTGTAACTTATCAGAATTTCTTTAGAATGTATGCTAAAATGTCAGGTATGACAGGTACAGCAAAGACAGAAGAAGGAGAATTTGAACAGACATATAGAATGAATGTTGTACAGATTCCAACTAATAAGCCAGTAATAAGAAAAGATTTAGATGATAAGGTATATGCTACAGAAAAACAAAAATTTGCAGCAGCAGTAGAAGAAATAAGCAAGGTACACGCAACAGGTCAACCTATGCTTGTCGGTACTGCAACTGTTGAAAAGTCTGAATATTTATCAGACCTTTTAAAGAAAAAAGGTTTAAAGCATCAGGTTCTTAATGCTAAAAACAATAAAACAGAAGCTGAGATAATAGAAAAAGCTGGTGAAATTGGCGCTATAACTATAGCTACAAATATGGCTGGTAGAGGTACAGATATAAAACTTGGAAATGGCGATAGTGAAATGGAAGAAAAGGTAAAGGCATTAGGTGGACTTTACGTTTTAGGTACAGAAAGACATGAATCAAGAAGAATAGATAATCAGCTTAGAGGTAGAGCTGGTAGACAGGGAGATCCAGGGGTATCAAGATTTTTCGTAAGTATTGAAGATGAAATTATCAAGCTTTATGGTGGAGCTGCTATTGAAAAGGTTGGTAAAAAACTAAAGCCAGACAAGTATGGAGCAATATCTAGCAAGAAGTTAAGTAGGGCTATTGAAAATGCACAAAAGGGTATAGAAGGTAAGAATTTCGAACAGAGAAAAGATGTACTAAAGTATGACAATGTAATAGATAAACAGAGAAAAGTCATATATGCTGAGAGAGACAAGGTTCTTGATGGTGTAGACCTTACAGAAACAATAATGCATATGGTAAATTTAACAATAGATGAGTATGTAGAAAAATATATAAATTGCAAACCTAGAAACTATTTTAAGTTCTATAAGGGACTGTATAATTCATTTATGCCAGACGGAACGATAATAATTCCAGATGCAAAGGATCTTTCAAATGAAGAAATTGCAAAAAATGTAAAAGATATTGCAAGAAGAGTATATGACTTAAAATCAATGTTGATAGGTGAGAGTATTTTTGCAGAAGAACAAAAGAAAATACTTTTAAAAGTTGTAGATAATTATTGGGTTGATCATATAGACCTTATGGATCAGATGAGACAGAGTGTAGGATTAGTGTCAGTAGCTCAGAAGGACCCAGTAAAAGAATATACAATAGAAGCATACAATATGTTCGAAACTCTAAATAAAAAAATAAGATTGGAGACACTAAAGTTTGTGTTCTCTTTTGAGGGTTTAGGTGAAGAAGAATAAAAATGGAAACTATTAATGAAGCGAAAATCAAAATAAAATTTTATAAGAAAATTGCTGATTTAAAAAGTAAATATAAGGAAAAAAGAGAGTTCGATAAAAAATATGAAAATTTAAGAATAAATTCAATAGATTTTCTTAGAGGGATCTTGGTAATATTTACTATATTTCTAATATCCCAGGGATTAGAAGGAAATATAGAGAAGACTTTTATTATTTCAAAATGGAATGGCTTTAATATAGCAGATATTTTGCTTCCGTTTTTTTTACTGATAATGGGGATGTCAATTCCTTTTTATGTGAAAAAAAACCACCAGGAAGGTAAGATTATAGCTGAAATTTCTAGATCTATATTTAAGAGGGCTGTAATAATTTTTGTTATAGGTCTAATATATAGTATCTTGTTTTTACAGGCTAAAGCTAATGTAAGATTGACAGGACCATATCAACTAATTGCTATAAACTATTTATTATGTTCCATGATATATATAGGATTTCTTAAAAAGAAAATAAAAAATAATGCTTTAACATATATCTTTATATCTTTAGGAGCGATATTGTCACTTATTTTTACTATTGTAGCATTTAAAAATGGTGCAGGAATAGAAAAAAGTGTATTTACAAGTGTAGATAAGTCTGTCCTAAAAGGATTTGCAAGTTCTGCAGCAGCAGATCCAGAAGGTTTACTTGCTACTTTTTCAGCAATACCTATTACTATGTATGGTATTTCAATAGGTTGTATACTAAATAAAAAGCCAATTGAACATAAAAAATATGTAAGATATAAGAGAACACATATGATAAAAGAACATGGTTTTAGCAAAGAGAATTTATTGATTGATATGAAGAGCAGATTCAATCTGAAATCAATTAAGTCTTTTTTAAGTAATTACTATAGAATAAATAATGAAGCAAAAAAAATAGTGAATTTATTTGTATTGGGACTTCTTATGTATATTTTATCAGCAATAACGGGAGCATGGATTCCGATGAACAGAAATGTATTCAGTTTACCATTTGTTTTGAGATGCTGTGCTATAATGTTTTTTGTCATAGATATTTTTTATATACTTTTTGACATAATAAAACTTGATTTTGGCACAAAGTTAGTTAGAAGAATAGGGCAAAATGCCTTATTTGTAACGATTACAATTTCTGCTATAAATGGAATAATAAATCTAATAAAGATAAAATCTATTTATACAGGGACTTGGTTGCATTTTAATAATTGGTTTACAACGGATTTTATACTTCCTATAACAGGAATAGAAAAGGCGTCTACAGTATACGCTCTAGTGCTTACTGTAATATGGGTCTTATTACTTAATCTTTTAGATAAGTATGATATAAAAATTAGTATATAGTAGTGGGGGAAATATGTTTAAGAAAGTAGGGAAAGAAAGACTAAAGCTCAGAATTAAAAAAATAGTGATTCTGATGACATCTTTGCTTCTGATACTTGGCCTTTTCAAACTATTCCACTATTATGGAACACAAAGAAAGCTAATATCGGAATTTAAAGATACTAAAATAAGAGAAAGACTAATAATAAATAACAAGCAAGCTCAAATGAACAAGCCATATAAAATAAGAAATGATATAGTCTATGTGCCGGTTCTTGAGCTTTGTAAAAACTTTAATACGCAGGCAAGTTACAAGTTTCTTCCAAAAGGTGGAATTGAACTGAAATATAGAAAAGCCACTTATCTGCTAAAAAGAGGTTCTAATGAAGTAAGATTTAAAAACAATAAAAATGTTGTGAAGATGGATGGTATAGTACAGTATATGGATGATACCCTATATGTGCCACTAGATTTTATTTATAAAATTCTTGATGTCAATGTTGTACAGGCAAATGATGGTACAGTCTACATGGATAATTATCCTAAGAAGTTTAATTATTCTTGGGTAAAGGAGAATAGATATATAGCTCATGCACTTGGAGGCATAAATGGAAATACATATACAAATTCAAGAGAAGCATTGGAAAGAAGTTATCAAAGAGGGTTGAGAGTTATGGAGGCAGATATGTCCCTTTCTTCTGATGGAAAGTTAATACTTCTTCATTCCACAGATGCGGAAAGTTTAGCTAATTTAGGACTTCCAATGTCTTGGAAAAATAAGATGCCAACGGAAAAAGAATTCTTAAATACTAAGATAATGAATACTTACCATACTATGAATTTTGAAGAACTTGCCAAATACATGAAAGAACATCCAGATATGTATTTGGTAGTAGACTTGAAAAATAATGATATAAAAGAAGTTGAGAGATGCTATAAGGAACTTGTAAAAATAGCGAAAAATGTAGATAAATCGGTATTGGATAGGATAATACCTCAGATATATTATCAGGAAATGTATAAACCTGTAATGAATATTTACAACTTTAAGTCTATGATATTTACAACTTATAGAATGGAAGAATTAGAAGTAAATAAAATAGTAGACTTTTCTTATGAGCATGGTATAAAGATTGTTGCTGTGAATAAGTTTAAGTTCTCAAAGGAACTTACTAACAAACTAGTAGATAGAGGCATAAGCCTGTATATGTTTACATATAACGATCAAGAAGTAGTCAACAGACTTAGAAATAACTATGTTAGCGGATTTTATACTGACTTCCTTCCGAAAGAAAAGATAGAAAGAGATGATGAGGGTAGAGTTATTGTAAACAAAAACTTAGAAAACCCAGAAGAAAATACTAATTCTCAAAATGGAGATAGTAATTCTCAAAGTCAGTAGACAGGCGCTTTTCAAGAAAAAATAATAGAAATAAAAAAGTATAGCTACCTAAAAAGCTAAAAAATAGTTACAAATTGTAACTTGTGTGCTATAATAAAGCAGTGAAGGCATTAAAAGAAGAGACGATTATTACATAATGTAACTTTTAAGAGTATGTTTTAGAAAGAGAGGTAGAGGGATTGAAAAAAATTAGAAAAAAGTTTTTGGCGGTAATGCTTTCGATTTCTATGCTAGCTGCAGCTATTTCTCCGTCGGTATTTGCAGATGAAGTTGCAAATGTTGACAACAATAGCGTTAAAGCAGAAGAAAGCATTGATAGTGAAACTATAAATGACAAAAGCTTAAATGATGACAAAGCAACATCTTTGTCGGAAGAAAAAGCAACAACAGAAGATGCTACTTCTTCGGAGGATGTATTGAATAGTGACTACTCTAAAGCTGGCTCTATATTCAAATCAATATATGGAGCTGATAGATATGAAACAGCTGTTAAGGTAAGTCAAGAAGGTTGGAAAAATGGAGCGGATACAGTTATTGTGGTAAATGGAAAAGATACAATAATGGGGATAATAGCTACTCCTTTGGCAACTACACACAATGCACCAATATTACTTGCACAAGAAAATTATATACATGGTAGTGTTTTAAATGAGTTGAAAAGATTAAAACCAAAGACCATATATATGATAGGCGATAGAAATCATTTATCCAAGCAAGTATCAGATAAAATGAAAAATGCAACTGGAGCCAATATGATAAGAATATTTGGTCAGTACCCAGGCGAAGTTTCAGCTAATGTTGCAGAGAATATAGCAAAGTCGAAATCAGTCGATACAGCCTATATTGTCAGCATAACAAATGGAGTTGCAGATGCTCTTTCAATATCTGCAAAAGCTGGAGATACAAAAAATCCTGTGATAGTTGTAGATCAGAACTATATAAATACAAATGCGATGAATTTTCTTAAGAAACATACATCTACAGTATATTATATAGGTGGAGAGGACTCCATATCCAACAAACTTATAAACCAAATAGATGCGTCGGTAAAAGATGCCGGTAATATAAACAGGATATATGGCAGTGACAGGCATTCGACAAATGTAAGTGTAATAAATAGATTTTACAAGGACTCAGTCCTTCCAGGTGTGGTAATTACAAAGTCAGAAAATGCAGGTCTTATAGATACTGTTCCAGCAGGTCCATTTGCTGCTAAGAATAATGCACCAATTATAATAACAGGTAAAAATTCCATAGCAAAAGTAACAATGGGACTATTAGATGCTAGAAAAACTGATAATATCTATCAAATAGGTGGAGGCATTAGTTCTTCAGTAAGCAACACTATAAAGTCCAAGTTAAAGGAAATTATAAAAAATGAGGAGGCTGCAAAACCTCAACCAGCACCACAGCCAACTCCTCAACCACAACCTACACCACAACCGGATAGTAATCCTGGTGTAGTTAGTTCCATAAAGGGTAAAAAGATAGTAATAGACCCAGGACATGGAGGAAGCGATAGTGGAGCAATAGGAATGTATGGGGTAAGAGAGAAGGATTGGACACTTAAAACTGCTCTTGCTTGTGCAGACTATCTAAAGAAGGCAGGAGCTAATGTAATCTTAACAAGAACTGGAGATACATATCCGACACTTCCAGATAGAGCAAACTTGAGCAATAGTAAGAATGCAGATTTCTTCTGTAGTATACATTACAATAAGGGTGGTAACCCAATTAACCCATCTAATCAAGAGTACAGTGGTACTGGAGTAGAGGTTTATAAGGGTGGTGGAACAATGGCTAATAAATCTGCGAAAAATGTTCTTAACAGTATACTTTCCTCTTTTGACCTAAAAAATAGAGGTGTAAAAGACGGATCTCATCTTTATGTAATAAGAAGCACTAATGCCCCTGCAATACTTGTAGAAGGTGGATTTGTTTCAAACAGAAAGGATGTTAGTCTTTTAAATAATGATAACGCATTAAAGAAAATGGGAATTCAGATTGCTAAGGGAATTATAGCAGCATTCTCAAATTAATAAATAGAATTTCAAACATGGTCGATATATATCGACCATGTTTTTTATTTCTAGAAAGTTTTTTAATTGAATCTAAATAGTTGTAAAATTTTCTTCATAATTAAAAAATATCTTGAAAACATCTACTTTTATAAAATAATAGCAAGAGATAATTTCAGATATAATATAAAGTAAAGTCGATTACAGTTTTAAAAAATAGTAATATATAGTATAATATAAAGGTAAAACGCGAGAAAAAAAGAGACTTAGGAGAAGAGGAATGAAGAAATATTTAAAATATATACTACTGATTGTAATTCTAGTGCTAGGATACAAGGTAGGTGGAAAGATACTTGATAAGCTATACTTATCAAGATATGATATTATAGACTATACTGGAGAAACTAGGTACACTACGGTAAATAAGAGTATAGAAAAGAAATTTAAAAAATCAGATACAGCAATTTTGGTTAATACAGATTATCTGCAGCAGGCAATTTCTATAGCACCTTATGCATATTCAAAGAACTTACCTGTTTTTTATATTGAAAAGAATAGAATATTACCACCGACATATGATGAAATGGAAAGACTTGGAGTTAAAAAAGTTATTTTAATAGGTGGGGTAAATTATATTTCGAATGCAGTTGAAAGATCTTTAGATAGATACGGTTATAAGTACGATAGAATAATAGATTCAAAGGGCGTGAATTTATCTTTAAACATAGCTGAAAAAATGAATAAAGATAAAAAAGTAAGTGAAATAGCAGTTGTTTCAGATGATGAAATGGACCTACCTAATGGAATATCTTTTATTCCATATGCAGATGTAAACAATATTCCAATATTTGTAACTAACAATGATGAAAAAGATATTTTAAAAATAGAGGAATTTGCAAGAAAAAATAATATTAAAAAGACATATCTTATAGGAAATGATAATTATTATAATAATAATATCGAAAAAATACTTCCTAATGTTGAAAGAATTGCAGGAGAAGATAGATATGATGTAAATAGAAATATAATGAATCGTTTCTACAAAGATAAGAGCATAAAGAAGGTATTTATATCAAAGGGTGGAGAACTTATGCACAAAAGACATATTGCAGTAGGTCAGCTTATCAATGCACTTTCGGTAACGCCTCTTGCAGCTGATAGCAAAGCACCTTTGATGTATATTCAAGAAAGTTATTTTTCTTCAGATGAAGCTAAGATAATTAAGGAAAAAGGATATAAAGAAATAAATCAAGTAGGTTTTAGAATAGAGAGAAGAAACTTCTTTAATGTTGAAAGGTTCAAAACACTTACTACAGTTTTATTAGTAATAATTGCACTAGTTATGGCAGCCAGAGTATATAGATACAAATTAAGATAGATAAAGATTACAAAAGCTTATTAATAGTAATCAACTTGTATTATAGCTGTTTTTTTAGTATAATATCATTTGGTGTATAATACGCTAAATGTAGGAAAATCATGTAATAATATTTCATTTGGTAATATTATATACTTTGATAAATTAATAAAAATATTCTAAAAAAAATTTATGGAGGGAGGACAGTATGTCTTTTAATAAATACTCAGGTGAAGATGCTGTATTAAAAGAATACATTGATCTTATAGATTATGATATTGTAAAACATGGAAAGGGATTTGAACTATATCAAAGATTTTTCGATATACTATTATCTTTAATCGGACTTGTAATAGGGATACCGTTAATACTAATATTTGGTATACTTATTAAAATAGAGGATAGGGGACCTATAACTTATAAGCAGGAGAGACTAGGTAAAAATGGAAAAGAATTTTATGTTTATAAGTTAAGATCAATGAGAACTGATGCTGAAAAATTTGGAGCACAGTGGGCTGAAAAAGATGATCCTAGAATCACAAAGGTAGGAAAGTTTATAAGAAAGACAAGAATTGATGAAATACCTCAGCTTTGGAATATCTTAAAAGGTGATATGGGAATAATAGGTCCAAGACCAGAAAGATCAATTTTCACAAAAGAATTTGAAGAAAAGTATCCTAATTTTGTATATAGACTTGCCGTAAAACCAGGGCTTACAGGATGGGCTCAAGTAAATGGTGGATATGAAATGGATCCTGGAGAGAAACTTGAATATGATTTATATTATATAAAAA
>X411_Leopard__coassemble_53_pt1 | contig 74205 bp, 58 predicted proteins | sample X411_Leopard__metabat2_low_PE_007 | metagenome-assembled genome bin X411_Leopard | reverse complement strand
TCCCCCTTATTTATCTTCTTTTCTGCTTATACTCTACTCTTATAGAAGTCCCTTCGAAGCCAAAGTTTTCTCTAAGTCTATTTTCAAGATATCTAGTATAAGAGAAATGAGTCAATTTTATATCATTTATAAACAGTGTAAAAGTAGGAGGCTTTGTTCCTGTCTGAGTTCCATAGTAAATCTTAAGTCTTCTACCCTTATCTGAAGGTGGCTGATTAAGCATTACAGCCTCTCCTATAACTTCATTAAGAACTGATGTTGTAACAGTTCTATTTTGTTCATGAGATACTTCTACAACAGTCTGTAAAATCTTGTTTATTCTCTGATTTGTAACTGCTGAAACAAACAGAATAGGAGCATAATTCATAAATGGGAATTTTTCTCTTATTTTATTTCTAAAGTTTGTCATAGTCTTATTATCTTTTTCTATTAAATCCCACTTATTGACTACAAATATACATCCCTTACCTTCATCATGAGCTATACCAGCAACCTTTGTATCCTGCTCTGTTACGCCTTCAGTTGCATCTATTACTATAAGTACAACATCTGCTCTATCAACGGCATTCATAGAACGTATTACTGAGAATTTTTCAACCCTCTCATATACTTTGCTTCTTCTTCTTATTCCTGCTGTATCTATTAAAAGGAATTTGTTATCTCCCTTTTCAAAGTAAGTGTCTATTGCATCTCTTGTTGTTCCTGCAATCGGCGATACTATTACTCTATCTTCACCAAGAATATTATTTAATATAGAACTCTTACCTGCATTAGGTTTACCAGTAATGGCGACTCTTATTATATCTTCATCGTATTCTGTGTTCATTCCTTCTGGGAAGTTTTCAACTACTTCATCAAGTAGATCTCCAAGTCCCATGGCATTTGCTCCAGATACTGCTACAGGAGTTCCTAAACCTAGTTCATAAAAATCATAAATATTATCTTGCTGATTTCTTGAATCTATTTTATTAACTACTAAAATTACGGGTTTCTTTGTCTTTCTCAATATCTCTGCAACCTCTCTATCTGCTGCAGTAAGTCCGCCCTTTCCATCTACTATAAAAAGTATTACGTGTGCCATATCTATTGCCAACATAGCCTGGTCTCTCATTTGAGAGATTATTATATCATCTGATTTAGGCTCCAATCCACCTGTGTCTATTAGAGTGAAATACTTATTTAACCATTCCACTTCTCCAAAAATTCTATCTCTTGTTACTCCTGGCGTATCTTCAACTATTGATATTTTCTGTCCAGTCAATTTATTGAAAATTGTAGACTTACCAACATTTGGTCTTCCAACTACAGCAACAATCGGTCTATTTTCTGTACTCAATATATCACTTCCTTTTCTTAACATATTCCGTTTCTTTTTATTCTTAAATTAAATCAACCAATTTACTATTATACCCTATTTTCGTGTAAATATGTAGTGTTAATATTTTTGGGAAGACTAATTCTGAATGAAGAACCCTCTCCAATTTTAGAGTCAAGCTCGATATTTCCTCCAAGAGAAATAAGTATATGCTTGACTATGGCAAGTCCCAAACCAGTTCCTTCAATATCTTTGTTCCTAGATTTGCTTACTCTATAAAACCTTTCAAAAATTCTTTCTTTCTCTTCTTCATCTATACCTATACCATTATCTTCCACAGTGATATAATAATTTTTTTCATCTTCTTCATATATTACTTTTACAAATCCACCACTTTTATTATACTTTATACCATTAGTCATTAGATTTATAATAAGTTCCTTAAAGTACTGTTTTTGGGTATATAGGAGAATTTCGCCTTGGCTATTTTCCTCCATATTATATTGGCAAATTAAATCTACTCCATACTTTTTAGATTTCTTATCTAAAATTCCGAATATCCTTTCATTTACTTCTTTGACATCAACCCATTCAAACTCAAGTCCTTCATCACCTTCTATTGAAGAAAGAAGAAGTATATCGTTTATCAGTATTCTAAGTCTATATGATTCATTCTCTATAATTTCTAAAAATCTTTTTCTCATTTCAGGCTCTATTGTCTCATCATTTTCTTTCAAAGTTTCAACAAAGCCCTGTATAGAAGTAAGCGGTGTTTTAAGTTCATGACTTACATTTGCCGCAAAATCTCTTCTCATATTTTCTAATTTTATTCTTTCTGTTATATCTTCAATATTAACTACAGATGCAATAAGTATAGTTTTTCTACTGTCCATACTTATTGGATCTATTTTTATATTGTATATTTTGCCATTTTCTAGTTTAATTTCCTTACTAATATTAGTATCAGAGCTAATATTGTACCTTAAAAAATCTAATATCTTCTTATCTTTTATTACTTCATAAATAGACTTATGCTCTACTAGAAGATCAGCTGGACAATCAAGATATTCTTTTGCCTTGTCATTTATAAGAAATACTTTATTAGAAATATCAACAACAAGTATACCATTAGATACTGATTTTAATATGGAGTTTAATTGTATATTCTTTCCCTCTACTTGATTAAAGTATTTTTCAAGAATATCTACCATCTCATTATATTCACCTATAAAACCGTTAAATTCAGTATAATACGAAGAACTTAATTTGGCATTAAACTCCATCTTTTTTACTTTTTTAAGTGAATTTATAACATCGTGCATAAATCTTTTTACATTTACAATGTCCTTGTATAAGAAAACAATAGCTATCCACGATAGTATTACAAGTAATGTTATTATATGATTTATTTTTTCCATTTTGCACTTCCAAACTCATTTTAATACTCTTTCAGTTTAAACTAATTTATAACCTACACCTCTGATAGTTTCTATGCATTTGCCTTCAGAACTATCCTTGTCTAATTTCTTTCTGAGATATCTTATATGGACATCTACTGTTCTTGTTTCACCGAAAAATTCATATCCCCATACTTTGTCTAATAATTCTTCCCTAGTAAGAACTTTCCCTCTATTTTGTATCAAAAGTCTCAATAGTTCAAATTCCTTCAAAGTAAGATCTATTTTTCTACCATTTTTGTATACTTCTCTTTTGTCTGTATACAAGGTGATATCTCCAGCAGAAATGCTAATACCTTCACTTGCCTTATATCTTCTTAGGACGGTTTTTATTCTCGCCATAAGCTCTTTTATACTAAATGGTTTGGTAATATAGTCATCTGCTCCATTATCCAAACCTTCTATCTTATCATCTTCCATATTCTTTGCCGTAAGCATAATCACTGGGAGTTTTGAGTTTTCTCTATCTTCCCTTATGCTTCTCAAAATATCTATTCCACTCATACCAGGAAGCATCCAGTCTAATAAAACTAGATCTGGCTTTTCTCTTTCTAAAGCCTCCAAACAGTCTTTACCATCATCTGAGCAAATTACTTCGTATCCTGATATTTCAAGATTAAACTTTAAAAGTTCGAGGATATGTCTTTCATCATCCACTACAAGTATTTTAGCCATTATAAGCCCCCTTTACTTTAAAGGTTATTATTCTTCCTGTTCCTCTCCTTTTTCATTCAGTATGCTTTCCAATTCATTGATAAATGTATTTAAATCTTTAAATTGTCTATATACTGAAGCAAATCTTACATAGGCTACCTCGTCGACTTCCTTCAATCTATCCATAACCATTTCACCTATCTTGGTAGATTCTATTTCATCTACATACATTTTATTTATTTCTGCATCTATAGAGTCAACAAGCTCATCTATTTTAGATATCGGAACAGGTCTTTTTTCACATGATCTGATTAGTCCAAACTTTATTTTATCTCTATCAAAAGCCTCTCTTCTTCCATCTTTTTTGATAACCATTACAGGAATCATCTCAATTTTTTCATATGTTGTAAATCTTTTCTTACATTTTTCACATTCTCTCCTTCTTCTTATTGAAGCAGAGTCTATATGTCTTGAATCAAGAACTTTTGATTCTTTACATTCACAATAAGGACAAAGCATACTTCTCACCTCTTTCATCTTTTTACAATCTATTTATTACGGTGTCCTTGTAACAAATAAAAATAGAATTTTTAAAACAATAAATTTCTATTTTGAACTTCAATTTATAAGCATATTTTATAAGCTAAACTTTAAAAAATTATAAAATAGGCTCAACCATAAGCTGAGCCTTTCTGTTTATATTGATATTTTTACTTCTTTCTTCTTAAGAAAGTAGGGATAACCATATCGTCATCTCCTGCTGTTACAGTATCGTCAAAACTGTTAGAGAAAGTTTCTTCTACCTGTCTTGGCTTCTCAACTTTCTGTGGCTCTTTTACCCTTGGTATTTCATTGTACTTAGGAGTTACAGGCTGTGATGACTGTCTTCTCAGTGGAGTGCTGAATATGTCATCAGAATCATCCTGTAGTCCAGTAGCAACTACTGTTATAACTATTTCGTCTCCAAAGTCATCTCTAGTAGCTGCACCAAAGATAATCATAGCATCTGGATCACATTTTTCCTTGATTATTTCAGTAGCTTCACTTACTTCTAATAATCCTAAATCATTTCCACCAGTTACGTTAATTAATACACCCTTAGCGCCATCTATTGTAGTTTCTAGTAATGGAGATTCTATAGCCTGCTTAGCTGCAGCTAAAGCTCTGTCTTCACCAGAAGCAGTACCCATACCCATATGTGCAAGCCCCTGATCCTTCATAACAGCTTCAACGTCGGCAAAGTCAAGGTTAATAAGAGCTGCCTCAGAAATTAGACCTGAAATAGCCTGTATACCTTGCTTTAATATATCATCAGCCTTTGATAAAGCTTCTGTTATTGTAGTTCTCTTTTCTATTATCTGAAGAATTTTATCATTAGGTATTGTAATTAAAGTATCTACATTCTTTCTAAGTTCTATAATTCCTTCTTCAGCCTTCTTCATTCTTACTCTACCTTCAAAAGAGAAAGGTTTAGTAACAACAGCAACTGTAAGAGCTCCTGATTCCTTAGCAATCTGAGCTACTACTGGTGCAGCACCTGTACCAGTTCCACCGCCCATTCCTGCAGTTACGAATACCATGTCAGCACCTTCTATAGCATTTGCTATTTCATCTGCTGATTCTTCCGCTGCTTTTTTCCCTTTTTCAGGGTTGGCTCCAGCTCCTAATCCCTTAGTAAGCTTTTCACCTATCTGTAATATATGTTCCGCCTTAGATGCTTCTAAAGCCTGTTTGTCTGTGTTTACCGCTATGTACTCAACACCCTTAACGCCAGAACTTATCATAACGTTAATAGCATTGTTTCCACCACCACCAACACCAATAACTTTAATATTGGCAGAGCCTGTTTGCTCTTCTACAAAGTTCAACATTTATAAACCCCCATTCACACTATAGTCTATGTCTGATCAAAAAATATTATTTCCTATAAATTTATTATATCCGATTATTCAATAATGATAAATAACCCCCACCATCGAATAAACATCATTCTATCTATTCTATAATAGCCTATAAAAGGCTACTATTGCAATATATTTTTAAATATTTTTCATTATTTTATTATTTTATGTATTTTTAGAAGCATTCTTGCATAATTTTATCGTAAATTAAGTCTATTGCATCTCTTTTTCCAAATTCTTTGCTGCACTGAGACATTTTTCTTAACTTTTCTTCATCACATAATAAATCAAAAATTGTACTTTCCAGCTTCTGAGGAGAAAGTTCTTTTTCAGTTATACAAACGCCTCCACCTGCACTTTCAAGACTTTTTGCATTATATTCTTGATGATTCTCAGCAGTATATGCCTTTGGTACTATTATAGCAGGTATTCCTACTGCAGTCATTTCTGCCATAGAAATAGCTCCTGCGCTTCCTATAACTAAATCTGCTGCTGCAAGATTTTCAGCCATTGCATCGAGATACGGAACTACCCTTTGATACTCTTTAAAGTTCAAGTTTCCGTATTGCTTCACAAACTTTTCATAGTATGTTTTACCAGTCGATATTGTAAAAGCAAAATCCTTTTCTATCATTTCTGGAAGTGCTAATGCTAAAGCATCATTAATTTCTTCTGATCCTCCACTTCCACCAGCAACTAAAAGCATCTTCTTATCTTCAGGGATTGCTAACTTTTCTCTTGAAGATTTTCTATCAGCCTTTAATATTTCATCTCTAACAGGGTTTCCTGTAAGATACAATTTTTTAGCTGCTGCTTCTGGAAATCTCTTATGAGAATCTTCAAAGCTCGTCATTACAAAATCAACATTCTTTGAAAGCATTTTATTTGTAATTCCTGGGAATGAATTTTGCTCATGGATACATGACTTAATTCCCATCTTGCTTGCTTGAAGAACTACCGAACCACTTACATAACCACCTGTACCTATTACAAGATCCGGCTCAAATTTCTTTATTATCTTCTTTGAAGATTTAAGAGATTTTAAAAACATCACTACTCTTTTTACATTTTCAAAATCAATTTTTCTTTTAAATCCTTTAACTTTTATAAACTCTATATTATATCCATATTTGGGAACTATTTCTGATTCTATACCTTCTCTAGTTCCAACGAAAAGTATTTCTGCATCAGGATTTTTTTCTTTTATCTTATTTGCTATTGCAATTGCGGGGTAAACATGTCCTCCTGTTCCTCCGCCTGATAATATAACTTTCATATCTTTTCCCTTCTAATTTCGATTTTAGTTATTTTTTAAGCTATGAACATTTTCTTTGAAATCATCGCCTCTTTCTTCATAATTGTTATACATTCCCCAGCTTGCACATGCTGGTGAAAGAAGAACAACTTCATCTCTATTGGCAATTTCATGAGACTTCTTTACTGCTTCAGACATATTTTCTACTATGTAAGTATCTTCTATGCCGTGTTTTTTTGCAGTTTTTTCAATAAGCTCGCTTGTTTGACCAAGTATTACTACACTTCTTACAAACTTCTTTGCAATTTCAAATAATTCATTAAAATCGCTTCCCTTATCATACCCACCTGCAATCAGTATAATCGGTTTATCATATGACTGGACTGCTTTTATAGTAGAGTCTGGATTCGTTCCTTTTGAATCATTTACATATACTACACCCTCTACGGTATCTACATACTCTAGTCTATGTTCAACAGCTTTAAATGTCATCAACACATTTTTAATTACTTCTATATCAACACCGTACTCTAAACATATTGCCATAGCTGCCATACAGTTTTCAAGGTTATGTCCTCCTGGAAGGCTTAGCTTTTTAGAGTTCATTGCTAGCTTAGACTTTCCATTTAAATTAACTAAAATGTTATTTTCTTCATCAAGACTGACACCTTCTTCTAGTTTGTTCAATCTTGAAAAATATATTACTTTTGCATTACATGACAAGGCCATATCTCTTGTTATTTCATCATCATAATTTAAAACACAAACATCATTTTTATCTTGCTTTGCAAATACATTCATTTTCGCCTTAGCATAGTTTTCCATAGTATGATGTCTATTTAGATGATCTTCAGTTAGATTTAGTACTGAAGATACTCGAGGCTTAAATTCTGATACACTTTCAAGCTGAAAACTAGAAAGCTCAGTTACCATAACTGCGCCTTTCCCTGCCTCTTCAACTGCTTGTATAGCAGGATTTCCAATGTTTCCAACTACATATGTTTCAAACCCAGCACTTTTTATTATTTCTCCTACTATTGAAGTTGTTGTCGTCTTTCCATTTGTTCCTGTTATACCTATAAAATCAATCTTCTTTTCTATTCCAACTCTATAGGCAAGTTCAATTTCGCTAATTACTTCTTTTCCTAAATTCTTTATTTCAACTATATAGTCTAATTCAAGAGGAACTCCTGGAGATACTACTGCGAAATCTATATCCTTTATATCTTCACTTTTAGGATTTCTTCCAAATATAAATTCTACATTTTCAAAATCCTTAAATTCATTTTTTACATTTTCAAGTTTTTCTTCTTCCTTTGAGTCGTTTACTATTACTTCGGCTCCATTTCTCAATAAGTACTTAGCTGAAGCTATTCCTGATCTTGCCATACCTACAACTAAAACTTTGTTTTTACTAAACAAAATATGTCACCTCTATTCGAATTTTTACCTAAAACATTGCCACTACACCAATCCATGCTAAAACTACAGATACTATCCAGAAAATGAATACTACCTTTGTTTCAGGCCATCCACACTGTTCATAGTGATGATGAAGCGGTGCCATTTTAAATATTCTTTTTTTAGTTTTCTTGTAATAAAGTACCTGTATTATAACAGATAGCGCCTCTGCAAAATATATACCTCCTACTATAGGTATAATAAGAACAGAATTTGTAAACAAAGCAAAAGCTGTTACAGCACCTCCTAGTGCCATAGAACCAGTGTCCCCCATAAATACCTTGGCAGGATTAACGTTGAACCACATAAAGCCTATACAAGCTCCTAAAGTGGCTGCTGCCATTTGAGATATACCCGCATTATTAGCTATTACAAATGCAAATAATACGAAGAATGTAGAAACTATAGCCGTTATACCACTAGCCAGACCATCTAGTCCATCTGTTAAGTTTACTGCATTAACTGTTCCCAATATTACTACAAGCATAACTGGAATATAGAAAATGCCTATATTTATTCCTGCTTGAGAAAATGGAACTACAAATTGAACTCCACTTCCTATTGTTTTGAACTTATATATTGAAATAATTAATGCTAAGGCTACTTGTAAAACTATTTTTTGGATTGCAGTAAGACCTAAAGATCTAGTCATCTTTATCTTTATAAAGTCATCTATAAAGCCTACCATACCAAATCCGAACATACATAATAAAGCCATAAGTATTTCCGTACTTAGCTTAGCTCTTAATAGTGTTGTTATAAGTATTGATATTATCATCATAACTCCACCCATTGTTGGAGTACCATTTTTCTTTAAATGTGACTGTGGCCCATCATCTCTTACCGTTTGACCAAACTTAAATTTATGTAGAAACGGAACTACTATAGGTCCCATTGCCATTACTAGTACAAATGCTATTATGGCTGTCAGTGTTAACTCTTTAAATCCTAGCATTTACAACCTCCTTCTAGATGACTAACTATATCTTCAAATTTCATACCCCTTGATGCCTTTACTAAAATAGTATCGCCATCTTTCACTATATCATCAAGTGAGTCTATTAACTCTTCCTTTGTATCAAAGTGATATACCTTGCTTAAATCAAAGCCTCTTTCCTTTGCTTCTATTCCAATAAACTTTGCTGCTTCTCCTGTAGTAATTATAACATCTACCTTATCTGTAGCTTGAAGACCTACTTTTCTGTGACCTTCTTCTGCAAATTCTCCCATCTCAAGACAATCGCCAAATATGGCAACTCTTCTTGTGTCGTAAAGCTTTAGAACCTTAAGAGACGCTATCATAGAATCTGGACTTGCATTATATACATCATTGATAATAGTGTATTTATCAGTTTTAACTATATCTTGTCTATCTTTTGTAGGAGTGAAATTCATAAGACCACTTCTTATATCATCAAAATTCATTCCCATTGCAATACCAACAAGTATAGCAGACATTGCATTGTATATATTATGTTCTCCAACTGTCGGTATTTTAAATTTAATTTGATCTTCAATTCCTTCAATTTTAACGGTAAACACAGTAGATTCTTCTCCCAAAACCTCTGTCTCCACTAAAGAAATTGTATTATTTTTATTTTTTCCAAAAGAATATACAGTATATCCTTCCTTATCACCGTCTAAATAATCTTTATAAATTTGTGAAAGGAATTTGTCATCTCCGTTTACGATAAGGGTAGATCCTTCATCAAAGTAAGTTGTTATTTCCATCTTTGCTTTGAATATTCCTTCTTGTGAACCAAGAAGCTCAATGTGAGACATACCTATATTTGATATTACACCTATTTTAGGTCTTACTATATCTACAAGATATTCTATTTCTCCAAATCCGCACATACCCATCTCAATTACTGCACACTCATGCTCTCTATTTAAATTGAACAGTGTAAGCGGAACACCAAATTGATTATTTAAATTCTTTTCATTTTTTAGAGTTTTGAAATTGTTTGAAACAACAGAATAAATCATATCTCTTGTCGTTGTTTTTCCAACACTTCCCGTAACTCCTATTACTGGGATATCAAATGCACCTCTATAATACTTGGCTATTTTCCCAAGTCCTATCTCAGTATTTTCTACTTTGATCACTGAAGAGCCTTCCAACTCTTCTGTTAAAAAAGATTCGTCACTGATCAAAAATGCTCTGCAGCCTAAATCATATGCTGATTTTATATACTTATGTCCATTTTGGCTCTCACCCAATATAGCTACAAACATTGAGCTTTCATCGGCTTCTCTGCTGTCTATAACTATTTTTTTTATCTCATAATTATTATCACCACAGATTAATTTGCCTTCTGTTGATTTCAATATTTCTTCAACTGTTAAGCTAATCATCTTTTCCTCCTAATTTTCGCTTTTAAATAACTTATTTCGCAAAAGTCACATATACATATATTATTAAATAATGCAATTTTTTTCAATATTTTTTTACTAAAAGCTGTTTTTTAACATATATTATATTACCAGTTTTACTTTTTTTCTGCCACCCTTAATTTTGCACTTCTAGACCTTGGATTAACTTCTATTTCCTCTGCAGTAGGAAGTATAGGCTTTCTAGTAATAATCTTAACTTCACTTTTTTTATCACATTGACAAAATGGCATCTCTGCTGGACAAATACAATCTAGACTAAGATATTTAAATTCCTTCTTTACAATTCTGTCTTCAAGTGAATGGAAAGTAATTATACATATTCTACCAGCTGGATTCATTATAGATACTGCATCATCTATCATCTTACTTATAACTCCAAGCTCATTGTTTACTTCTATTCTTATAGCTTGAAAAGTTCTTTTCGCTGGGTGTGGTCCATCTATTCTAGCTTTTTTAGGAATTGCTTTCTTTATTATCTCTACAAGTTCATAGGTAGTGTCTATAGATTTTTCCTTTCTTGCTTCAACTATAAACTTTGCAATCCTCTTTGCCCAATTTTCCTCTCCGTATTCTTTTATAATTCTGTGAAGTTCTTCCTCTGAGTACTCATTGACAACATCCCAAGCAGAATACTTACATCTGTTATCCATTCTCATATCAAGAGCTGCATCATTCATATAGGAAAATCCTCTTGATGCCTCATCTAGTTGATGAGATGAAACCCCAAGATCTGCTAAAACTCCATCTATTCCGTCTATTCCTAACTTTTCTATTTCTTCTTTTATATTTTCAAAATTACTATGTACTATTGTTACCTTATCACCAAATTCTGCAAGTCTTTCCTTAGCTACATTTATAGCATTTATATCTTGATCAAAGCAGATCAATCTACCATTCCCTGAAAGTCTTTTGGCTATTTCTTTACTATGCCCTGCACCACCCATAGTACAGTCTACATAAATTCCGTCTTTTTTTATATTTAAATTATCTATGCACTCATTTAAAAGTACCGAAACATGCTTAAATTCCATTTTTACTCCTTTTTGATAAAATTATATGAAGGACTACTCCAACAACTACTCCAAGAAGACTTACAAACTGAGCCATTCTTATAGGACCTAACATAAGAGAATCTGTTCTCAAACCTTCTATAAAAAATCTTCCTAATGAATAAAGTGTTATATATTCAACTATTATACTACCTTCATATTTTTTCTTTTTTCTTCTTAAAAATATAAAAAGAAATATTAGTAAATCCCATATTGACTCATAAAGAAAAGTCGGATGTACTTTTTGACCGTCTATCATTATACCCCATGGAAGGTCTGTTGGTCCACCATGAGCTTCTTGATTTACAAAATTTCCCCATCTTCCTATTGATTGAGCAAGTGGGACTCCTAAAACAACGGTATCTGCAAGTTTGAAGAAATCTATCTTCTTGATTCTAGAAAATACAAATCCAGTTAATATTCCTGCTATTATTCCACCGTGTATAGCTAAGCCACCACCTCTTATATTCAAAATATCCATAAGATTGCCAGAATATTGATCCCAACTAAATATCACATAATAAATTCTAGCCCCCAATACTCCTAAAGGAATTAAAAACAAGGCTAAATCCATTATATCTTCTTCTTTTAAGCCAACTCTTTTACTTTCTTTCACTGCTATGCCAACTGCTAACATCATTCCTATGGCTATGAATATTCCATACCACATTACGTCTATCCCAAATAAGGAAAATGCTACTCTATCCAAACTATATCCTCCGTAAATTTCTTTCTATTTTATTTCGATTTCCTGTTCTCTAGGCTCTACTATTGAAAGGACGCTACTTTCCTCTTTGAAAAATTCATCAAGTCTTTCTGTAACATCTTCTATTTCAACTTCTTTAAGAACTTCTAGATATTCTAGGAAGTTTATCCCTCTAAACATATAATTTAAAAAATTATCCGCTATATATGTAATTGAATCAAAAGACTTTAAAAATTTTCCTATTTTCTTTTTCTTAGTTATATCAAATTCATATTCATCTATACCTGTTTTTCTAAGTTCTTCTATATATTTATCCACTCTTTTTTTGAGTTCTATAGGATCTCTAGATGCACCTGCAGCTATTGCATATGCACAATCCTTTTGGCAAAGATATCCACCGGAAATTCCTCCAACTGCTAATTCCTCATTATAAAGTTGCTGATAAAGTTCACCACTTGCAGAGAAAATAATATCGAAAAGAATATCTGTAACTATTTCTCTTTTCAAGCTATCTCTAGCTTCCAAATCTTCAAACTTATCTTTATAGCCTATGTAAAAAATAGGCATAGATACTGTATATTTTTCAACAATTAACTTTTTATTTATTTCTTCAGGTTCTTCTTCTGTTATCCTTACTATATTTTCATCTGAATTAATCTCCAAATTATTGACTTCATTAATTGTATCCATAAGTATTTTAGCATCTAAATCACCTACAATAAACAACTTCATATTTGCAGGATTGTAAAAAGTATTATAGCATTTGTATAATTCTTCTGGTGTTATTTTATTTATACTTTCTACTGTTCCTGCTATATCAATATTTGTATGGTGTTTAGAATACATCGCCTTTAAACAATTCAAGTATACATTCCAACTCGGATCATCTTCATACATTTTTATTTCTTGGGCAATTATCCCTTTTTCTTTATTAACATTTTCATCTGTATAATAAGGTGTCTGAACATATTCAATTAAATGCTTCAAAGATGGATAGAATGACTCCGTAGCAGAGAACAAATATGCTGTCATTCCAAATCCAGTAAAGGCATTTGCATTTGCACCATTTTCTGCAAAACTTCCAAAAGCGTTACTTCCATCTGGTTGTTCAAACATTTTATGTTCTAAGAAATGAGCAATTCCCTCATTTACCCTAATACTTTCTGTTTCTCCAATCGGAATAAACTCCAAATCATTTGATCCAAAATCCACTCCCAATACTGCATATTTATTTGCAAAACCCTTCTTGGGTATAAAAAAAACTTCAAGTCCATTTTTTGCTTTTTCATAATAAAGTTCTTCATTTATAACATCATTATAAATCTTTTTCACAGACTTCCTCCTAACCTAGAATACTATTTATTTTATATAATAAACTGTATCTTCTACTATGTTTTTCATTGCTTCTACAATGTCTTCTCTACTTACTCCTGATATATAATCTGTAACCTCTTCAAACTTCAAATTCGTATCGCTTATAAATTGATTATAAGTAAAATCAGATTCTCCAGAAATGGAGTCATGAGAAGCTCTAAATGTATTTAATATACTCTTCTTAGCATTTTCAATATCCTTATCACTAAAATTGCCATTTTTTACGTCATCGAGTTCTTTTGTAACAAGTTTCAATGCCTTTTCATAAAGATCTAATTCTATACCTGAACTTACAAGCATTAAACCTTTTGACTTTTCCAAAGTTGAATGAGCATAATAACACATACTTTCCTTTTCTCTTACATTGTTAAATAGCTTTGAATGAGGTCCACCTCCAAAGATACTATTTCCAACCATTAGACTATAATATTTCTTATAGTCTTTATAATCGACCATAGTTCTATAGCCCATCACTAGCTTACCTTGTTGCATACCCATTATTTCTGTAGTATAAGTAATATTTTCTGGAATTTTAAATATATCTTCTCTTTTTATACTTTCTATATTTCCTCTGTTAAACTTAAATTTATTTTTGCATATTTCTAAAACTCTATCTTCATTAAAATCACCTTCTATACTTATATATATATTAGATGTTGAGATAAAGTCATAATATGTATCAGCAATATCCTTTGCTGTTATAGATTTCAAATCATCTACATAACCAGTCTGATCTATTGAATATGGTTCACCTTCACACATTTCTTCAATACATCTCAACAAGGCATATGATTTTTTATCGTTTATTCTAGCTTCTATTTCATCTTTTAGTGCATTTTTTTCTATTTCTATCATAGACGGATTAAACTCACCATCTACTATAAAGGGTCTATTTACGATTTCATTTATAAAATCAATAACATCTTCAAAAATAGGCTCATCTAAATAGTCATCAGATACACTTAAAAACTTGAAAAATGTAAGGGATTTTTCACCATGCTTACTCACTCCCATATTCATTGATAAACCATATAGTTCATCCATTTTTCTTGATATTTCTTTCATTGTTGGATACTTCTTGCTCCCTATTGACATCATATTACATAATAGAGATATTTTAGTAACCTCTTCTTTTTTTAAATTTCTAGCAAAATATATAGAAATTAAATTAGATTTAAACTTTGGATTTTTTATAAGAGCAAGTGTAACCCCTCTATCCAAGTCAAATACATTAATATCGGACATACTACCATTCTCCTTATTTTTAAATCTTATTAGACACATATTTCTAACAACTCTAACAACAAATAAATATTTTTCTTTTATATATGCGTCTCATTTAACCATTATATTATTATATCATAAATTTTAGCTTAGGTGAATTCACCCATACCTGATATTAATTAGATATACCTTTAATATTATTTCTTTTTCATTTATTAATTTTAATTCTTTAACATATATACATACTTTTCAAAACTTATATTTTTATAATATTTTTTATTAATAGATTTCTAATTAATATCCTTGTAATAAAGTACGGTCTATTCATTTTTTGAAATTAATTTTTACTTTTTATTTTTTTCAAACTTTTTTTGAAGTTGCTTGAAACAGTCTATTTTCATGCTTAGTTAGGCTTAAATATTTCTTTTTATCTGAATTTCATTTTATATTCTTTTTATTTTTTATTATTTTCATACAAAATGAAAAATATATTCACTTTATGTTGTAATTTTTTTTTATGGGTTGTATAATGAAATCAAGAGATTTAAGGTTTGGAGGTAGAGGAATGTTTATAAAATCTAAATATATCGTACTAGAAGATAGAGTCCTTGAAAACGGTGCACTTGAAATAGATAATGGCAAAATAAAATCTATACTTGAAAGCTCAGATAAGCTTGAAGATTGTATTGATTACGGTGACTCCATTATTGGACCTGGATTTGTAGATACACATATCCATGGTTATTCAGGACACGACATAATGGACAAAGATGCAAAAGGTTTAGAAATTATCAGCGATGAAATTCTAAAAATCGGAGTTACATCTTTTTTACCAACTACGCTTACTGATACAACTGAAAATTTAAATGAAGCTGTAAAGGTTGTAGGTGACAATAAAGATAATTGCAAGGGTGCAAAAATAAGAGGTATTTTTCTTGAAGGTCCTTTCTTTTCACTAAAATACAAGGGTGCTCAAGATCCTAATTGCTTCTCAAACCCTGATATAGAAAAGCTAAAAAAATGGCAAGAACTTTCAGGTGGTCTTATTAAAAAAATTGCTATTGCTCCAGAATTAGAGGGCTCTGAGGAATTTATAAAAGAAGCAAGAAAAATAGGCGTTTATGTAGCAATAGGACACACTGATGCAAGTTATGATCAGGCTAAATCAGCAGTTGACGCTGGAGCAAATATTTTTGTACATACTTACAATGCTATGAGCCCTCTTCATCATAGAAATCCTGGAGTTGCTGGTGCTGCGCTTACACTTGACAATGTTTATGCTGAACTAATATGTGATGGACATCACGTTCACCCTGCTGCAGCTGATGTTGTTATGAAATGTAGAGGTTGCCAAAGTGTAGCTCTTATTACAGACTGTATGATGGCTGGCGGAATGAAAGACGGTGACTACAAGCTAGGTCATTTTGATGTTAAGGTTGCAGATGGAACAGCAAGACTTGAAAGCGGAAATCTTGCAGGATCTATTCTTAAACTTAAAGACGGACTTAAAAATGTAATTAATTGGGGAATTGCTTCACCTTTCGAAGCTATTCAAATGGCATCTCTTGTCCCAGCAAAATCTGTTGGAATTGATAATATCTGTGGAAAAATAGCAATAGGTAGAGAAGCTGATTTAGTAGTTTTAAATAAAAATTATGATTTAGAAGCAGTTTTTCTTGATGGAAAAAAAGTTAAATAATAATAAAAAAATTCTTGTCATATTAATTGACAAGAATTTTTCATTTTATAGGTTATAACCTAAATACTTTTCCTATATTAAATTTTATACATTAAACTTAAATAGTATTACATCTCCGTCTTTTACTACATAATCTTTTCCTTCAAGTCTAACAAGACCCTTTTCTTTTGCAGCAGACATCGTACCGTGTTCTATAAGATCTTCATAGGCAATTGTTTCAGCCTTTATGAATCCTCTTTCTATATCAGAATGTATCTTACCACCTGCCTGTGGAGCCTTCATTCCTCTTTTTATTGTCCACGCTCTGACTTCCTGTGGTCCAGCAGTAAGGAAGGAAATTAATCCTAGTAAGTGATATGAAGACTGTATAAGCTTGTCAAGACCAGACTGCGTTAATCCTAGTGTTTCTAGAAATTCCATCTTTTCTTCTTCTGTTTCTAACTCTGCGATTTCAGCTTCTATCTGAGCAGATACTACAACTACATCAGAGTTTTCAGTAGCTGCAAATTCTCTAACAGCCTTTACCATATTATTGTCAACGCCATCATTTACAAGATCATCTTCAGAAACATTGGCAACATATATAACTGGCTTTGAACTTAAAAGATCTAGAGTCTTTACAAATGCCCATTCATCTTCACTTAAATCCATAGTTCTTATACTCTTGCCTTCTTCAAGAGTTGCCTTTACTTTGTTTAAAATATCAAGCTCTGACTGAAGTTTTTTATCAGCCTTTAAAGCCTTAGTAGTTTTTGTTATTCTTCTATCTAATATTTCCTCATCTGAGAATATAAGTTCAAGATTTATAGTTTCAATATCTCTTAATGAATCTATAGATCCGTCAACATGTACTACATTTGTATCTTCAAAACATCTTACAACGTGTACTATTGCATCTACTTCTCTGATATTTGATAAGAACTTATTTCCTAGTCCTTCTCCCTTTGAAGCACCCTTTACAAGACCGGCAATATCAACAAACTCTATGGCAGTCTGTACTATTTTCTTTGAATCATAAAGTTCTTTAAGCTTATTTAATCTGCTATCTGGTACAGATACTACACCCACATTGGGATCTATTGTACAGAAAGGATAGTTGGCAGATTCTGCTCCAGCCTGTGTAATTGCATTAAATAGAGTACTCTTACCAACATTTGGCAATCCTACAATTCCTAATTTCATAATTTATTACCTCCAAAAATCTATTTCTTTCATATAATTACGCTTATTTTTATCTTTACTTTATTAATAAAAAATACATAAACTATAATTCTCTTTTTTCAACACTATTTATTATATCTTAAAGACGTTATAAAATCAATCTTATAGCCCCTTTTTATTATATGTTCAATTTATATATAAAATCCAAATTTAAGAGGTTATCGCAAATACGATAACCTCTTAATGTAAGCATATCTCTATATTTTATATTTTAGTGCAATTAGATATTTTATACTTTAAATTAATAAATATTTTAGCAATCTCACATGCTAAAATTATAGTCATTGTAATCAAAAGATAATAATATGTAAATAAGTTTCTTACATTGAAACATTTTACTGTAGCTGCACATGAAACTAATATCAAAACACTAAAATATATATCCTGTACACACTTATATCTTCTTCTTGACATTAAGATCATATTCACAGCTACCAATATAAAGAATACTATCAACATAATAAACGAAATCTTTCCTGACAAATCATATGCTGAAATCATATTATTCCTATACAAGGCTTCTTTCATAACTAATACATTCGTATTTGCAAGATAATTTATTATAAAATACAAAATAACCCCTAAAAGCTCTATAATATACATCATTATTTTAAAAACTCTCATATCATTAAATCCTCTACTTAAATACAATATGCACTATCTATATTTTATCATAATATAGGTACTTTTTTAAAAGAAATGTTTTTTTCTATTATTAATAGTTCAATTATAGATTATATCTTTTATTAATATGCATTTTTCTTAATTAAAATCCCTAAACAGGGGAAATTTATATTTTGATTAAATTATTTTCTATACAACTCTTTATTTCAAATTATGTATGATATAATAATGTTATCAATATATTAAGGAGGTATTTTTATGAACAAAAGAAACTTAATTGAATTAATTCTTGGTGTCTTGCTTATAATCTGTTCGGTCTTTATATTTAATAGACCTGTTACAGCTTTTGTAATGTTAGGATACCTTATCGGAGTAGTTGCTATTTTAAAGGGGATTCACTTTATATACCTTTACTTCAAAATGAAAGATGTTATATTATTTAAGGCAAACACTTTTTTAGTTTTTGGAATACTTCTTTCATTGCTGGGTATTGTATTTTTAGCAAAGCCTATGTTTGCAAATAGTGTATTCGCATATATTCTGGCTATATGGTTTATATATGATTCTGTAAACAACTTCCTTTCGATTTCAATTCTCAAGGATATAAACATAGGTCTTTATATAATCGGAATACTTGCAAATATCATTTTACTTATTGGTGGAGTATGCATAATAATAAACCCTTGGGTTGCTGCTATCTCTTTAACAGTTGTTTTAGGAGTAACTTTCCTTGTCTCAGGAATCGAGTATATTATTTTTGCGATTACAGGAAGAAACGATAAGAGAATAAGCAAGATGTCATTTAGAAATCTTAATTAACTTTTACAAGAAAAGACCCTTATGAAAATCATTGGCTTTTTTCAATCGCCTAAATTTTCAAGGGTCTTTTAATTATACAAGTTTCTTCAATAATCTCTATATACATTTATATCCATTTACATTCAACAAAATTCATACTATCTAACATCCCACTATATAAATCAAAAGATATTCTTGTCTATTAAATTCTACTCATATTTTTATCTTCTTTCCTTTTCCCCTTCTATATTTTTGCTATTTTTTGTTCATCTTTTTTTATTTTCATCTATTTTTTCTGAATTTGAAATAATTTTAGTTCCACACTGATCACAAAACTTTGAATCTTTTCTTATTTCACTTTTACAGTTATCACAAATTATCATACCCTTTTCTTTTAAATAAAGTTCTCTATTATCACAAATTTTTTTTTCTATTGTTTTTATTTCTTCTATGTCTTTTTCTATTTTTTCTCCATAATTTGTTTTGCTTTTATATACTATGTCTCCTATACTAGCAAAAGTTTCTTGTATGTTTTTTAATATTTTAAAATTTTCTTGCTTTATATTTGACATGACTTGATTTTTAGGTCTAATATCTGAAAATTTCTTAGAAAAATCTATGTATTTTTCTCTATTATATTTTTCTTCTGAATATTTTTCACCACATTCACTACAAAAATTACTTTCTCTTGGAGATAGATTTCCACATTCTGCACATATTTTTTTATTATCTGACCTTAATAATTCAACAATATTTTTCCCTATTTCTTCATAGCAATCATCTACTTTTTCTATTAATATTGCTGTATTTGTGTCTATAATTCTATTGCTATAAATATATTCTCCAATATCTCTTTTTATAGATAAAATTAAATCTTCTAGTTTCATATTTTCTAATTCAAACTTTGACGTTTTTCTTTTTGATTCTCTATCATTTTCTGATAAATTAAAAAATTGTTTTTTATTTTTTTTATTAAATTTTTTCAATTGTTTTTGATCATTAAAGCTTGAAATATCTCCATAATATACTATTCCCTTCATTTGGGCTGATATTGGTTCTCTGATAAATATATATGTAAATACAGCTATAAGGGCATAGGATATAACCTGAATGACAACAGGAGCCATTTTAAAATCTGATAAAGTTTCTGCACTTCCAGCTATTATCATGCTTAATATATATGAATAAATAGCAGCCAATATTGCAACTATTATTGTTACAGTTGCGTAAAACCTAGTTGTTTTTTTGAGATTAAGAAAAGATACTAACCCTACTACTATAATTGGAAGAAAAAATATAATAAATATCAACATTCTATAATTACTTCCTATATACTGACTAGCACCTGTTATAGCTGCAAAATTATCTACCGTACCCGCTATAGCAAATATATCGAAAATACTAACTGATTGTCCATAAATATATATTATTGGTATAAAAAAAGTAATTAAAATAATAGCTACACACACACCAACTGATATGGCATATTTCTTTCTGTTATTAGCACTTAAAATTATATTATCCTCTACTATATAATTTTGCATAATAAACCTCCTTATTTAATTGTTTGAAAATATGAATACTTGATATCTATCTACTATTTTATTATAACTATATATTTATATATGGTCAACTTTTTTAAAATCTTTTTAATTAAAAATAACGGTACACAATCAATAAATACTCATTTTGTACCGTTACTTTATCTATATTTATTATAAGCATATACCTTAAAGTTCTTTTCTTTATAAATCTATGCCTTTCTCTCTTCTTACTCTTTCCCCTGCTTTTATTACTTCTCCTTTTTCATCGTAGAAGACTCTTTCACCATTTATTATTTGGTATTTTTCATGTCCCTTTCCTGTTATAAGAATCATATCGCCTTCTTTAGCAATGCTTAGGGCTTTGTAAATAGCTTCTGCTCTATCGACTATTTTGTATATTTCGCAGTCTGAGTTTTCATAAGACTTGGCAATGTCATTTATTATATCCATAGGATCTTCATCATCAGGGTTATCTGTTGTGATAACAGTTATATCTGAAAGTTCAGCTGCAACATCACCTAACTCTTTTCTTCTAATTGCACATCTTCCGCCAATAGATCCAAATAGTGATATCATTCTATTTGGTTTATACATTAAAAGCGTATTAAGTACATTTTCAAGACTCATTCCGTTATGAGCATAATCCACTACTACAGTTGCATACGGAAGAACTGGTAAAACCTCTACTCTTCCATCAACTTTTGCATTTGATAGGGATTTTAGCATTTTTTCCTTATCTATACCTAGATACTTACATACTGATATTACTGCCAAGGCATTGTAAATACTAAATTCTCCAGGAGAACATATGTGAGTATGAGTTTTTGTTTCTCCCTTATAAATATAATCAAATTCCACTCCTAGAGTCTTTTCATCTCTTGTAAGCTTAATATTATCTGCCTTTAGATCACTATCCTTATGTATAGAGAAAGTTGCAATGTCGCACTTTGCATTTTCAATCATATACCAAGCATTGTCATCATCTAAATTAACTATACCGTGCTTGCATAGAGAGAACAACAGACTCTTACAATATCTGTAATCTTCAAATGTAGGATGTTCTTTAGGTCCTATATGATCAGGCGATAAGTTTGTATAAACACCTATATCAAATTTTATATCATTTACCCTATTCATCATTAGTCCGCTTGAAGAAACTTCCATTGCTACACAATCTACCCCAGCATCTGCCATTTCTTTTATTGTTTTTTGAAGTTCATAACTTTCTGGAGTAGTATTTACTGTCTTTGCCTTTACATCATTATAGAATACACCATTAGTACCTATAACTCCTGTATTCATTCCAGATTCTGAAAGGACAGTCTTTATATAATTAGTAATAGTAGTCTTACCCTTTGTTCCAGTAACACCTATTACCTTTATTCTTTCAGATGGGTTTCCAAAGAAGTTAGATGACATCTTAGATAAGGCAGTTCTACTATCTTCAACCTTTATTTTTACGGCATCTTTCTCTACTTCAACATCTTGGTCTACAACAAATACTCTACATCCATTTTCATAAGCATTTGCTATAAAACTATGTCCATCCATTGTTTCGCCTTTTATTGCAACAAATATAGTTTTTTCTTTAGCATTTCTAGAATCGTAAACTATATCTTCTATTTCTAAACCTTCTAGTTCTGAAATACTTGAGCTTATTTCACACTCAAGCCCTTCTATTATCTTATTGAGTTTCATATTATACACCTCTTATTAGACTCTGTCTTTGAGTTTTCTTCCTGACTTTACTATAGTATTCATCGCCAAAACCTCTGACGAATCTATAAAAAACTCATCTGGCAATTTTTCATCTTTTTTAATTATAGATAACTCTGTACATCCAAGTATTGCACAGTCGCATCCATTTTTCTTTAAATCTTCAACTATCTCATTAAATATACTCATGTCAGCTTTATTACCAGCCTTAACATCTTCATATATTATTTTCATTACTTTTTTCTGTATTTCACTGCCTGGGACATAGAAATCTACTCCCTTTTCTCTGCACATTTTTTGATAGTTTTCCATTTTAATATTACCAGTTGTCGCCAAGATTCCTATTTTTGAATGACCTTCTTTTATTGCATAATCAACTGTTTCTTCTATCATATTTAGCAGAGGTATTTCCACACTGTTATTGATTTGTTCGTGGAAGTAATGGGCTGTATTACAAGTTAGAACTAAAAAATCTGCTCCAGCAGCTTCAAGTCTCTTAGCATCTCTTATTAGATACTCAAGAGGAGAATCTTCAGACTCACCTACTATATAGGCAGTTCTATCTGGAGTCGTAGCCCTATTCATTATTATCATATCGACGTGGTCTTGGTCTTTTTTAGCATCAGTCATCTCTACAACCATATCATAGAAATATACTGTAGCCATAGGTCCTAATCCACCTAATACTCCTACCGTTACACTCTCTTTCATATTCATTACTCCAAACTATTTACAGTATTTTTTAAATTTCTTCATCTGATTTATACTATATAACTTGATATATAAACTTCTCTTGAAGTTTCCACTCAAGTCATATTTATACTCATATGAATGTGCACTCTTTCCACTTGCTACAAGCTTCTTGCACTTATTTACAAGTTCTTTATCCTTTACATACTTATATACTACTGAATTTGGTATTACATGCCAGTAGAATTCATCTTTTTGAATCTTTAGATCCATATCCTTTTCTTTTACTCTATCATCGACAACATATTTTGCAACATTGTTTCCTGATGAAGTAACATAAAAATTACTTCTTCCTTGCCTTAAATTGATTTCGAATACTTTATATTTTCCATCTCTGTCATCATATTTCATATCGAAATTTGAAAATCCTACATATCCTATATCTTCAAGGAAGTTTTTGTACTTCTTTAATAGTTCTTCATCATACTCTGTAATTATTGCAGCATGATTACCTATCCCCTTAGGAGTATGTTCTTCTAAAAGAACATGACCTAAACACATCATCTTCACCTTACCAAATCTATCAGAGTAACAAGTAAGCACTCTCATATGATCATCTTCACCAGGTATAAAGTCCTGTATTATCATGCTCTTTTCATATCCATGTGAGTATATTTCATTTATTATATTGTTAAATTCTTCTTCTGAATGAGCTACATAAGCTTTATTCATTCCCTCAAATGGATTTTGGAAATATGATATACTATCTGAAGCCTTTACTATTACAGGGTACTTAAAGCCAAAGTCTCTAGTTTCATCTCCCTTATTGTATATGTATGTCTTAGGATAATCTAAACCATACTTTTCACATACTTCATAGAAAGACTCTTTTTCAACAAGCTTATTTTTCAAGTCAGCGTCTATGTAAGGTACTATAAACTTTTCTTTTAATTCATCCTTATGATCAATTATAAGCTCTGCATATTCATCTGTACATCCCATAAGAATTAGAACTTCATCATCGCCATGCTTATCTGCTTCTTCAAGTAGAATTTTTACAAACTTCGATTCGTCAGTAATTTCAGGAGTTTCTCTAAAATCGATAAACTTACTATGATTTGTCGCTCCTAAATAGTATCTACCAAAAGCTATTGAAGCAACTCCATACTCTTCGTGAAACGCTCTCGCAACACTATAGCAGTTCAAGTCACCACCGCATAATATTGGCTGTATTTTCTTATTTTCCATCTTATTTGTCCACCTCTTTTTTATTATTAAACTAAAGCTTTACTTCTGTTCTTTGTTTATTAAATTAAATCAATTAGCAATATCTTTGTCATACTAATTAAATTAACATCTCCTATTAAAAGATACATAATAATGATATATTAAATTTATGATATTTGCAAGATTTATAGATATAAATTGCACTGCTTATATAAACTAAAACACTATATTTAATTTATAGTTTAAGTTTTAAAAAACAACTAACTTATGCTTCTTCATTTTTATCTAAAGATTTTTCACGCATTTCATCAAATTCTTCTTTTCTTTTATTTTCTTTAATATTAGGGAAAGCCTTTAAAAGTCTCTTTTCTCCACTTACTGGTTTATTATGTATATAAAGTTTCTTCTTCTTTAATTCATCAATAGTATACTTATCCTTATTTATGAACTTGTTATCTCCATATACAGACTCTGACAACTTATTTATCTTATTGGCAGAAGCACTTTCCATATTAACTTCTTTATTTTTAAATTTTTTAGATAAAGACTCTTTAAACTTCTGTGTATTTTCTTCTCTTTCTTTTTTAGCTTCTATAGCCTTCGCTTTTCTTTCAGCTTTTTTCATTTCAAGATTTTCTATCACAGGTTGGCTCTTATCTGCTATTTCTAATGTTTTTTCACTAACATTTTCTCCTATAAAGTCACTCATTTTATGAATCTCATTTTGTAGCTCACTTAAAAGATCTAACTTTCTATTCATCTTGTTTATTGACCTTACTGTAGCTAGCGTATCTACAATCATCATAATTATAAATACTAGGTCTACAATTAAAAGTACGTTTGTGCTAAAGATATTTACAAAATCACTTATTAGCTCCTGTATATCTCTAACTAGTATAATTCCACCTATTCCCCAGTAAACCGAAAACTGTAAACATACATAACCGCCTATATTAAAAGGAACATTTGAATAGTCCCACCATCTTTTATGGAACAATTTATCTAATGCCAAACCTGCTATATACTCTAAAATTGTGCATAGTATTGCTGAACCAAGAAATAATAAGAGTAAATTATCTTTTATTGGATCTAAAAGATAAATAATAATTACTGCTCCAAATCCATATATAGGACATACCGCTCCAGCCAGCATTCCTCTATTGATAAATTTCCCACATTTTAATGCGTGAAATGCTACTTCGACAACCCATCCTAAAAATGAGTAAATGAAAAAAAACATAACCATTTCTACTAAGTTTCTACTAAAAATAATATGCATAATTCCTCCATAGGCCTTTGCCTTAAAAAATATTTTACCTAAAATTTTTAATTTGACGTCCGTTTCATTATACCATAATTTCAACATTTTTTGTTATAGAAGGAGTTTTTTTATAGCTAAAATCATTAAAATTTCAACATTTTAAAGTTTTTTTAAAAATCATTAAAAAATCTATTAAAAAACTTTTTGTATATATTGTTTCTATATTTTATAGTTTTTATTTTTTATATTTATGATTTACCTTTGATTTTTATCTACATATGTATTAATATACACATGTGGATTATATTATGTTTAAGTTATATGTTTTTAATTTTAGAAAGTTTGTATAACATTACGGGAGGATAAAATGGAAATAATACTTGCAAGTACGTCACCAAGAAGAAAAGAACTGCTAGAAATGTGCAGTATAAATTTTTTAACTATAGCTTCTGAAATAAATGAAAAAGAAATAGAAAACGAAATAATTTACTCTAATAGTGAAAAAAGCATGTTCGAAAAAGCAGATTTGCTTACTTCAGCTCTTGCCTTTAACAAGGCAAATGCCATATCAAAGGAAAATCCGAATAAGATAATTATTGGTTCAGATACTGTTGTTGTAAGCGAAAATGAAATTCTAGGCAAACCGAATAACCATGAAGACGCATATAGAATGCTTAGAAGCCTTTGTGGATCTAAGCATAGGGTTTATACAGGTGTAAGTTTGGTCAAAAATGAAACAGCTCTTGAAACATTTACAAGCTACACTGAGGTAGAGTTCTTTGATTATGATGATAATATGGAAAAAATTATTAGAGACTATATAAAAAGTGACTCCCCTATGGATAAAGCAGGCGCATATGGAATTCAGGATATGGGTGCACTTTTAATTAAAAATATTTCTGGGGATTATTACACTGTAATGGGACTTCCCATTTCAAAGTTATATAGAAGTATTATTGAATATCAAATATAAGTTTAAGCAGTATTTTAATTAGCAACAGAATAATTCTAAAAAGCCAATGTACATTTTTATTTGTACATTGGCTTTTTAATGTATTTACTAATTTATAAAATTCATTTACTAAAAATGAAAATCTAATAAACTATCTTTCAATATTTTTCTTAATTTTTATAAAAAAATGCTCTCGAAGAAAACTCCAAGAGCATTTTATCAAATCATAACTATTATATCATGAACTATTGCTAGTTTATGAAAACATTAGTTAGTTAATTACTTTCCTTCAGCCATTTTCTTATAGCCTTCGTATCTTTCCTTAGCATTCTGTTCTGCCATTGCGAATAATTCTTCACTTTCTTCTGGGAACATCTTAGCTATTGCAGCATATCTGTTCTGACCCATGATGAATTCTCTGAATGATTCAGTTGGTTCCTTAGAATCAAGGCTAAATGGATTCTTGCCTTCAGCCTTAAGCTGTGGGTTGTATCTGTATAGGTGCCAGTATCCACACTTAACTGCATCAGCTTCGTTTTCTACTGATTTACCCATACCCTTCTTAATTCCGTGGTTGATACATGGAGCATAGCATATTATTAGAGATGGTCCATCGTATCTTTCAGCTTCTATTAATGCCTTTAAGAACTGGTTCTTATCTGCACCTATAGCAACCTGAGCAACATATACGTTTCCATATGTAGCAGCCATCATACCTAAATCCTTCTTCTTAGATCTCTTACCAGAAGCTGCGAACTTAGCCATAGCTGCTGCTGGAGTAGCCTTAGAAGACTGACCACCTGTATTAGAGTAAACTTCTGTATCAAATACAAGAACGTTTACGTCTTCTCCTGATGCTAGAACGTGATCTAATCCACCATAACCGATGTCATATGACCAACCGTCTCCACCAAGTATCCACTGAGATCTCTTAACGAAGTAATCCTTTAATTCAACTAATTCCTTAACTAGTTCAGTGTATTTACCTTCTGCAGCGTACTTGTCAACTAACTTAGTGAATGATTCACTTGTAGCTACAGTAGTGTCACCGTTGTACATATTATCTATAAATTCAGTTACAACTGCCTTTTCAGCTTCATCTGTAACAACTTCTGCTAATTCCTTAGCTAATTCTTCAACCTTGCTTCTTAACTGACTAACAGCTAAGTACATACCGTATCCGTATTCAGCATTGTCTTCGAATAGTGAGTTTGCCCAAGCTGGACCCTTACCTTCATGGTTGTAAGTGTAAGGAGTCGCTGGAGCTGAAGCACCCCATATTGAAGAACATCCAGTTGCATTTGCAACCATCATTCTTGGTCCGAATAACTGAGTAGCTAACTTCATGTAAGCAGTTTCTCCACAACCAGCACATGCTCCTGAGAATTCAAGAAGTGGCTGTCTGAACTGAGAACCCTTTATAGTAGTTGCTGGCATAACGTCTGGCTTAGCAGATACCTTAGAGAAGTCTGTTGCAAAGTACCAGTTTTCTTCCTGAACTTCCTTCTGTTCTTCCATTGGCTTCATAACTAATGCCTTAGTCTTAGCTGGACATATGTCTGCACAGTTTCCACATCCTGTACAGTCCATAGCAGATACCTGTATTCTGTACTGTAATCCTTCTAATCCCTTACCTACGGCCTTCTTTGTAACGAATGCTTCAGGTGCGTTAGCAGCTTCTTCTTCTGTAAGTAAAATTGGTCTTATTGCAGCATGAGGACATACTACTGAACACTGGTTACACTGGATACAGTTGTCTACCTGCCATTCAGGAACGTCAACAGCTATACATCTCTTTTCATATGCAGCTGTACCTGCTGGGAAACGACCATCTATATTTTCATCGAATGCTGAAACTGGTAAGCTATTACCTTCAACAGCTGTCATTGGTCTTAATATATTCTTGATGAATGCTGGTTCACTAACTTCAGCCTTTTCTTCATCAACTGCATCAGCCCAAGAAGCTGGAACGTCTATCTTAACTAGGGCATGTATACCCTGATCAACTGCTTCACAGTTCATGTTTACGATCTTGTCACCCTTCTTACCGTAAGTCTTCTTTATAGAATCCTTTAAGTACTTAACAGCATCTTCTTCTGGTATTATTTCAGCTAGCTTGAAGAATGCTGACTGACAGATCATGTTTATTCTATTTCCTAATCCTATTTCCTTAGCTATATTAACAGCGTCTAGAGTATAGAACTGGATATCATTTCTTGCTATATATCTCTTAAGAGCAGCTGGTAAATGAGTATCTAATTCTTCTGGAGTCCAGATAGTATTTAGAACGAAGTTACCACCCTTTCTTAATCCCTTGATTACATCATACTGATATACGTATGACTGCTTATGACATGCAATGTAATCTGCTTCATCTAATAGATAAGTAGATCTTATTGGAGTATCACCAAATCTTAAGTGTGACATTGTTACACCACCAGACTTCTTAGAGTCATAGTCAAAGTAAGCCTGAACATATTTGTCAGTGTTGTCACCAATGATCTTGATAGCCTGCTTATTAGCACCAACAGTACCATCTGAACCAAGACCCCAGAACTTACATCTTACTGTACCTGGCTGAGCTATCTTGATTTCTTCCTTAGCAGTTATAGAATGATTTGTTACATCATCTACTATGCTTAGAGTAAATCTATCCTTTGGAGCATCTGAAGTTAAGTTTTCGAATGCAGCCATTAAGTCAGTTGGTATAGTATCCTTTGATCCTAATCCGTATCTACCACCTATTATCATAGGAGCATTTTCCTTACCATAGTATATATCTCTTACGTCTAAGTATAGAGGTTCACCGTTTGCACCCGGTTCCTTAGTTCTATCTAATACAACTATTCTTTCAACAGTGCTTGGCATTGCCTTTAAGAAATGTTCTACTGAGAATGGTCTGTAAAGATGAACCTTAACTAAACCGTACTTTCCGCCTCTACCATTTAATACGTCTATTAGTTCTTCTGCAGCTTCTGTAACTGATCCCATAGCTACCATTACATACTTAGCATCTTCTGCACCATAGTAATCAAATAAGCTATGCTTTCTACCAGTTAATTCAGACATCTTATCCATGTACTTTTCAACTATGCCAACCATGTCATCATAGTACTTGTTAGATGCTTCTCTAGTCTGGAAGTAAATGTCTGGGTTCTGAGCTGTACCCTTAGTGAATGGGTGATTTGGAGATAATGCGCTATCTCTGAATTCCTTAACTGCGTCAAAGTTTAATAACTTAGCGTAGTCTTCGTTTTCGAATAATTCAACCTTCTGAATTTCATGAGAAGTTCTGAAACCGTCAAAGAAGTGAATGAATGGTAACTTACCTTCTATAGCTGCATAGTGAGCTACTGGAGCGATATCAGCAACTTCCTGAACTGATCCAGATGCTAGTAAACAACATCCAGTCATTCTAGCTGACATAACGTCCTGATGGTCACCGAATATTGATAGAGCCTGTGATGCAAGAGCACGAGCTGAAACATGGAATACACCTGGTAATAATTCACCAGCACATTTGTACATGTTTGGTAGCATCAATAATAGCCCCTGAGATGCAGTGTAAGTAGAAGTTAATGCACCAGCAGATAATGATCCGTGGAATGCACCAGCTGCACCACCTTCAGATTGCATTTCTACAACTTTTACAACCTGTCCGAAGATATTCTTTCTTCCCTGTGATGCCCATTCATCAACAACTTCTGCCATTGTTGAAGAAGGAGTGATTGGGTAAATAGCAGCTACGTCTGTAAATGCATAAGATACATGAGCAGCGGCTGTATTACCATCAACTGTTTTCATAAATTTAGCCATGATTTAATTCCTCCTTAAGAATTACAATTGTTTAATTATAATGTTTCTTGTATACAATATAAAATAAATTGCTTAACGAAATAAAACTACAATTTATTTTCTAATAAATTGTTTTTAAAAATTCAGAGCAATCCATTTAATATTTATTGATAACAATTTTAATTGAAAATACTTCAGTAACTAATTTCCTCTTTATGTAATTTTCAACTGTCGACTTAATTATACTAAAAAAAATAAAAAAAATCAACTTGAAAGCTTTTTTAATTTTCAAAAGCAAATTAGTCTTTTTTTTGTATGTTTTAATATAAAAAACGTTTTTAAAAAATTTTAATCAAGTCTATTAGTATTTTTTTCATTTTTTCTAATCTACCAACCTTTTAATCTAAAATTTATCAATAAAAAAAATACATTGATTCTATTTAAGACTTAATTAAAAAAACATTTTCCTCCCATTTTTTTGCTACTTCCTTTTTTTATTCTATTTCATCTGTATTTTTTATAAAAACCAAAAGGATATCATCTAATTTTTCTTTATTTTCTGCAAAACTATTTATTTCTTCTCTAACATTCCCAAGAGTTGTTTCTTTATTATTCTTAGTGTTTTCTAATAAAAAGCTTGTTAAACCCTCTATTCCAAACTCTTCACCGTCTTTATTTTTCATTTCAAGTATACCATCTGTAAAGAAACACATCTCCTTTACATCAGATAAATTGTATTCTACTGATCTGTAGTGTGTTTCTTCTATTATACCTACCGGAATACCTCTTTCTCCTTCTTGATTATTTGTAGCTGTATTATCATTTGATATTATTATCGGGAAATAATGACCTGCGTTTGCGATAGAAAGTTTTAAATTATTTTTATCAACAACCCCTACTATTGCTGTCGAATAAATTCCCATTTTATCAAATTCATTGTACAGATAATCATTCATTTGCTCTAATATTTCTCCAGGATCATCTAAATATCTAGAAAGTATTTCAAATGCACCCTTTATTATAGCAACAATATAGTTTGAAACAATACCATGTCCCATTACATCGGCTACAATAAATACCATCTTATCTCCTAAATCTATAGCATTATAAAAATCTCCGCCAACTAGTCTCGCAGCCCTATGGAAAAAGTACATTCTATTATCTGAAAAAACATCTAAATCGCTACTGCTATTCATAATTAAACTTTGCTGTCTTTTTAACATAGATAAATCATTTTCTATTTCTTTGTGCTTTTCCTCTGTCAGATAATATTCATAGCTTCTTATACTATTTCTTATTTGTTTAGATAAAATTGACATTGTATTTTGATCATCTATACTATACTCTGAGTTTCCTCCACAAAATACTATAAGTTCACTTTTTGAATCAATTTCCAATCTCATAAACATATAATTATTTATTTCTTTATCTGCTATTTTCATTTTACTATCTTTTACAACGGCGAACATTTTATTTGAATTTGTTATTTGAGGCATAATGGCATTTATTCCATTGATACTTTCTTCAGGACATGCAATACTTACTTCCTGACCTACTATCTTGCCATTATGATCTCTATTATATATATTTATCATTGAATATTCACTATTTGTAGTGTCAGCTATAACACATGACATTTTCTTCATATAATAGTATATATCTTTTGAAGAATACAACATTATAGAACCTTTGTTTATATTGGCAATAGAGTTTCTAAGCTTATTTACTAGGCTGTGAATATCCTTATTCTTCTTTGTAGTTGAAATTGAAAGTGACATAAGTGATGCAACTTGGGACATAAAGTCTATATCTTCTTGTTTAAGATCATCTTCCTTTTGAAGATAACAAGTCATGAAACCTTCCGTTTCATTATTTATTACAAAAGGCAATACAACACGGCCTATATAGTTTTCATTTTTAGCCATATCTTCTTCGCCAGCTGCTCTTTCATCCTTAAATATATTTTTTACTATAACTATCTTTTTTTCAAAGACAGCCTCATGAATATATTCTGGATAAATAGAAAAATCAACCTTTGCTCCGTATTCCTCATTTTTAGGGAATAACTTAGGTATATAATCTAAAGTTGCTGAACATACAAGATGAGAGTAATTATAATCCTTATTATAAAATAAATTTACACATGCCTTTGTTGGATGAACAACACTAAGCATCTTGTTTATTACCTGATCTTTAATCTCAAAGAAATTATCTGACCCTGTTACTATCTCTGATATCTCAACAAGATTTTTCATTCTTTTTACATCGCTCATAGTCTGACCTCCATATTAATCTATAACTATAATTATACTATATTACAGATGTTTTTTGTAGCATTTTCATAATAGTTATCATTTCTCTATTTATACTATATATAATATAATAAAAGTATATATTAAATTATGTTTTTATATATTTATGATTTTTTCAATAAAAACCATTTTCAAAATATTCGACTATATCAAACAACTTTATTAAGGGTATAGATTTTTACTATATTATGTAGTATACTTATATTAGAGGTGATTCGGATGAAATTCTTACAATTGAATTTAGATGCACGTTATAGAATCTATGCTCAAACAAAGAAAGTGTTACGTAAATACCAAAAGGGTATTGTTTCAGGGAAACTTACATCAGAGCAATTTGTTAATAATATGTTGAAGGATAATGCTATGCTCGATATACTTGAAGACATTGATGTGTCTATTTCTGAGTTTAGATTTCCTTATCGAGAGTATGTAGATACTTTGATCGAGATACAGAACGAGAGTATGACTAAAAGAAAGAATAATTCTAAATATTATACTCAAAAGGCTTCTTGTTCAAGTATCTTCAAGTTGAATGAAGTCTTGCTCAACTGTGGGTACGACTTATCTATTCCTGCAAAATACTTAACTCAGTGGGATATAGATTGTATAGAAAAATTTGTTAAAACAGGAAGCATTGATTTAGGCAATGAAAAAATATTCAATTATGTCGTAAAAAGCAATTCATAATATTGGATATTTTACAGGATTAAAGCAATAATTTATTAGCTTAAGACAAAAAACTTTATTTGATAATTTTTTAAAGGGTCGATTCTCGACCCTTATTTTTATTATTTTAAATTAATTTTTTTTATTTAGATTAAAATATATATTCTACTTAGACGAAGAAATTCCTGCTAAATAGCCCATTGAAAATGCTGCTTGCAGATTATATCCACCTGTATAAGCATCTATATCTACTATTTCACCTGCAAAATATAATCCTTCTATTTTTTTAGATTCCATAGTTGCTGGATTAATTTCTTTTACTTCTACTCCACCTGATGTTACAATAGCTTCTTCTATAGGTCTTATTTTTTTAATATCAAATCTTATTTTCTTTATGCTTTCAAGAAGTTTTCTTCTTTCTTTTTTTGTTATCTGGTGAACGGCTTTATATCGATCTATTTCACTTAAAGATATTACAAAATCAATCATACTCTTTGGCAACAAATCATTCAGAGCATTTTCAAAATTTTTATTCATATACTTTTTGAAATCTCTCTGTATTCTAAGATCTAATTTTTCTTCTGATAAGGCTGCTTTCAAGTCCAAAACTATATAGTAAGTATTTTTCTGTGTATCTTCTACATAGCAACTTGCCGACTTTATAGTAGGTCCATCTATACCATAATTTCTAAATTCAAGTTCACCAAAATCTTCATATATCTTTTTATTATTTTCATATAGACTAATCCCTATATTTCTTAAATTTAGACCTATCATTTCTTTTCTAGGCAATTGAACCGTTTCAAGACCAGCTAATGCTGGCTTTAGCCTTGTTATGTTGTGCCCTGCCTTGCCTGCCATTTTATAACCATCACCTGAAGAACCTGTCAATGGATAACTTACACCGCCTGTAGCTATTACTACAGAGTCTGCAAATATTTTTTTGCCATCTCCTAGTTTTATACCTTTTATTCTTTCATCTTCTATAATTATCGACTCAACCTTTTTATTAAACTCTATTTTTACACCAGCATCTTTTAACATTTTTTCAATTGTAAGAACTACATCTAAAGCCTTATCACTTTCAGGGAAAACTCTATTCCCTCTTTCTATTTTCAGCTTCAAACCGTATTCTTTAAAAAGATCCATCAAATTATCATTGCTAAAAGAATATAGAGCACTATACATGAAATTTCCATTTCTATATATATTAGAAATTATATCTTCTAAATCAGATGCATTTGTAATATTACATCTTCCTTTTCCTGTTATTCTAAGCTTACGTCCTATTATATTATTTTTTTCATACATAGTAACATCTGCCCCTGATTTTGCTGCAAAATATGCCGCTATACTACCTGCTGCTCCTGCACCTATTATTGCTACTTTTTTCATTATCTCACCTTTTTCATATACTTTTTCTCTTATAAATTAGTCTCTAGATACAAATATTTTTCATTTCTAAAAACTATTTTATCCAACCAAAATGCCTACAAGCATTTTCTATACCATCTTTATCTGCATCAGTAGTAACATAATCAGCTACTTTTTTCAAACTGTCTACAGAGTTTCCCATAGCTATTGAAGTCCACTCTGGTCTAAACATTTTTATATCATTTGTATTATCTCCAAATACAACAACATCTCTATTTTCTATTCCCATTTTTTCCATTATCTTTTTTATTCCCTTAGATTTATCATCTGCCTCAAGAATAATATATTCATCATGATATCGAGTATAACTTACATCTTTTAATTCTTTTATTCTTTTTTCTGTTTCTATATCTAAATATGCAAATCCCTTATATATTTTATCTAGCTTTCTAAAATCTAGATTTTTATCTATTCTAGTAGTCATATAATTAGGTATCTTTATTACACCTTCCATTGCTTTTGGAAATCTTTCGTCTTTTGTATACCATACTCTTTCATCATCTACACATATACTCCAAGGAATATCCCTTTTATCAAAAACATCTAATATTTTATCCATCATATTTTTATCCAGGGCTTCAACTTCTTTTTTTCCGTCTATAACTACTCCGTTTCCACCATCTGTAACCATATTTTTTATTCCAAACTTTTCACAAAAATCTACAGCCATAGAGTACATCCTTCCAGTTGCAATGCTTATAAAGTGCCCCTCTTCTTTCAATATATTCAAGGTTTTTTCAGTTGATTTTGGAACATATCTAGGCATTCCAACTGCAATAGTCCCATCAATATCAAAGAAAAAGTATTTTTTTCTGTCCATATTTTCACTCCTTAAAAACAATTACATATAAGCTTTATCATGTCTTTGATTATCACTTATTTTTTAATTCTGAAATTTCAGCTACAAAAAAGACATGGAAACAAATGTGAAACTACAAATGCACCATGTCATAATCTCATTATAGTATTTAAACTTCTTCTACTATAGCAATATATGGAAGATTTCTGTATTTTTCATCATAGTCTATTCCATAACCTACTATAAACTTGTCTTCTATTTCATAACCTACATAATCAACCTTTATATGTACTTTTCTTCTTTCTGGCTTGTCTAAAAGTGTACATAACTTTAAACTCTTTGGATTTCTAGTCATTAAAGTATCATATAGATTACTTAGAGTAGCTCCTGAATCTATTATATCTTCTACTATTAATACATTCTTTCCTTCTATATCAACATCAAGGTCCTTAAGTATCTTTACTGTACCTGAAGAAACTGTTCCGCTTCCATAACTTGATACGCTCATAAAGTCTATATTTACATCAAGTTTAATTTCTCTCATAAGGTCTGCAACAAATACACTTGCTCCCTTTAAAATCCCTACAAGAAGTACATCTTGACCTTCATAGTCTTTTTCAATCCTTTTTGCTAATTCCTTAACCTTTGCCTTAATTTCTTCCTCGCTTAATAATGTGCCTGCCAATTTATACATTTTTCCACCATCTTCCTTTTAAAATAAATTTATGTTCAGCAATTTCTGCTTATAAAATAAAACACAAGCAACTTCTTTCCATAATGAAAAGAAGCTACTTATTTTATATACTCTATAATAGATGTATTCCTGCCTTAGCACAGTCGCTTATCATTCTCTTTGGCCAAATTCCTACTTGAACCTCACCTATATGCGCCTTTCTAAGGAAGAACATACAAATTCTAGATTGACCTATTCCACCACCTATAGTATATGGAAGCTCACCATTTAATAGAGCTCTATGGTAATCTAAATTCTTTCTGTCTTCTGCACCAGCTATTTCAAGCTGTCTTTCTAAAGCTTCTTCATCTACTCTTATACCCATAGATGAAAGTTCTAGAACATCATCAAGAACTGGATTGTAGAATAAAAGATCTCCATTTAAATCCCAATCATCATAGTCAGGGGATCTTCCGTCATGTTTTTCTCCAGATTCAAGTGACTTACCTATTCCTGTTAAAAATACAGCCTTATGTCTTTCAACGATTTTTCTTTCTCTCTCTTTAGGAGTTAAGTTTGGCCACTCATCTTCTAATTCCTGTGTAGATACAAATGTTATCTTTTCAGGAAGTAATGGTTCAAATTCAGGATATAGCCCCATAATATATTCATCGGTTCTCTTAAATACATCAAATATTTTTTCAACTATCCATACTAATTTTTCATAACTTCTATCACTTTTCTTTATTTTATATTCCCAGTCCCACTGGTCAACATAAAATGAATGTATATTATCAAGTTCTTCATCTTTTCTAATAGCATTCATATCAGCATATATACCTTCATACATAGGTATATTATATCTTTCAATAGCTACTCTCTTCCACTTAGCTAGTGACTGAACTATTTCTGCCTTCTTATTCAGGAAAGGAACATTGAAACTTACAGGTGTTTCTATCCCATTTAAATTGTCATTTGTCCCAGATTCAGGTAAAACAAATAATGGTGAAGAAACTCTTAAAAGATTTAATTCTTCACTAAGTTCTTTCTGAAAATAGTCTTTTAATTTTTTTATCGCCTTCTGCGTCTCTAGTACATCAAGATCACACTTGTAATCTTCTGGTATAATCATAACCATATTTAACCACTCCTAAAAATTTATTTTATTTATAACTCTCGCTATAACTAATCTCTAATATAATATTTGATCAACATCTATAATCTTATAGTTTCCTACACCCTTATATTTGTTGATAAAGCCACAACCTGTCTTATTCTTCATATTTGAAATATTCTCTAGAAATACAGAATTATATGCTTTTTTAACATTCATTTTCTTTGATTTCAATACTTCTCCAACATCTGCAGCTATTTTCATTGTATAAAACTCCGGATTATATGCACTAGCACCAATCCTTCTTTCCATATCTGAACTCAATTTAATATACGCTCCAATTTGAGAATTCATCCAAACATAATCATTTGCTTGTCTAGTAACATACTTTAATCCATATACTTTCATCAGTTCTGGCGAAACATTCTTATCAGAAAACTCTGCTATAAAGAACTTATCATCAAAAACTTTAGATGCTAATATTTCATCAAATTTGCTATCAAAAGTATATATATTAATGTCTCTTCCGTATTTTTTTATCAAACTATCTATAGAATTTGAAACAAATGCTTTTTCTTCATAGGGATTATTCATATCAGGTATCTTCACTTCCTCTATTGGAAGATCTATCTTCTTGCTTTCTTTTTTCATACCATCTAATATTTCCATTTTTTTGCTGTCTTTAAGATCATTGTTTCCTACAAAGTATATAAATCTCTGCGCTCCCATTGACTTTGCCAAATCCACAATTCTTTCACCATGATCAAAATCTCCAGTCTTGAAATTTAAATCAAAATCTTTTATCAACTTTTGATCATCTTCATTTAAATCGGCAGAAATAGTTAATATATCTCTTCTTTCTTTTTTTAGTTTTTTAACTTTTTCAGCTAAACCTGCTTTGTTAGCAGAAACTATAAGTATTTTTGCATTTTTATCTTTTTTAATTTTATTAAACATTTCATCTGTTTTTTTATTATCTTCAAAGTCAGAAGGAAGTATATAATGTTCTACATAACTCTTATATTTTGAATTATTAAATCTCTTATACTCATTATCCATCTTTTCCTTCTTGGCAGCTTCAAATGCTGATTTATTTTCTTTATCATTTTGAGTTACTATTATTGTCTTTATATCCGCATCTTTTGTGTCTTCAAGAATTTCAGCTTTTTTCTTATTTTCTTCCTGACCACAGCCTACAAGAAAAACTGTTAAAAAAACAATTGACACAGATACTGTAATTATTCGCTTTAAAAATTTACTCATGTCTACCTCCATTAATAAATTCTAGGTGTAACAAGAAGATTTCTTGCATAACCTAGTGATAAACCTATATCTTTTGGAAGTATAGAAAGTTTCAAATTCCTATTTCCTCTAGCAATTACCGACACATCTCTATAGCACTCTTCTATCATATAATTCTTTTCATACATAAACTTTGCTATTTCTATTGTAAGTTCAGAAGGTATACTGTATATTCCTTCTGATATACCTGCTATTTTTCCATTTAAATTATATTCTTTAAGCTTTTGAGATACTTTTGAATCAAACTCTTCTCTCGGTAGCTTTTTATAATCTTTTGTCATATTTAGCACTTCTGACAGAAGTCTTCCATCATTTTCGCTATTTATATCAGGAACCATATAGCCTTCACTTAAAGCACCTTCTAAAACATCTTTAGAAAGAGACTTATCTGAAGGGAAAACTGCTGTCTTCTTTATCGCCCCAGCTGCAGTTTTTTTGACTTTTGAAATAATATCTGAATATGGAGCTTTTTCATCAACAGAAATATTTTCAAACTTCATACCATTATTATTACAATACTCTTTTACTTCCTGCATATCTTCATTAACTTCAGGATTTATACTTTTTGTCCTGCTTAAATATATATATTGTTCAGCTCCCATTAGCTTTGCTATTTTAGCTGATTCTACTCCCTTTTTATTGTTTTCTACTGTAAAAGCAACATCGAGTTTTGGATTTTTCAATATGCTATAAAGTTCATCATTATGCATTTCTCCAATATCACCTGCTACTGTAATTACACCTGGAAGTTTGTCCTTAACCTTTTTAAAGACACCTTCTAAGCCAGTTTTTTCAGTTGTAATAACTAATACTTTTACATGTTTATCGATATTGTTTACAATATCATTTACCTCTTTTTCTGTAAAAGCACCTTTATTATTTGGTAAATAATTTATTGCAACTTCTTTATCATTATAATATTTATTGTCAAGTTGCTGTCCTTCAGGCAAGTATACCATTATTTCCGCCTTCTTAGTAGTAACCTTATTGTTATCTGATTTAAGACTTTTTTCTTTTCCACATGCTGGAAGCAAAATAACTAAAGCCACAATCATAACAATAGAAAATAATTTTTTTATCATCTTTCCTCCTAGCTATGTATACTATGCTTGACAGTTGTATCCATGTGGATTTTCACTTTGCCATTTCCATGAGTCTTTACACATATCTTCCAATGTATTTTCAGCCTTCCATCCCAAAACTTTTTCAGCTCTTGATGAATCTGCATAAGAAGCCGCAGCATCACCATCTCTTCTTTCAACTATCTTGTATGGAATCTCTTTTCCACAAGCCTTTGAAAATGTTTCAATAAGCTCCATAACACTGTATCCTCTACCTGTGCCAAGATTGTAGTATTCTATACCAACATGATTGTTTAATAATCTCTCCAAAGCCTTTACATGCCCCTTTGCAAGATCAACAACATGTATATAATCTCTTACACCAGTGCCATCAACTGTATCATAATCATTTCCAAACACTCTCAAGTAAGGTAACTCACCTATTGCCACCTTAGTCAAATACGGCATTATATTAGCTGGAATTTCTGTACTTTCTTCTCCAATAAGCCCTGATTTATGAGCACCAATCGGATTAAAATATCTAAGAACAATTGTATTAAAATCCTTATCTGAATATACAAGGTCTTCTAAGATTTCTTCTCCCATTAGCTTTGTATTACCATATGGATTTGTAGTTGTTCTTCCATAATCTTCATCTACTGGAAGATCTTCTTCTGGAACACTTCCGTATACAGTTGCAGATGAACTAAATACAAAATTATTAACTCCATATTTTTTCATTAAACTTAATGTATTTAATAATGAAAATAAATTATTATCATAATACTTTAAAGGATTCTTTACAGAATCCCCAACTGCTTTGTAAGCAGCATAGTCAACTACTGCATCTATTTTATTTTCAATAAATACTTTTTCAAATTCTTTGCTTCTTGTGTCCAATACATAAACTTTCGGTCTCTTTGAAGTAATTTCTTCTATTCTATCAATTACAACAGGATAGCTATTTGAATAATTATCCACTATTATTACTTCATGTCCTGAACTCAACAATTCTACAGCTGTGTGGCTACCTATATATCCAGCCCCACCTGCTAATAAGATTGTACTCATAAAATCTATCATCTCCTCTTATCTGAATTCATTCCCTTGATCTAATTGAGAATGAACTTATTCCATAATTTCATTTTCTTCTGCTCCTTCAAGTAAAAGTGTATCAAGATCTATTTCACGATAAATTACACTTTTCTCCCTTTCATTGAAATCACATAATCTGTACTCTTTATTCATTATATCACTTATAAGCATTCTCATATCTCCCTATACTATATAAAAGAATCTTTAATATATCCTTATCTATATACTAAAAGAAAGAATATACTTTCTATAATACTACATTTTCCTCATTGTTTCCACAAAAGTTTTATTTTTTTCTACTTTCTCTTCTATTAATTAATTGTACCCACCTGTATAATAAAATTCACTATCTATCCTCATAGAAGAGAATTTAACTAATGAGTAAAGATCATCCACCACTTCTTTTCTCAAAATTGATGAACCACTTTCTACAGTAAACTGTTTAAAAACATGTGCTGATTTGATTCTATTCATAAGCTCATATTTTAATTCCTTTTCTTCAAGCTTACTATATTCTCCATATAAATCCATATATACTTCAAATACAGTTACAATTACTTTTTCTACATAAAAAGGAAGCAAATCTTGAATAAAGTGTTCAAGAGATTTTTGTCCCTGCTTGGCAAAGTATTTTATAATGTACATATCATGCCCGCTTAATCTTTCACAAAATTCTTCAACCATACTTTTCGGCATTATAAGATAATTAACTGTATCAAATTTATTTATTACTTCATTTAGGTCGTAATTCATACTACTTCTTATTTCTAGAAATATCTTTCTTATTTTTTCCATACATTCTAGATCGCTTTTTATTCCCATTGATCTAAAATAGTTAAGTTCGTTTTTTTCCAATATTCCCGATAGATGAACTGTTATATTATCAATTTTCTTTTTTTCTTCTTCTATCTCTTCATAATATTTATTTATAAACTCTATGCACTCAGCTATGTCCTCTTCAAAGCTATAGGGTTTTAGAAATCTATAACATAGCTGATATACTTCTCCAAATATATTGTATACTACCATGTCCGAAACTGTCTTTACCCAGTTTTCATAAACCTCTTCTATACTTGCATTTTCAAAAAGGGAAATCTGATAGTCTGAAAATACATTTTCTGTCATCTCTGTTATAAGACTTCTTTTTAAATTCACTTTTATCTTTCTATCTGCAAATTTTATTTCAGTACTTACTAGATCTCCATTTTCTATACTTTCTTCTTCGTCTACAGTTATATCGGATATCAGATCTTTCTCAATTTCCAATACACTGTCACTTTTTGAATTAGATATTTTTATAGTTTCTTTATTTAAACTAATAAAAAATGGATTGCCAGAATCTGTATATCCAATATTTTTATTAGTAATAATCGCTAATTTGTTTAAAAAAACTCTATGCAAGCTTTTTGCACCAATTTCCATTTTAAATACATTTTCTTCATCAAATATTATGTATTCATCATTCCCTAAAAAATATTTTGAATAATTACTTATTTTTCTAGACAAGATTTCTTTCTTCTTAATCTTATCATAAAAAATATACATTTCATTATGCTTTATCAAAAACACCTCTTTGGAATCATAAACTTGATTAGCTATTTTCCCAGTAACTTTACAAACTACCATTCTATCTTCAAAAGGTAAAAATCCTATTTTATTATTACTCTCTACTTTCAACTCAAAACCTAAAGGTAACTTATAATTACTTAAATTACCTACAAAAGATACTTTTCTCACTATATTAAGTTTTTCATTTATATAGAAATATCCATTAAATTTAATTCTATTATACTCTTCTGAAAAGTCCTCAACATCATTAAAGTCAAAGTTGAAATTGAAATTTTCTGTGGCAAATAATATATTTTCGTCTCCACCTGTAAACCTACCTGAGTATGCATATCTACCGTCAAGAATCATGATGGTATTATCTTGTTTAAAATCAAAGATCATATTTTCAATTTGATTGTCTATTTCGGAAAATTCTTCAAAGTCTAACACTATTAATATAGATAGCTCTACACTTTTTTCTATTCCATTTTTACACACCGTAAAAGGTATATAATCAGAAACAACATTTATACTTTCTTTATCAATTTCAGAATATAGACTTATTCCATGTTCATCAAAGTCATACATAATAAAATCTGAACATTCTTCTTCTAAACAATCAACCTTGGAAATATAAATATTCCCAAGGTTTGTGAATTGTAAGCATTTATCTTCTAGCTTGTAGTCATTTAAACCGTTTAGACTAAATCCAGATTTTATACTAAATATTATTTTTTCATCTCGCTTTAGCAAAACCGGATCCCTCCAATGCCGTTTATTTACTGTCTATCTTTCATCGCATCTTCATATATTTCATCTAAATTTGTTATATACTGTGCATTTTTGCCTGTAGATGAGATTTGATTTTTCAAATCATCATAATCAGTTTTTAACTGCTCATTTGATAGATACGGAATTCTTGTCTGATATGCAGCCATCTTCAAATCATAATACTTATTTCTTGAAGCAATATAATTTTGAATTCCCTTTGCACTTATTCTATTAGACTCCGCATATGCTTGATTATAGTCAAAGTATTCTCCAACCTTAAGCATATAATATCCACCATTTCTTATTACCTTTGATTTTACACCTCTTTGTGCAAAATTATAGGCTACTGATTCAGCACCATCCTTGTCTTTTGTGGCACCGACGAAAACTGTATAGTAAACACCCTTTTGTCCCTTGTACTTTTCTGCTTCTCTATCAAGTTCACTAGCTTTGTTTTCCGCTTCATCTTTCTCTTTTTCAGCCTGTGTCTTCTTTGCTACTTTTGAAGTATCTTCGTTTAGAGAATCAGCCTTTTTATCATTTTTATCTGACTTTCCTTTGCTACTTTGAACTACCTTTACATTTTTATTTGTTTCATCTACTGAAGGAACCTTGAATCCCTTTATAATGAATACATATGCAAAGAATATAATAACAACAATAGCAATTATAATCACTGTATCTCTTACCATTTTTTTCTTGGAGAACATCACTTCGTCGTCATTTCCAGCTAACTTAAAATTATCTCCAAAGCTTTTGAATTTATCCTTTAGCGTTCCCTTTTTTTCAGAATCAGAAGAAGTTTCTCTGGCTTCTCTGTCTCTATCCTCTGAATCAGATTCTTCAAACTTACTCTTCTTTCCAAATGATGAAAGGTCTACTTTAGCCTTTTTGTCTTTATCTATAGGAGCAACAGATATACCTTCTGTTTTCATTGCCTTCATTGCTTCAAGTTCTTCAAAAACCTTTCCTTCATCATCTAAAAGTTCATCTTCCATAGATTCAGTATCGCATGGTTCTTCATCTTCTATTTCTCTTATTTTATCAGATTCTTCTCTAGAAGCTTTTTCTTTTTTGGCAAGTTCTAATACTCTACTATTTTTTTCTTCATTTTGACTCTTTTTTTCTTTTGATAAACTAGTTTCTTCTCTTTCAACTAAGTTTTTATTCTTCTTTTTACTTCTGTCAATATGTTCAAGTTCAATAACAGTAGTTTTATCTGTTGCACGTTTAATCTTATCTGCATGAAGTCTCTGAGTTCTTCCCAATATCGGCTTAAAATCATCATTATCTTCTTCATCCACATTATTTTCTGTGTTTCTTTCTATTCTTTTAACTTCTTTTTCCTTGTCGTTTCTTTCCCCATCTTCAATTACAAAAGAATTATTTTTTCCATCGATAGTATTATCAAACAAATCTTTATTTACATCTGTTTGTCTTCTTTCCTTCTTTTCTTGTTCTTTTTTATATACATAGTCTTCTTCGTCAAATACTATGTCCTCATCTTCTATAAATCCTGCCCCACCTGACTTATTAATTTCCTCAGCAAGTTGTCTTTCTCTTCTCAACTTGTCATATTCCTTTTTAGTCATTTCATCTTCTCTGATTCTGCTTTTTTCACGCATCTTCAAAATTGCAAGGGCTTCTTTATCCTGTATAGTCTTATCTCCCTTGAAAAGATTCGGATCTATTTCAATTTCTTCTATTTCTTCATCATAATAATCTTCGTCATCGTCGTCTTCTTCTTCATCTTCATCTTCATTATTTATCTTGAAAAAGCTCTTTAGTTTGCTTGTGAATTTACCTTTTTTACTTTCTTCTTCCTCTATAAATTCTTCATCAAACTCATCATATTCATCATCATAATATTCTTCATCGTATTCTTCTTCGTAATCATCCTCATAGTCTTCATACTCTTCTTCATCATATTCATCATTCATCTTTAGTTTATCTGAGAATGTCGAAATTCCTTTTTTTAACTTTTCAGCAAAGCCACTGATCTTTTCTCCATCTTCTTCTGCAACTATACCATCTTTTGCATATTCGATACCATTCCTAACTGTAGTATCTTCATCGAGATTTATCAAAAGATTCATTCTCTGAGTAACAGACAAATCATCTTCATCAGGCTTATGCTCTAAGTTTTTATCTCCAAAAAATTTATTGTTTTCCATATTAAAGTTGGATTTCACATTTTTTTGACACTCCAACCAGGTCTTAGAATCAAGAAATAAATTTTCTCTTATGTACCTTTCACAAAGTTCCTTAAACTGGACCTCACTTATTTCTCCTATAACAAACATTCTAAAGACATTTTCAAAATATCTCTTATCTTCTTTTGATATATAGTCTAGAAGAAGCACTATGCAAGAAACATAATCTTTCATATCTGTAGAGAATACATATGCGTCCTCTTCCTCTACACCTTCAAGTTCAGTTGCGGTTGTAAAAGCATCATTTATTTTTACTAATACTTCTGGAGTGCTTATCATCGATGCGTATTTTTTGAAACTAATACACTTGTCCGCGTCTTCTACATCTGTAGTCTTCATTTGCTTGTCGCCTACAAGAGCTTCATCTTCAAAATTTGAAGTGTTTGGATCTTCGCTAAATAAAATTTCATTTACTAGCTTAAATATCTCATTCATAATATCTATTTTCGCTTCATTTACGCTCATATCCAGTATTGCTTTGTACTTTTCAACATCACTTGAGATTTCTGTTATAACCATACCCAAAACATCTTTATAGATGTTTAGAATTTTATAATCATTTTCAATCTTTTCAAGTCTTTCTAGACCAGAACTCTTATCATAAGATATAAATATCTTTCTGTCCTTCTCATTTAACTTGTCAATTCCTTCTTTCATCGCCTTATTAACATAATTCTTTGATGAATTTGTTATGTTGGCAATATTCTTTTCAACAGACTGAGAGCTTGAAATCACCCCATTCTGTATCCATACATCAACAATAGTCTCAAGCTTTTTTATAATTGATTTATAATATATAATATTGAATCTTAATAGTTCAATATACTTTTCTTCGTTCTTTTCTACTTTTTTGTATTTGTTCTTTAAAGCATCATTTAATTCTCGGCTTAATTCATATTTATTTTTAATAAATTTTTTATCTACATCTTCAACAGCAGACTGAATCAGTCCCTTTCCATAATTATTCAAAACCTTCACTCCTTATTTAGTTAAGTTTCATAAAAACTGCATTCTACACATATCTATTATACAATATCTAGCAGTATAAATCTATATAAATTTATTTTACTGTATTTCTTATACTAGCATATCTAAATCACTTTTTACTGTAATTTATTTTAGCTTAATAATAAAAATAGCTACATTGAATTCAATGTAGCTATTTTTATTAAGCACAGCTGTAAGCGGAGTTCTGTATTAGACGATCATCTTTCTAGGTCTATTGTCACCAATAGACTCAAGCGGCCTACCTTCTGGGAGATGCGAGCAACATCTCTTAATCCGTTCTTGGCCTTGCACCAGGTGGGGTTTACATAGCCATATAGTCACCTATATGCTGGTGAGCTCTTACCTCGCCTTTCCACCCTTACCATTGCTGGCGGTATCTCTCTGTTGCACTATCCTTAAGATTGCTCTCACTAGGCGTTACCTAGCACCCTGCTCTATGGTGCTCCGACTTTCCTCACGTATTTCTACCTGCGATCATCTGCTGTACTCAACATTTAAACATTTTATCATATATAATGAAAAAAATAAAGCTTTTATTTCTATATAAATAAAAATTAGCTTTAATATCCCTTATTAATAGCTTCAATATCATATTTTCTTAAATTGTACTTTTCAATTACAGCAATAAGCCTATCTGCATAAATTTTTTCTCCCTTTTCATTTATTGCAGTTGCATATCCTGCATCTTCAAGAGCTTGTGCCTGTTTGACATAGTCCTTACTATCGAACATTCCATGTTTTTCATACCTTTTATTATTCCTTAAAAAACTTGCGTAATCAGAAATGCTTTCATCCCAAGATGAATACTTTCTAAAATCAGCCTTTATATAATCTTTATAGTTTTCTTTTGTAGTGAAATTTATTCTTTCACCTTTCCAGTTTTTATCAGCTTTTATTCCGAAAAGATTATTACCCTCTAAGGCTAGTCTAGATTTTCCCCAATTAGATTCCAAAATAGCCTGCCCCATTGTAATTGACGGCAAGACACCATTTTTTGTATATTCTTCTTCAGCTTTTTTCTCTATTTTTGAAATGAATTCTTCTTTATAAAGACTTTGTTCTTCTATTTTATTCTGAGATATTTTATTGCCAATTGAAAAAATACTATATATAAAAAAAGCAAAAACTAGAAGTATTAAAATAGGTAATTTCCTCAATTTTTTTCTAGGTCCTTTTTTCTGCCTTTTCTTATAATTTCCACTTGTAGAATTTGCATTGTTTTTTGCCTTATTTATCTTTTTTCTTTTTCTTGCAGATACTCTCCCTATCTCCATCACTCCCTTCTTCGAAATATGAATATTATACTAATATATTAAATGAACCTTAATTTTTAGTTACTTTTGTTTTTTATATTAAATAAAAAGAACCCACTAAGACTTATCTTTGGTCTTTTATAGGTTCTTTATCTTTTATATTAAAAAAACTATCTTCTATATAAATAGCTAATAAAGAGTTTTTAATAGCTCTTTAATTGTATCCAAGCCTTATCATAAAGCTTTATCTTATCTCCCAAGTCCAAAAATGCCTCACACTTTTTAAGTATCTCTGGATCAGGATATAGACTCTTGTCATCTCTCATTTCTTTAGGAAGTTTGGCTCTACCTGCTGATATAGGAGTTGAGTATCCTATGTATTCTGTATTTTGAGCATTTACATCAGGGTCGCATAAGAAATTTATAAATTCTTCTGCCCATTCCTGATTATCCGCTGTCTTTGGAATACAAATCGCATCAGTCCACTTATTACTTCCTTCTTTTGGAATTACATATTCAAGATTTTCATTTTCCTCCTTCATAAGAGGAACGTCCCCTGAATAGAATATTCCCATAGCAGCTTCATCTCCTACCATTCTATCCTTACCATCATCATTTACATAGGCTAGTACCAATGGCTTTTGTTTTATAAGAAGCTGTTTAGCATCTTCTATTTGCTTAGGATTTACAGTATTCATACTGTATCCTAACTTTTTAAGGGCAACACCCATAGTATCCCTTACAGAGTCAAACATTAGTATGTTTCTCTTATAATCTGGATTCCATAGTATATCCCAACTATCGACCTTATCTTTTACAAGTTTCTTATTATAGACAATCCCTAAAGTACCCCACATATACGGTACTGAATACTCATCTTTTGGATCGTACTCAGGATGTAAAAATGACTTGTCTATATATTTGTAATTTGGTATATTATTGAAATTAATTTTTCTCAAAAGACCTTCTCTACTCATCTTCTGTACCATATAGTCTGAAGGGAAAATAAGGTCATACTTTGTACTTCCACTTTTAACCTTCTGATACATCATTTCATTGGTATCGTATGTTGAATACTGAACAGGTATTCCTGTCTTTTTTTCAAATTCTTCTATAAGGCTTTCATCTATATAATCTCCTACATTGTAAACATTTAGAACCTTTGAAGAGTCCTGTCCTGCATTACCGCATGCAGTAGATGTTATCGCCATACCGAATATAAGAGATAAGACGACAGCCTTTTTAAATATTTTTCTTATTTTCATAAACTTGTCCTCCCATTACATTCCGTTTGCTGCATGTTTGATTACAGAATCTTTTCTATTTGCAAGAAGTAATAAAACAATAACTGTTACAAACATCAATGTTGAAAGCGCATTTATTTCTGGCTTTATTCCTCTTCTAGCCATTCCATATATTTCTATTGAAAGGTTGCTTACACCATTTCCTGTATTGAAGAAAGATATTACAAAGTCATCTATTGACATTGTAAATGCCATCAAAAATCCTGAAATAATTCCAGGTCTAATCTGTGGTATTACTACCTTTCTTATTGCAAACCAAGGTGTAGCACCTAAATCTAAAGCTGCTTCTTCTATATTGTCTGGAAGTTGTCTTAATTTCGGCAATACCGAAAGTATTACATACGGTGTACAAAACATAATATGAGATATTAACATTGTATTAAATCCAAAGTTCATTCTAAAGAATGTAAATAAACTCATTATAGCTACACCTGTTACTATTTCTGTATTTAACACAGGTAAATAGTTTATATTCAGTATTGCTGTTTTCTTCTTTCCTCTCATCTTAAACAGTCCTATTGAAGTTATTGTTCCAAATATAGTTGAAATTATTGAAGCTAATATCGCAATTGTAATTGTGTAATAAAGTGCTCCAAGTATTGTTTCATTACTTAAAAGCTCTTTATACCACTTCAATGTAAAACCAGTCAAATGTCCCATTGACTTGGACTCATTAAATGAGAATATTATAAGCGCCAATATAGGGGCATACAAAAATATAAATACCAATACTAGATATATATTTGAAAATATCTTTAATCCTTTTTTCCTACCTAAAATTTTAATCTCCCCCTTCCAGACTTTCCTTGTCCATCTTGTTCATTACTGCCATGGAAATTAATATTATCAACATCATTATTATTGAAACTGCTGAACCAAAGTTCCAATCACCCACAGTTGTAAACTGCTGCTCAATAAGGTCACCTACAAGCATAGTCTTTCCACCACCTAGAAGTCTTGAGATAGCAAATGTTGTTACACATGGCATAAATACCATTGTTACACCACTCATAACTCCAGGCATGCTTAAAGGTAGTATTACCTTTCTAAAAACTGTTACTCCATTGGCACCTAAGTCTCTTGCTGCATTTACAAGGTCTTTATCTATTTTCTGCAATGTTGTGTAAATTGGAAGTACCATAAATGGTAAAAAGTTATATATCATCCCCAATAAAACTGCAGAACTTGTATAAAGAATTGAATTAGGATGAAGTCCGAAAATGCCTAAAAAGCTATTTAAAAGCCCATTCTTACCTAATATAGCAATCCAAGCATATGTTCTAAGTAAAAAGTTCATCCACATAGGAAGTATGAACAAAAGTATTAGCGTTGCTCCTTTACTTATGTCCATCTTAGAAATTATATATGCAACTGGATAACCTATTAATATACATGCAATCGTCGCAATTGCTGATAAGGCAAATGACCTTACAAACACTTTATAAAACAAGGGGTTGAATACTTCCTTGTAATTGTTTAAAGTAAAGCTAACATGTCCATCTCCTGATGTTTGAGTAAAACTATAATAAACAACTAGAAGAAGTGGTATTACTATAAAAATTATTGACCACACAGTGTAGGGATAGGCAAGTTTTATTACTTTTTTATCCGATTCTGTTTTCTTTCTTACTTTTGGTTTCATATTAAGCATCTCCTTTGTGCATGATATGAATGTCTTCTGGCGTGAATGACATTCCCAGCATACTTCCTACAGGTGCTGTCTTGGTATTCTGTAAAAGCCATGTATTTCCATTTTCTTCTACTTCAAGTTCATAGTGAACTCCCTTAAACACTGAAGATTTCACTACTCCTTTTAACATTCCTTCTTCTGCTTTGACCATTGCAATATCTTCAGGTCTAATTACTACATCGACCTTTTCACCTTTTGCAAAACCCTTGTCTACACACTCAAATCTTTTTCCGCAAAACTCTACATCAAAATCATTGTGCATTATTCCGCTTACTATATTACTTTCACCTATAAAGTTTGCAACAAAGGCATTTTCTGGCTCATTGTATATATCTACTGGTGTTCCTATCTGCTGAATAACTCCCTTATCCAGAACTACTATTGTATCACTCATACTCAAAGCTTCTTCTTGATCATGAGTTACAAATACAAATGTTATACCGAGTTGTTTTTGAATCTTTTTCAATTCACTTTGCATTTCCTGTCTTAACTTCAAGTCAAGTGCCCCTAAAGGTTCGTCAAGAAGAAGTACTTTAGGTTCATTTACAAGTGCTCTTGCTATAGCGACTCTCTGTTGCTGACCACCTGAAAGGCTACTTATATCTCTTTTTTCAAAGCCTGAAAGAGATACCAGTTCTAGCATACTTCTTACTTTTTCATCAATAGTCTTTTTATCTAACTTCTTTATTTTTAATCCAAATGCAATATTGTCGTAAACGTCCATATGTGGAAAAAGTGCATACTTTTGGAAAACAGTATTAATATTTCTCTGATATGCAGGAACGTTATTTACTCTATAACCTCCAAAGTAAACATCTCCTTCATCTGCAAATTCAAAACCTGCTATTATTCTCAAAAGTGTTGTTTTACCACAGCCACTTGGTCCTAAAAGAGTTAAAAACTCATTTTCGTTAATTGTAAGATTAAAGTTGTCTAAAACAGTATTTTCTCCAAATGATTTTGTAACATTTTTTAATTCTATAAGTTTGTTATTCAATATTTTCCACCCCTTTTTTTATTAGAAAGACGGTGGGCTGCTTATCCAAATTAATTCAGCCGGTGTCTTCCCTTCATTAGTTATACTATGATTTTTTCTAGGTTTATAATAGAAACTCTCTCCTTTACGAACCTTTAATTTCTTCTCACCTATATAAAGGCATATTGTCCCTTTCAAAACAAAGCCAAATTCTTCTCCTTCATGCGGTTTTTCTTCTTTATATCTTCCGCCTGGCTCTATTTTCACAAGGACTGGCTCCATGTCATTTTTCTGTGAATTAGGAACTAACCACTTAAAAGTATAACCTAGCTCAAAGTCTTCAGTTTCAAACATATCGTCCTTTTTAAAGGTTATCTTCTCTGTTACTTCATCTGCAAAGAAATCCCTCAGATTAGTGCCTAATATCTCCAGTATGTCCACTAGAGTTGCAATCGATGGCGAGGTCAAGTCATTTTCTAGCTGAGAAATAAACCCCTTTGAAAGCTCGCATCTATTTGCAAGTTCTTCCTGAGTTAATTGTTTTTCCGTCCTCAGCCTTCTTATTTTCTCACCTATATCCATTTTTTTTCCTCCGTTTCATATAACTTATATAAATTATAATTTCTTTTCATTTTAACTTTCTTTGATATAGAATTTCAGTTACCAAAGACTAAACTATTTGTTTAATAAAAATAAACCACATTCATTATAACGTCATTTTTTAAAAAAATCAACTGTTTTATTACTTTTTTATTTTTAATCTTAATTCCAACTATTTCAATGGCTTTAGCTATTTATTTTTTTATAATTTCAATGGATATGTTTAAAAACAAAAATTAATTGTTTACTAAAAATAAACTTGCGTTTATTTATTTTTATATAAAAAACAGCCTACTACAAAATATTGCAATAAGCCGTTTTATCAGTTTTTATTTATTATGTTATCTTTATACTAGATACTAGCAAGACATAAACTGACGACTTTCTAAAGTTTTTAATTTAGATCCTCGTAAGCCTTTTTTGTAAGATAAAGTAAATCTTTCTTTTTAAAATTTTCATTAATTTTATTACCCTTTTTTACCATTAAAAGCGGTCTATCATTTTCAAAACAATAGCCTGCAGCTATTATTCCAGCTCCTAAATCGTCTTTTCCATCTGATATAAGAAGCTTATTATTATCAACAAACAAACTGCTAACTATTTTTTGAGAAGTTTCATATCTATCCTTACCTTCTAGTCTTCCTATCTTTATATAGTTATTATTAAGTTTATCTTCCATAGCCTTAGGAACAGACTTATTTCCTCCAACTATTAAAAGATTTTCTTTATTTTTTATTATTTCAAAAGTTTCTTTTCTTAGAATTTTACCGTCTGTTAGTAATATCGGTGATTTTTCTCTATAAGCAAATGTAGATATTGAAGGTGCATCTGCATAATTCTGACCATTAATTAAAATCGTTTTATCTATGTCATCACCATTACTTCTATTTTTTTCTATTATAAACCTTGCAACCTTCTCTGAAGTTTGATATCTGTCATTTGAGGATAAATCTACTATTTTATATCCTTCTGCTACTAGGTCATCTCTCACAGATTGATTAACAACATCCAATCCAGAAGTTATATATATATTCCTAGCACCTAATCTTTTGATTTCAGCTTTTACTTCATCTCTTAACTTGTTGCTATCTGTAACAAGAATTGGAGCTTGTAAAAATCCTGATAAAGGTGCTGATGAAAGTGTGTCAGGTGTTCCTTTAGGACCTGTTATTATAACATTTTCTGCTTTTGGATAGGTCGCCTTACTTAATTCAACAGAAGTAACTGCATAATCACCTTCCCTTATTATTTCTCCTGTTTTATATAGGTCTACATACTGATTAGTATTTTTGATGATATTTAAAATATTTTCATATATGTTTTCTTCACTGCTAAAATACTCAGAATTATTCCCTATTGAACACTGTCCTATGTACATTCCATTGACTTTGTCTGATACCAGTTTAATCGATACATCGTTAGGAAAATCAAGTATAAGATCGAATTTTTTTATATCGACATCACTTACCTTTTTTTTGCTTGCATTTCTGTAAACATCAGCTATCTCCTGAATTCTTTTTCTATTTAGAAGTTTTCTTTGATGAATCCCATTTCCAACTACTTTTAGCTCAGATGACTGATTAATCATATCTGCAACATGATCCATCTGATTATCATATGCCATAGCTGTCGCCTGAACAATACCTGATGATAAAACTATACTTGAAACCATTACCGTCGTTATTTTTTTTATATTTTTCATATAGATTCCTCCTTCACCAAGATATTGATATTAATTTAGATTGAAGATAATTAAATTATCCCTTTCAAATAAATACCTGATATCATTTTTGTATTTTAAAGTGTTTTTATAAAATATAATTATTTCTATCCTACTAATTAAAGATTAACATATATATATTGAAAAATCAATATATTCGAACTTTTTTAAAGCATATCTAGCCATTCTTTTTTTTATATTTATTTGATAGAAAGACCGGAATGAATTTTTTGCTATTTTTTTGATTTTTAAGAGTTATTTTTGATTTTTAAAAAAGAAAAATCATCTTGCAAACTAAAAAAGTGGGTTCTTTTAAAAATAAAAGTAACCCACTTTTCAATAATTTTATGCAATTAAATTTTTTATTAAGTATTAATTATACTACATATATTTATATATTTTCAATATATTTAACAAATTATTAATTTATTTTTTTATTAATAACCTAAAATATCTTTTGATACTGTTGAATAACCACCTATTATATAGTTTACCTTATTTGCTAATAGTTTTTTTACATTTTTATCAGCTCTATCTTTCCCTGAAAGAAGAAGATTTTTCCCGCCTGTATGTAATAGATTTATAGAACTTAAAGCATCTGGGAAACTATTTCCATTTACTAAAATATTTTCATCAAATTTTGTAAGTGAGGCAACTTGTGTAGATGTTTCTGATCTATTTGCTCCATATACTCTATATACATTCTTGTTTTTCATGTATTCTTTTACTCTATTTTCTGTTTCAGAACTTACTGAACTCTTTCCTCCAACTATATATGCATCGTTGTAAACATTTATAGATTCTGGAATTGAGTTTACATTATTAACTAATAAAATTGGAGCCTGTATCTTCTTTGATAAAGGAGTTGCTGAAAGTGCATCGGCAAATTTCTTTCCATCAGTAATAATTATATGTCTTGAAGCTCCATACTCTTTAGCTATAAGTTTAGAAGTTTCATATCTATCATCTCCAGCAATTCTCTTGATATTCTTACCTTCTAATTGCTTTTCTACATCTTCTGTTACTGTATTTTTTCCACCTATTACAATAATATTCTTTGCTCCTAATGTATCTATTAACTTTATAGCTTCTTCATTTAGACCGTTTTGGTCAGCGAATATTATAGGTGCATTTAATTTCATAGCCAGTGGTCCTGCTGAAAGTGGATCGGCAAAGCTCTTTCCTGAAGCCACTATAACAGTTTCTACATTTTTTTCTTTAAAGCTTCTTTTTACAGATTCTATATTCGTTTCATATCTGTTATTTCCGCTTATTCTAAGACTAGAATCTAGAACTTCTTCATTTGAAACTGTAACTGGTATAGAGAATATAGTCTCCTTATTTTCATAAGTTACCTTTAATTTAAGTTCCTTAACACCTGCTGTTGAAGAATCTATCTTTTCAACTTCCTCAACCTTTGCATCTGAAGGTAGCCCTACAAGTACCTTTGAAATATCTACTTTACCATTAACTCCTATTTTTTGAGCATTCTCACCAATATAAGTAGCTTCTGTAACATATGTTTTATTTACAACTTCATTGTTTGCTTCTCTGATAGAGTATGATATACATATTCCTATCTTATCCTTTGGTTTAAGATTTTCATGCTTGAAAGGAACGACAAACTCTCCATTTTCTGAAGGTATACTATACTTATTATCTGATAATAAATTTGTACTGTCTGGAGTGAATCTTTTGTTTTTTGATTCTTCTTCTGTAAGCTTATATAAAGTAACTCCTACACCCTTTAATAATTTTCCCTTGATTTCGCTACTATCTGAAGCAATTAAGACTGGTACATCTATATCTGTATTTAGGTCCTTTTTTATCTTTTCCATAGCATCTTGATATGAGTCTATATCAAGATATATTTTTTCCGGCACACCCGGTTTTATTATACTTGGAAGGACTTCTTCCCTCTTAACTGCATCACTAGTAAGTTTTGTTGTTGTTTCACTACTTTCCTGTGCAAAAACTTCTACTCCAGTATATGCTAGCACATTTGCCAACATAGCAGTTGAAAGCAACAAAGATAACTTCTTTTTCATATTTTCGCCTCCTATTTTTTACCTAATGTATTAAAAATAATACATATAAAATGATACTTCTTTTTACAGAACTTTTTCTGTAATAATTAATTATACCACAAAAAAAGATTTTTTATTTTTTGTTGTTTATGCCTATTAAAAACAAGATGTTTTTTATGGTAATTCTTATTAAAAAAGTTTATTTTAATAGCTTTAATATTTTTTTATTTCATCTTATATATAATAATTTATTAATTTTTTACTTTCAGATATTATATTTTTATTAAGTGTTAATAAATAGATTTAGATTTTTTTAAATATAGGTGTACATTTAATATAACTTGTTGTATAGTATTTATGTATTCAAGCAAATGAACAAATTTTTATTGTCATTTGCTTTTTATAAATTCTTAAATTAACACTGAAAAAGTATTACTATAGTGGGAAGGAGGACGTAAGTGGTAAATAGACTAGAAGATAAGGAATACAAGATGGAAACCATAAAGTTGGCTCTATTTTTAGGGGAACTTTTGATAAAAAACGGCGCTGAAACTTACCGGGTTGAAGATAGTGTAATAAGAATATGTAAATCCAGAGGATATAATCATATTAATTGCTTTACTACTCCAACTGTAATTATTATTTCGGACGATAAATTTGATGGGCTTTGCTTTATGAAAACCATCGATAATAGAGGTATAAATTTAGAGAAAATTTCTCTTTTAAATAGTTTTTCCAGAGAATTTGTTAATAAAGTCGATCCAGATATTAATGCTGAAATACAAGAACTTCATAAAATAGATAAATTAAAGGCTTATCCTACATGGATATATTTTTTAGGTACAGGAGTAGCTTCGGCAAGTTTTGCTGCTACCCTTGGTGGTAATCAGCCTAAAACTTTTTTCCTTACAATACTTGTATCTATGGTAGCCACTTATGTTTATGATAAAACAATTAAATATAGTTCTATTATAATGTTTTCCATACTGCTTTCATCTGTTGTAATAACAGGTATGGGTGTTCTTTTTAAACATTTTGGATTAATTCCTAGAGCATCTGCTCTTATTGTAGGTTCTATTATGCCGCTACTTCCAGGAGTTGCCTTTGTAAAATCCATGAGAGACTTGATTTCTGGAAATCTTCTTTCTGGTACTTCAAGATTATTTGAAGTCTTTGTAATAGTAACAGCAATAGCATCAGGAGTTGCCCTGGTACTTGGAATAGGAGGTGTATAGGATGAGTATGTACGATGTCCCTATGTGGCAACATTTTATATTTGCAGCACTTGCCACAGGCGGCTTTTCAATTTTCTTTAATGTTGAAAGAAAAATACTTCCCTTTGCATCTGTTGTAGGTGGTATAGGATGGTTGATGTTTGTTGAAGGTTCTCTAAAGTTTGAAAATCCTTTGATTTTCTCATTTATACCTGCAGCATTTGTTTCACTTTCAGCTGAGTTTTTAGCAAGAAAGTTAAAACAACCAGCGATTATTATTGTAATTCCAGGTATACTTCCACTAGTTCCGGGTTTAGGTTTGTATAATACAGTTTACTATATTATACAGAAGCAATACGAACAAGCTACTACAGCTGGAACAAGAGCTGTTATAATGAGTGTTGGTATAGCCCTTGGAATTTTAGTAATGTCATCTCTTTCAAAGGTTCTTAATTTATACCAATTAAAGAGAGCTTTTCTGAGAAATGACGCCTTTAAATATGAAAATTGGGTTAATCTTGGAAAAAATAGAACTAGAAATAGATTTATACTAGATCGTAAAGAAATGAACGAATCTCTAAATAGTTTAAATCTTGAAATAGACGAAAACGATAAAACATCACATGGAAAAATGGAACGTAGCAAAACAGAAGATTTTGCAGTAGACAAGAATAGCCTTGAAAATACTTGTTCTTCTCACTGCAACTGCGACAGCGATGACCTATGTTCAGAAGATGGGCAAGCAAAAGATGATATATGTGATAATTTCCATAAAGATGAATCGGACAAAGTAAATTTGGAAAATACAAATGAGTACACTTTAATAAAAAAAGATAGCAAAAATGATAAAGAAAATTAAATATTAAAATTACAGCCTTGAGAATATAAAATTTCTCAGGGCTTTTTATTTCCATTCTAAAATTCTGTTTTACAGCTTTTATTAATTAAAAGGAATTCCTACTAAAAATTAAATTGTATCTAGTATTTTTATAAAAAAGGACATTTTTTACTGATTTTTTTCTATATATGTAGTATTATATACTTGTATTACTTTTAGATTATTCTTTTTTAACAGAATTTTTGAAAATAATACAAAATTTATATGGAGGTCAGGATATGAGCGGATTTAACAAAGATGCCTATACTGAATATAGTGGATATATTCTCGAGCAGGCTAAAAACTTACTAAGTATCGATAGTCCATCAGGATATGGTAAAGAGGTTATGGATTATCTGATGAAGGAACTATCAAGAATTGGTGTTAAAGCTACAAAAACAGTTAAGGGTGGTGTAGTTGCGGAAATTGACGGAAAAGATGCAGATAATGCTCTTCTTTTTGAAGCACATTGTGATACACTAGGAGCTATGGTTCATCTTGTAAAATCAAACGGCAGACTTAAACTTACTAATATCGGTGGAATGAACCCAAACAATGCAGAAACAGAAAATGTAAGAATTATCACTAGAAAAGGTAAAATATATGAAGGTACTTGTCAGCTTGAAAATGCTTCTCTTCATGTAAATAGCGAATATAACAATAAAGAACGTACTTGGGATACTGTGGAGATAGTAATAGATGAAGATGTAAATAGCAAGGAAGATGTTGCAAAACTAGGTATAAAATCTGGTGATTATGTTTGTTTCGAAGCTAGAACAAGAGTAACTGAATCTGGGTATATCAAAAGTAGATTCTTAGATGACAAACTTTCAGCTGCTGTTCTTCTTGGATATGCTAAGTATGTTTCAGATAATAAAATTCAACTAGATAGAAAAATATATATGCACTTTACAATCTATGAAGAAGTAGGTCATGGCGGCTCTTCTCCATGCCCTGAAGGTGTAAAGGAAGCTTGGTCTGTAGATATGGGCTGTGTTGGAGAAGGTCTTAATTGTACAGAAAAAGAAGTTTCAATAGCTGCTAAAGACAGAGGTGGTCCTTATAACTATGAAATAGTAAATAGACTTGTTGACTTGGCAGAAAAATATGAAATCGGATATGCAATAGATATTTATCCTTTCTATGGTTCAGATGTAGAGGCAACTCTTATTGCTGGAAACGATATTAAACATGCTTTAATCGGTCCAGGTGTATACGCATCCCATGGATATGAAAGAAGCCATATAGAAGGTGCAGAAAATACCTTTAGACTAATACAAGCATATCTTGAAGAAAAATAACTTTTATTTTAAATATACTTTTATTTTAAATATACAAAAAAAAGAATCCTAGTTAGGATTCTTTTTTTATGGACATTTTTTATTTTTTTATTGCTATTATTTTCATTTTCTTTTCATAATAATCTAGTCATATTTTTAGAAAATTAAATCATTTATAGATTTTTTTAATACTCGATATCGTAAAATTAGATTTTTCTTTTATAGTGTTGCATTTCATCATTTTTTCTAGTATAATATGTTATTAGCAAATAGGAAAATTTAAATACAATAAAGTGTTACTTTGACAACACTTTACATTTATCAACTTTTATAATATTTTAACGATAAATAATCTATTCAAATTACTTAATTTGCCTTATTTTCTATAATTTCTTATTTTTTTAAATATAATATAGAATATTTATAATATAGTTAACGAATGATAGTTCGTTTATAGTTGGAATGAGATGCAAACATTCCAACTTGACAGCTATTCTTCTTATATAAAAATAATTTGATTAATACACAAGAAAAAAGCGATTTTAATAATCGCTTTTTTTCTTTAATAGTTAAATTTTCTTAAATGTCATCTGTATAATTTTTATGTATTATCTCTAGAACTTCTCTCAATTCATCTATCTCTATTTGACCTGGAGCAGAACTTTTTTCCAAAGATGCAAAACTTATAGATGAAGAAAATATTTCGCCACATATTCTACTTGCAATTCCCATTTTCCCCATAGATATAATTACAATCGGTCTTTCTAAATTTTGCTCGGCATCTACTGCCAATTTAAGAACATTTATATTATCCGATTTATTTAAGGGCATTACCGCAAGTTTATATATATCTGGCTTGTAATAATTCATATTTAATAGTATCTTCTCCATTGCCTCTACACTTGGAGTATGTTTAAAGTTATGATATGAAATTAATAACTTGGAGCTATCCTTTATTTCATAAATAATATGTCTATCTTTTCTTCTTAAGCTAGAGATGTCTACATCTACAATATCAATGTTTTTACTCTTTGACATAGCCCTAACTAAAGACAGATATTTATCAGATTCAATATCCAAATTTCCACCTTCATTTTTTCTTCTGATAGTAAACAAAAGTGCAATATTTTTTAATTGTTTTTTTAAATCTTTGGCAACTTCTAGCATATCTTCTATATTAAAAACTTCCTCATAAAAATCTGCTCTCCATTCTACTATATCTGGATTGTGCTTCTTAATTTTTTGAGCGTATTTTATTATTTCATCTCTACTTTTCTCTACTATTGGAATACATATTTTGGGTATGCCTCTTCCAATTTCTATATTTCCTACCTTACAAGTTCTCATCAATATCCTCCTATTTTGAATATATCTTTGATAGTTTCATTACTTACTTTCATAATAACATAAAAAAGCAGATAAAATATCTGCTTTTTTATAACCATTATTTTCTAATTATTAGAAAGTCTTTTTTCTCTTCTTCTCCATAAGATAAGACCAGAAATTATAATTAATATACTTCCCCCAACCATTTCGATTTCATATATAACATTTTCGCTAAATGTTTTCATTACAGGCGCCGCTGTAAGAACTAGACCTATCAATGTAATTATCAATAAAAATCTTGCTATTGCTATAGCTGTCCCGTCATTTTTAACCATTTTATACGGTCTCTCCATGTTAGGCTTTTCTTTTCTTAACTTTATATAACTAGCATATAAAAGTATATATGGGAATAATGATGCCAAAGCTGTCATTGTAATCAAAACATTATATACAGCATCAACTGATGGCATTAAGTTTGTTAATACCAATATAATTGTTACTAATATAGCCTGTGCATAGACAGCATTTGCTGGTATATCATTTTCATTTCTCTTAGTAAGTCTTTCACTAAATACTCCCTCTACTGAACCAAAAAGCATTTTTATAGGTGAAGATATATATAATATAATACAACCCAATATAGAGAAGGATATTCCAGCAGCTATTATTTGAATAAAGAATGATCCAATTCCTAATGAAGCTGCTCCCTTTCCTATTGCATCAAGTAAACCTTTTGACGCTGTTATCTGATCCGGGTTTAATAGCAATGTTATAGATATTGTACCTACAACATAAAGAACTGCAACTAAAAGTGCTGATATTAATATCGCCTTTGGAAAGTTCTTTTCTGGATTGTCAATATGAGTAATAAATGGAGCTAAAGTTTCAGCTCCTGCAAACCCAAACATAATTGACGATATTGCAACAAAGGAGTCTGCATTTAGCTTTGGAGTAAGCGTTTGAAGCGTATATACAGATGCAGCTGGTTGCTTCTTTAATACAACTACACTTAAAAATGCAAATATTATTAGCACTATAGTTGGAATCGTAGATCCAAGTGCTCCTGTACTAGTAAATATTTGTGCAAAACTTATGCCCTTTGTTGACATTATTGAAAGACCCCAAAATACTATTAATGAAAATATAAGTGCAAAGTATTTATTATTGGCAAGTCCCGGTACACCTATGGCATATGAAATATTTATAGCCAAAAAAGTAAGAAATGAAGAATACCAGAATACCTTTGCCACCCAGTTAAGCCAGCAAACTAAAAATCCTTGTTTTTCTCCATAAGCTTCCTTTACCCAATCATATAATCCACCATCTCTATCCTTAAATGCAGCTGCAAGTTCAGCACATATTAATGAACCCGGTATAAAATAAACTATTGCAAATACAAACCAAGTCGGTATAGCTCCTAATCCTAGCCCAAAACTATTAGAAGTTGACTTTGCAATCCATCTTATACCATATAGGGCAGATACGTTCATGAAAATCAAACTTTTCAAACCTATCTTTTTTTCCATTTTAATACCTCTTTCCTTTTTAAAATATATATAAAATGTTCCTTATCCATATTATCATTAAATATAAACAAGTTCAACCAAATAAAATAAATTAAAAAGAGTATATTTTTAACAATATATTCTACTAATAAGTTTTATTGCTTTTTTTATTAATAAAAAGAGAGCTAACTTCTTAGCTCTCTTTAAAGATAAGTTTCATAAAACACATATTAAAAGTGTTTAAATTTATTTTTCAGCTTTTATTTTAAGAACCTGATATGTTTATATTTTCTAACATTATGCTAGGTACATATGAACCATCAAGGGTTATTTTAGAATCACTTCCTATTTCTACAATAGAGTTTAAGAACTCTTTTATATTTGAAGACATTATAATCTGGTTAACTGCTCTTTTTACCTTTCCTGATTCCACAAGAAATCCGTTGCAAGGAACAGAAAACTCTCCTGAAACAGGATTTAGCCCAGAATGAAGACCTTGGATAGATGTTATAAGCAAACCATCTCCCATTTTCTCTAGCAAAGATTCAAAGTCAGTATCGCCCGCTTCTATCAATAAATTGCTAATTCCAGGGAATGAAGTCGACTTGTAGCTTCTAGCTGCACTTGCAGTAGTTTCTACTCCATCCTTATCGGCAGTTTCAATATTATGTACGAAACTCTTTAAAACTCCATCTTTGATTATTTCTAAATCCTTTTTATCTACACCTTCATCATCAAAACTTTCTATAATGTTTGTTCCAGGTAAAACTTTTACATCTTTCATAGTAAGTTTGTCAAAAGCTATTTTTTCATTTAAAAGTCCCTTTAGGGGAGACATATTTTTTTGAACACTTTTGGCTGAAAATGCTGATTCTAATGCTGATAAAAGGCTTGATACCTCATCATTAATCAGTATAACTTTATACTTACCACTCTCTACTGATTCTGCTCCAAACTCTCTTTCAGCTTTTTTAACTGCATCTTTTGCAATTCTTTCAAAATCACAATCCATAAAGTTATCTTTTAGTTCAAACTCTATTCCAGACTTCATTTCATCATTCTTTTTCAATATTGCATATGAATATACATAAGCATATGAATTTCCTTCATATTTTTCAAGACCATAAGTATTTGCAATATATTTTCTACTAGATATTTCTACACCCTTACCTTCTATTTGGTGTATAGAATCTGACATTTTTTTAGAAACTTCATACATTCCCAGTATTTTTTCTATCTTTTTATCTGATTCCACTTTTTCTGATTGAAATTCTCTACTTATAACTTCCTTTTTTTCTGGCTTATAAATATATATTTTTTCTTTTTCACCGACAACTTGCATTGATTGGTAAGCTGTATCAATTAAATAATCTATTGAATTTTCACTTATATCCTCACTATAAGAATATCCTTCCATATTTTGAAAAATACCTCTAAAAGATACACCTGCTGTTTCTGAAATAGTAAATTTTTCAAGTTCGTCATCATAAGTAGATACAACAGTTGTATTTACACTATTAATATATATCTCACAGTTTTCAAATTTCTCTTTTGCCTTTTTAAAAATCTTTTCCTTAAATTCTTTATAGTTCACAATAACACCTCTATTCTCTTCCGCCTACTGTTAGACCTTTTATTCTTACCTGAGGTTGACCTACACCTGCAGGGATTGATCCTGAACTAGCACCGCATACACCTTCTGCAAGCTTTAAATCTTTACCTACCATATCTATATTCTTAAGCACTTCCAAACCAGTACCTACTAAAGATGCTCCCTTTACAGAATGATCTATTTTTCCATTTTTTATAATATATCCTTCCATAACAGCAAAGTTAAATTCTCCTGTTACAACATCTACTGATCCGCCACCTAACTTAGCCGCATAAAGACCAAAGTCTACTCCTGATACCATTTCTTCAAAACTTGAATTGCCCTTATCTATAAAAGTATTGTTCATTCTAGATGTAGGAGCATACTTATATGATTGACGTCTAGCTGATCCTGTAGATTTCATCCCCATTCTCTTTCCATTAAGATTATCTACAAGATATGATTTTAATACACCATTTTCAATAAGCACATTTCTCTGAGTAGGAGTGCCTTCATCATCTATATTGGAACTTCCCCATTGATTCTTTATTGTTCCATCATCTATTGCTGTTACCAAATCAGATGCTATTTTTTCACCTAATTTTCCTGCATAGACAGATGAGTTCTTAGAAACAAACTCTGCCTCTAAACCATGCCCACAAGCCTCGTGAAATAAAACTCCACCAAAAGCATTATCCATTATTACAGGCATCTTACCAGAAGGTGCATATGGTGATTTTGCCATTGTAACAGCTACTCTTGCAGCTTCCTTTGCTATATCATCTATATCTATCGTATCAAAAAACTCAAATCCCATTGCAGCGCCTGGGCTAGAACTTCCAGATTGAATATCTCCATTATATGAAGCTACTGCATTTTGCATAATTCTAGTTCTAACTCTTCTATCTCTTTCAAAGAGACCTTCGCTATTTGCAATTAATATTTTTTGATCAGAGTCAGCATATGCTGAACTTGCTTGAACTATTATCTCATCATAGTTAAGCATTATATCATGAGAATGTCTTAAAATATCTAATTTCTTCTTCAACTCAACATCAGCTGGATAAATCTTTATTGGAGTATTATTAATTTCTATGTCTCTATTTATAAAATTCATAACTTTTTTCTGGCTAGGAGATTTAAACGCCCTAGCAGCTTCCTTGGCAACACTTATTAAATTATTTTCTGAAACATCATTTGTATAGGCATATATTGTATTAAACCCCTTTATAAGTCTTATACCAACTCCAAAATCATTTCCCAAAACAGCATTTTCTATTTTATTATCTGAAAAAAGAAGATTTGTATTAATTCTATCTTCTGCAAAAATCTCTGCAAAATCTGCCCCGCTATCTATAGCAGCTGTTATTACATTATAAACTACTTTTTTATCTAACATATTTCCTCCTTCTTGCCTTTCACTTTTCATCTATATTACTATTATTATAAACTTTTATATTGTATTTTACAAATTTAGTCAAAGTCTCTATATCATTTATATACTCTTAAATATTTATTTTAAACTTTTATTATAATAAAAAAGTGGCTCTTAAGAACCACTTTTCATTTCTTTGATTATACATCGCCTACATGTTCTTTTAAAATACTAATCACTCATAAGTACACACTTATTCTTAAATTATTCTAAGTATCTAAATCATAAATTTAGCCAATTAAATTATGGATTTATCTGTGCAAAACGTTTTTCTTTTTCTTAAATAAACATACTAGGCAACCATCTGTATCTCTCATATTTTTTATAATTTTCGCTACTATAATCAGGTACATCTTCAATATCATCAAATGAATCTTCTTGAAGTTTAATTATCTCTTCGCATAAAGAATCTACCTCTTCATCACTTATGTCTACTTCTACTGTGCAATTAGCATCTTCTTCCATCATTCCCAACTTCAACAGCTCGTAATCTTCTTCAAAAATTTCAACTGCTATTTCCGGACGTAGTTCAGACATCAGCTCTTTAAACGAAAGTGCTATACCCTTATCAATACTTGAAATCTTCATGTCAACCCCCGTATATATCTCAAAAATTTGTTATCATATTATATTGTACTCTCTTAGATATATACTTGTAAATACTATTTTAATTATTTTAAATAAAATAACCATATTTCCATGGTTGTATGATATTATTTTGACAATTTTTTCTATTATTTTTAAGAAAATGGCAGTTTTCCCCAGTATATTACTATTTTTACTAACTATATTTTTTTATATGAATTCTATAAACAAAATTTTAACATTTTTTTGTAATTCATAATAATGTTTTTCAAAAAAATGATTATAGAAAACTTTTGGATTATCTTTTCTTATAGAGAAAAATAGCTGCCATATAGGCAGCTATCTACTAAAAATAAAAAACAATTTTAAAAAGGAACCATTTATTTAAAATGAAATTATAATTATAGTATAGCATATTTATGGCAAAATACAAGCTTATTCTTAAATAAAGTTGATAATAATAGAATTAATCTATTGCTAATTTTATTTTTTTATATTTTTACCTTTTATAATTAATTTAGTATATATTAATTATATTAAGTTTATCCTAAAATTATTTTTTCTAATAAAAACGTTTTCAATTTATTTTAATTATTTTCTAATATTTATTACGTCTTTATAGCATTTTTATTTATTTAACTAATAATTCGTATAATTATATTATTATAGTTATTTTTACGTCAAAATTTAATATTATAAACTCTTTAAAAATTCTATTTTTATATATTAACTTTTCTATTGACTAAAAAATTTGACACATTCATTGTTCTGATGTATATTTAAGTTAATAAAAGATACTTAATCTTTTAAATAGTTTTCAATCCCTCCACATACTTCCAGATACGTTCTGACGTGGAGGTTTTTTATACAAAAAATATAACTAAAATATAAATATATTGTTCAAAAATACTCTAAAATGAACTTTTGTATCTTAATCTTTTGTATTTTAAAGTTCTTAACTATTGTATTCTTTACAATTTATTTTATATTTTTTGTTTTAATTTTAGAGGTGGTTATTATGTCAAGAAATCCTGAATCAGAAAAACATCTGTCCTTTGAAGAGCAGATTGATTTGTTTATGGAAAGAGGTATGTTTGTCGAAGATCGAAAAAAGGCTGCAAAGATATTAAAAAATATAGGCTATTATAAGTTAAAAGACTTCACCTATCCTTTCGCAAAAGTACACAAGCATAAAAATAGAAAAGACAGTATTGAATATTTCAATATTTCCTTTAATGAAGTTGTTTTTAGATATAATCAGGATAAAGACTTTAGACTATCTCTTTTACATGCAATAGAGGATATTGAAGTTTCCATAAAAACACAAATTGCCCATACTCTAAGTAGAAAGTATGGTGCTATGGGTTATCTTAACTTTGCCTCATGGTCAAATAGAGAAAGCAACGATAAAAAGAAAATAAATAGTATAGAAAAGCAATTCAAAAGCACCCTACATAGCGCTGTAAAAAGAGTAAAAAAATCTGAATTTGAACACTATAATATATTAGGAGATTTTCCTACTGTTTGGGTTATGGTAGATATTATTTCTTTTGGAGATGTAATCAAGCTACTTGATTGTATGTCTACTGCAAACCTCAAGGAAATTGCATCTCATTACAATTGTACTAAAAATGAGCTACTTACTTGGATGAATCTTATTAAACTCGTAAGAAATATTTGTGCTCATAATAAAAACGGTATTGATCTTCAAATTAAAACAATGCCGATAATAAGAAATGAATGGAAAAAGTTTTTATTTATGTATAGGGATAATCAGGCCAGCAATAGAATTGCCTTTATTATATGTATAGTTATGTACTTGGTAAATGAAATCAACCCTGACTACTCTTTTGACTCTATATGGAAGCCCCTTGACAAACTGATCAATGAAAGTGATAAAAGGGCAATGAGATATGGTTTCAAGAATTATGAGGCTACTATCAAATTAAGAGAATACATTAAAAATCTTAAAAGATAACAAAAAAGCGATTATAGATTTTTTTCTATAATCGCTTTTTTTATTAATAGCTAGCCCTACCTATTGAATAGTATTTTACTCCCTTTTCTTCCATTATCTTGGGATCATAACAATTTCTTCCGTCATACACTATAGGACTCTTCATAAGCTCTATAAACTCTTCAGCCTTTATATTCTTAATTTCACTCCACTCAGTCATTACAAAACATATGTCTGCATCTCTTAAAGCATCTTCTATCTTTTCACAGTAATTGATCTTATTTCCATATATCTTCTTGGCATTTTCCAGACCTACTGGATCATAGGCAAATACTGTAGCATCTCTTTCTAAAAGACTGTCTATATTTACAAGTGCTGGAGCTTCTCTTAAATCGTCTGTTCCAGGCTTATAAGTAACTCCTAGCACAGCAGCCTTTAAACCTTCAAAGCTTTCTATGTCCTCTGCAGCCTTCTTTATTAACTTCAGTTTTTGAGCTTCATTTACTTCAATAGCTGCACTAACTGTTTTTAGTTCATATCCATTTGAATTTGAAAGCCAATGAAGTGCCTTTGTGTCTTTAGGGAAACATGAACCCCCATAGCCTATACCTGCTCTTAAAAACTTTGATCCTATTCTATCATCAAAACTCATTCCATATGCAACATCTTCCACATTTGCGCCTACTATTTCACACAAATTCGCTATATCACTCATGTATGAAATTTTAAGAGCTAGGAAATCATTAGAAGCGTATTTTATCATCTCAGCAGAATTTCTATTAGTTATAACTTTCGGAGAATCAAATCCCTCATAAACTTTTTCAAGAATTTTTCTTGCTTTATTGCTTTCAGTTCCTATTACTATTCTAGAGGCTTCAAGAGTGTCTCTTACAGCTGTCCCTTGAGCTAAAAACTCTGGATTTGAAGCTAACTCAATCCAAACATCATTTTTAAGATGTTTTTTAATATATTTTTCTATTGTCTCATTTGTACCAGCAGGAACTGTCGACTTAATAACTACAAGACAATCTTTTTTTACAAAATTGGATATCTGCCTTGCAACCTGTTTTATATACTCAAGATTTGCCGAACCATCAGATCTCTCAGGAGTTCCAACAGCTATAAAGATAACATCTGCATCTTCATAGGCGCTCTCGCTATCTGTTGTAAAATCAATATTTCCATTTTCAAGACCTTCTTTTAATAGTTCTTCAAGATTTTCTTCGTATATAGGCGACTGCCCTTTTTTTAACTTTTCTATTCTATTTTCATCTACATCTACACACACAACATTATGAATTCCCTTGTGTGCTAGACATACCCCTGTTACTAAACCAACATATCCTGTTCCAGCAATAGCAATCTTCATACAACTTCCTCTTTCCATTTTAATTTCTATTTTTTAATCTTTAATATCTCTTCAAAAATTCTGTCACAATTGTGGGAATCCCTAATATTAAAGTCCTTATTTATTCTTTCAAGATATTTCTCTTCGATTTTAAATTCTGTGTCCATAAGTTTTATTAAATAATCAACTAACTTTTCTTCATCTGAGTACACAGGTCCAAAGCCATCTCTATCATAATCAAAATATCCCATTTTATAATGTTCTTCTATTGAGTCAAACTGATAATAGGCTTGTGGCTTTCTCATATATGCAAAATCAAACTGAATAGACGAAAAGTCAGTAACCATTGCCTTTGAACTTTTTAAAAGTCCTTGAACATCATACTTATCCTTAGAAGCCAATATAAGCTCACTATTATTACAATCAAAACAATCAATATATGGCTGTATTTCATAGTGAGGATAAAAGACAAGCTTTATCTTGTGTTCTTTTAGGGCTTTTTCCAATCTTTTATTGTTTATAAGTGAATTAAATCTATTGAAATACTCACTACTCTTAAAAAGCTCTACATCTCTCGTATCGCTTTTCATATAGGATGGAGTAATAATATTCTTCCTCCATGTCGGCATTATCAATATTTCATCTTTTAATTCAAACTCATTTAACTTGTCATATCTAGCTATACCTGTCTGAACAACTTCGCCAGAATCATAACCATAAATACTAGAAGATATTGATTCATACTCTCTTTTTGTCGTAGTTATAAACAAATCAGCCTTTATTTTATTTTTTGCAAGAAATTCACTTAAATCGTGAAGTATTACTCCATGTTGTAAAAATACAAATACTTTTTCATCTTTCCTATCTATTAAAAGTTTGTATAGTTTATAACTCCAAGGCTCTAAAAATCCTGCATGTGAAGATATGGCATACTTTGCAAGTATATAGGCTATCTTGTGTTCAAAACTACCATACTCTATAAGTCTATCTTTATAAGGCTCTACCTTTTTATAATCATCCCCTGAAGCTTCCTTATCAATTACATATCTAGCATTTATCTCAGGATGCTTTTCGCAAAGATATTCAAAAAAACAAAAGCCATTATCCTTAGCCTCAGTACCTCTCTCCGATATTATCCAAAGGTCTTTGTACTTGGGGTCATCTTTGTATGCTTTTGCTTTGAAATTATAATATATCATACTAAAAGACTGCTTAGTTAGTCTTATAATCTTCTCTACTTTCTCTTTTATTCCCATAAAAAATCAACCATTCCTATTTCATATTATTTTATATTGACCTTAATCCTAATCAATCTACTATATTATATCACAAGTATATTTTTTTTAAAAGAATCACATATCTATACATTATCTATACTAAGAAATCTAATTAGAAATATATTTTATATTATAATTTCAAATTTTCATATAAAAAATACCTCCCGACATAGGTCGGAAGGTATAATCATTAATAATTACTACATAACGCTCTGACAAGCTGTTATTATACTTAGCTTATAAACATCTTCTGCATTACATCCTCTTGATAAGTCAGTTATAGGCTTATTTAATCCCTGAAGTATTGGACCTAATGCTTCGAATCCACCTAATCTCTGAGCTATCTTATATCCTATATTACCAGCTTCTAGAGATGGGAATATAAATACATTAGCATGTCCTGCAACCTTAGAACCTGGAGCCTTCTGATTACCTACTGATTCAACTATAGCGGCATCAAACTGTAATTCTCCGTCAAGTTCTAATTCTGGATCTAATTCATGAGCAAGCTTTGTAGCTTCTTCAACCTTAGTTGCTAAATCATGCTTAGCTGATCCCTTAGTTGAGAAACTTAACATAGCAACCTTTGGGTCTATTCCAAACATCTTTGCAGTCTTTGCACTTTCTACTGCAACCCCTGCTAGACCCTCAGCATCTAGTTCTATGTTTATTGCACAGTCACCAAATATGTATCTAGTGTCGTCCTTCATCATTACGAAAGCACCACTTGTTCTTGATACGCCTGGCTTAGTCTTTATTATCTGAAGAGCTGGTCTTACAGTATCACCAGTTGAATGAACTGCACCACTTACCATACCGTCAACCTTGCCCATATAAGTAAGCATTGTTCCAAAATAGTTTTCGTCAAGAAGCTTCTTCTTAGCATCTTCTACAGTTGCCTTCCCCTTTCTTCTTTCAACGAAAGAATCTACCATAGCATCGAACTCATCATAGTTAGCTGGATCAACTATTTCAACACCTTCAATATCTATATTCTTTTCAGCAGCTACTGCCTTAATAGCATCTACGCTACCTACTAGAACTGGTACTAATATACCTTCCTTGTGTAGTCTTGAAGCAGCTTCAAGTATTCTTGGTTCCTTTCCTTCTGGTAGTACTATTCTTACATTCTTACCTTCAATCTGAGCCTTTAGGCTTTCCATTAATTCCATTTTATACCTCCAAATATTTATTTAATACGGTTTATAGAGTATCTACCGTATCTAAATCTATCATAACGCGAGTTACTGTAGGCATATATTCTCTACTATCCCTAAGTTTTGCGTCTTTAAGCTTGATTCCTAAATAAGCAAGCCCTGTAAATGCAAATCCAATCAGCATACTATACACTTCTAGCATATCGCCACCTATTGTATTTTTAAGGACATAGTATCCTCCTACTGTACCAATAAGCAAAGCTATTAGCGGTATTCCATACATTATCCCCAATGCCTTCATTACATTTACCTTTTCCATACTTACCTCTACATAGTCACCAACCTTGGCACCTGCAGAGTTGTCGACCTCAACAATAAGATCTTGAGATTCACTACTTGTCTTCGAACTGAAGCACTTTCCACACTTCGCTCATGCAGATTGCCTCTGCATTTTAAATCTTGCAGTTTTTTCGTCGACTATCTCAACAATATATCCTTTTTGGTCCATACTTTAACCTCATTTTCTAATACACAAACTGTAAATAAACTTATTATAAATAAGTATTTCTATTTTTCTTCTTTAACATCTACCTTTATACTTAACTCTTCTAACTGCTCATCATCAGCAAATGACGGTGCATTTGTCATAGGGCAAACAGCATTTTGATTCTTAGGGAAAGCTATGACTTCTCTTATATTATCTGCACCAGCAAGAAGCATTACAAGTCTATCAAGACCAAATGCCAAACCACCATGTGGTGGAGTACCAAACTTAAATGCATCTATAAGGAATCCAAATTTATTGTAGGCTTCCTCATCAGTAAATCCTAAAGCTCTAAACATCTTCTGCTGTATTTGAGAGTCAGATATTCTTATTGAACCTCCACCTACTTCATAACCGTTCATTACTATATCATACGCCTTTGCTCTTAGCTTATGCTTGTCTCCAGTTTCCAAATCATCAACATCTTCATCTAAAGGTGAAGTAAATGGATGATGCATTGCTGCAAATCTTCCTGTTTCTTCATCTTCTTCAAATATTGGGAATTCTGTTACCCATAACATATTAAACTGGTTTTTATCTGCTAATTCTAGCTTCTCTGCAACTGCTATTCTAACCTGTCCTAAGGCATTGAATACTACAGAGTCCTTATCAGCTACAAATAATAGAAGATCCCCTTCTTTTGCATTCATAGCTTTTACTATATTTTCAAGTTCTTCTTCTGTAAAGAACTTAGCTATAGGAGATGCTACTCCTTCATCTGTAATCTTCATCCAAGCAAGTCCCTTAGCCTTATAAGTCTTTGCGTGATCTTCTAAGTGTGAAATTGCCTTTCTTGTGAACTTTTCAGCTCCACCTTCTACATTTATACCTCTTACTGAGTATCCTTCCTTAGCACATCCTGAAAATACCTTAAATCCACAATCTGCTACTGTATCTGTAATGTCTACAAATTCTAGACCATATCTTGTATCCGGCTTATCTGAACCAAATCTTCTCATAGCTTCTGCATATGTAATTCTAGGGAATGGAATCTCAACGTCCTTATTTAAAACCTGTTTAAATATTTCTTTAAGCATTCCTTCCATTATTGTCATTACATCTTCTTCTTCTACAAATGACATTTCACAGTCTATCTGAGTAAACTCTGGCTGTCTGTCAGCTCTTAAATCTTCATCTCTGAAACATTTTACTATTTGGAAGTATCTATCCATACCACTTACCATTAGTAGCTGCTTGTATAGCTGTGGTGACTGTGGAAGTGCATAGAACTTTCCTTCATTTACTCTTGATGGAACAAGATAGTCTCTTGCACCTTCTGGAGTAGGTTTTACTAAGAATGGTGTTTCTATTTCACAGAAATGATTATCTGATAAATAATTTCTTACAACATTTGTAACCTTATGTCTAAGCATAAGATTTTTCTGCATCTTAGGCTTTCTAAGATCTAAGTATCTATACTTTAATCTTAAAGATTCACTTACTTCATCGTCATCCTTTATATATATTGGTGGTGTTTGAGATTCATTAAGAACTCTAAGTTCTTCTGCAAATATTTCAATATCTCCAGTAGGCATATTAGCATTCTTAGACTGTCTTTCACATACCTTACCTCTTACTGCTATTACATATTCGCTACCTAGCTTTTCTGCCTTCTTAAAAGCTTCTTCGCTAACATCTGTATCAAATACAACCTGAGCAATTCCAGCTCTATCTCTCAAATCAACGAAAACAAGTCCACCAAGATTTCTTTTCTTCTGAACCCATCCCATTATTATTACTTCTTTTCCTATGTCAGAAGCTCTTAAATCTCCTGCATAAGAAGTTCTCTTAAATCCTTTTAAATTATCCAATTAAAGTACCTCCGATTTATAGTTCCTTTTTTAGCTCTTTTACAAGTTCACTTATTTTTACTTGTTTTTGTTCGCCAGTTTCCATATTCTTCAACGATGCTTCATCTTTTTCCAATTCATCATCGCCTATTACTATAGTATATTTGGCATTTATTTTATTAGCATATTTAAACTGAGCCTTAACACTTTTGTCAAGATGATCTTTATCAGCTGATATATAATTGCTTCTAAGTTCCTTCAATATAGCAAATGACTTTAGCTTTGCTCTATCTCCTATAGTTACAATAAATATGTCTGTAGGAGCTGGTTTTTCTATTTCTATATTATTCGCCTCAAGTGTCAGCATCAATCTCTCTGCACCCATCGCAAATCCTATACCACTATATCCTTCTGGTCCACCTATTTGTTCCAC